>Ga0157370_10000205_pt1 | contig 74877 bp, 71 predicted proteins | sample C35metaG_FD_113463 | JGI IMG/M metagenome (GOLD analysis project Ga0157370, IMG submission 113463) | Corn rhizosphere microbial communities from Kellogg Biological Station, Michigan, USA - C3-5 metaG | ecosystem: Host-associated > Plants > Roots > Rhizosphere > Soil | place: USA: Michigan...
AGTGCTTAATTTATACATTTGCATCCCGCTGAACAAGCAAATGCCCAGCTGGCGGAATTGGTAGACGCGCTGGTCTCAAACACCTGTGGGAAACCGTGCCGGTTCGACTCCGGCGCTGGGTACCAAGCCGGATTTAGTTCTAATCTTAGTTCTAACTCCGGCTTTTTTTATTCTTAACCTCTTGTTAATGTGGTAGATAAGAAGAGCAGCTGAGTTAATTTGGGTGTTTCGACAATCATTTTCAAAAATTCGCCATTTTTCCGGATAGATCGAACCAATAATGAAGCGTTTTTGTTCAATATCGCCGTTCTCGTACAGTTCTAGGAGGTTTTGAAGCCTAATTAGCGCCTCATCGACAAAATCACCAAAATCAGTTTTTACAGCCTGATCTTCTTTCAGCGTTTTAAGCTCAGCCTCCAATCTCACAATCTTCTCCTCACACTGTGTTTTCATTATTTTATAGTCAGCGGTAGTGAGGTCGTCTGATAATAGCATCGCACGGATTTTTGTGATCACATTATTTTGTTCGGAAATTTCGGTAACCAAAAAGTTCTTCTTTTCTTCGAAGTGCTTGGGATCATCTTGCGAAATATCACAAACAATTTCTTTGAACAACTCAGCCATTCCGCGCTTTGGAGCAAACTTTCTAAGATCCATTTCAAAACGCCTATTCACATCTTCTGCTCGGTATCTGCCCCTGCATGGGGTACGGCAGTGATAATAATAGTAGTGTTCCCCAGTACGCCCTTTCGAGCCACTACCAGTGAGCAGTTTATTGCAGTTAGGGCATAAAATAAAGCCCCTTAAAGGGAAATGTTTTGGAGGCTGGGTATTCACCCTTGCTGGTTTCCGTCGGCCGTTAAGCAAATCCTGGACATCCCAAAATAGTTTTTCACTAATGATAGGCTTGTGTTTTCCATCAGCAAGATATAATTCATTATGCTCATCGGGTGGAACGACGATCTTACCACAATAAACAGGGTTGCGGACATTTTCAGTAAAAGTAACCCTGGAACACTTCAAACCCCGTGCCTTTGCGAAACGCCAAACAGCTTGAGTATTGAATGCTCCAGTAGCCAAAGTTTCAAAAGCCCATTTAAGGTGACTCGCTTCAGGTTCTAATGGCTCAATGTACTTTACCTTATCTTTGATTCTGTTGATGTATCCTGCGGGCGCTTTTCCCATCCAGCGGCCTTCACTTTTTCCTCGTCTCATACCGGCCACCACATTTAAACCTCGTCTCAGGTTGTCCGCTTCTGCTTGAGCAATATAAACTGCCAGCATGATCCTGCTTTCTGGTATTTTTAAGTCTAGGTACTGATCAATTGCATTAGGAGTAATGTTTAGCGTTTCAAGAATATCGATCATCTCATAGGCATTGGCTGCATTTCGGCTAAAACGATCCCACTTCGTAAACAGTATCAGATCACAAATGCGGCCTCTGGTCTTTTTAAGCTCGAGCAGCATCTTCGACCATTCCGGTCTACGCTTAAAAGTCTTAGCAGAAAAATCTTCATAGATCACCCTTCCGACCTTAATGTTCTGACGTTCGCAATATTCCTGCAAACGTTGATCCTGATCGCGCTGTGAATAACCCCTGTCGGCCTGTTCATCTGTACTTACCCTGATGTACAAAAAAGCTACTTTTCGGGTGTCAATTTTATCCTCACCTACATTTTTTTTCTGTTCGAGCTTGTGGGTCCTCCTGTCCCGGACTCGGATTCCGTTAATTTCTATTTTTTCCATACTTCTTTCATTCTGTCGTCTTTAAGTACTTGATTAGCTGATAATATAGCGAAATTGTACATGAAATCCAAGATGATTCTTGCCTCCGCAAGCGTAATTTTTTGACCATATTTGGCCAATACCCTAACCGCCCGCTCAGGAGTAATGGTTCGTTTATGAGGAATAACTTTGATCATAGGCATCTGGAAATAGATGCAATAATGCAAGATTAATTTTTTGAAAAGTAAAGGGATTTTAGGGGAGTACCTATTGTTAGCCAGTTCTCATTTTTTACAGGTAAAACTTCGCAAAATCGATGCTTGATTTTTATTATTATTATTGATTGGACTGCCTTTACCCACTTGTAGGAAATTTCTAAGGGCTGTGAATAGAATACCTAACGCCCGTAAGGGCCGCGCGTAAATTTTGGCGCATTTAGACCACCAAAACAAATAAAAATTGGGGAACAGATGTTCCCCATTAAGCTAAGTAAATAATACGAGTACCAGCTTTTTGAATTTTTCGTTTGTACTTTGAAACTCCGCATACTTAATTATACGATCAGTTACAAATAGTGACGTATAGGTGAAATATAACTGGTCGGCAAACACCTTGCTACTTCTAACCATGTTGAAGGTGTGTTTTTTCAATATGCCAGCCGTTTCCTCTGAAAGGCTCTGCCAGTAATCAAAGGACATAAAACCTTCTACCCATTGGGCACGGTATACCTCTTTGTTATGTTTGAAGTTTTCACAGAACGTTTTGATATCTTCTAACAATAACGGCATTTCATCAGGGAACAGCTCATGTAAAAGCCTTGCTTTTTCAGAGCCTGAAAGGGTAATAAGTGGTTTCATAGCCGCTCTAAAAATTTTTGGTCCTTGATGTTATTTAGCCAAACTTCGGCAAATTCAGTGTGCTGTGCCTGCATGTTTCGGCTAAATTCCAAACCCTTTGGCAAATGAAAGATGATACTTTCCTCATAAATTCCCATATCCGATTGCTGAAAGGAGCGGGGCAGAATGATAACACTATCTAAATCCGCTACCCCCTCTGCTTTAGTAATCACAATAAAAGTCATTTCGGGATCGCTCATTAAATCGCCATTTTGGGTATAATAATGGGCAAGGCTGTAAACATCTGAATTGCCATAACCAGTAAGAGCTAAATCTTGTGCGGTTTTTTCAATGGTTAAAGCCATAAATGGCTCGTTCTCTATTTTTAAGAGCTGTTTACCCTGCATCTTTTCAATTAACTGACAGAATATTTTTGCACTATCCGGTCTTAAAATTCTCATTTCCATAGTGAATGCGCCCTTTGTACGGTGGCGCCTCTGTTTTAATGTTGTAAATAATTCCTTTTACTATAGTTTTTACCACCGTTCAGCACCTCACTACCGTATTTCACTTTGATTTCATCCAAACTCTTTTTACTGCCCTTACTTACCTTATATTCCCCAGTGCGGAAGTACCAAGCCAGTTTTTTAGAAGCAAAAAAGAACCCTGCATTTTTCAGCTCTGATTTAACCGCAATCGTGTTGCCCGTTACCCAAATCCAGTAGCCGACCAGTTCAACCGTGATTCCCTCTAAATGGATAATCTGCTCTAGAGCCCTGCGGTATTCCTCCGAAAAACGGATTTCGTTTTCGGTTTCTTCCTCGCTCAGGTTTCCATCTTTTATGGCCTTTGCAGATGCAAAAGCATATTCTTTATTAATGGTCTGCATGGTTTCGGTATCACCCCCTAAATCGGGGTGATACTGTTTTGCTAATTTTTTGTACAGCGCCTTAACCTCGTCAAGCGTACTGCATTCTCCAAACCATTTCATAAATCACTATTTGCAGCGGCCGCCATTTGGTTTGGCGTTGTAAACCTGTGTACTTTAGCGTTTGCTATCCTAGAAACCAGTATTTCGGTTTCCAGTACATTGATATTTGCCGTGTCGGTAAGCATTAAGGTAGATTGGTTTTCCAGTTCCCTAACGGTATCACAAATACGGGCATGGTCAGAATGAACCATTACACGCACCATAATAAAAACAGTTTCATATTTCATAACGGCAACCCTCCATGATTTACCCTAAACTCTCTGTACTGACTATAAAAAGCGGTCGGGTTATCGTCCTCAAACTGATCTGCATAACCCTCATAAAACATACCGTCTAAAAATTCTTTGAATGCATCTAACATAATTGTTGATTTTAAGGTGAATAAAATGCCTCCCGAAGACCTCGGGAGGCATAGAGATTTAAGCAGGCAAAACAATTCCTGCCTCCACTTCCGCAAGACGCTCGGCAAAACGGCCACTGATAAAAACCACCGTTCCTTTAATAACCGAAGGGCTTTTTGTACTAAACCTGTTCCCTTTATTATCAGTAATTACCAGTTCGCAAAACTGAAATGCGGTTTCATCCTCCAATTCGTCCAAATTTTCTTTTTGGCTGTCCTCAAAACCTGCAAGCGCATCCATATAACCTTTATATCGATCACGCAGAGCAGTTCTTTTGCTTAACTCTGCAACCAGTTTTAAAGTCTCGTCCAAATTCAACACAGGTTTTTGCTGTGCCAACTGTTCTTTTAATTCAACTTTTGATGCCCCATCATTTCCCTGCGGTTTACTTTCTTCGGGCTTAGGCGGTTCAGGCTGATTTTTAGCCTCTACCTTTTTAGTTTCCACATTTACAGGGTTACCTGCTACAAACTTTGGGGTTTTGTCTGCCTTTGTACCGTTTACACTTGCTTGGCCGTTTTGATTAACTTTAGTTTCCATTTTTTTGATAAATTAAATTTGTGAATCCTGCGTACTACCTTTCGGCAGGAGCCATTCCTGGCTTTTTGTTAAGCACCCGCACCTGTTGGGCAGTGATTACAGGCAAGGCTTTTGGAAAAAAAATACCTCGGGAGCGTAGCGAGCAGGGAAGATTATTTTTTCAAAACAAGCGCAGCAAAGCGGAGCCGCCTTGACTAGGTAATCAATGCCAATCAGATCTTTGTTGCGCAAACAGCCAAAATCAGCCCTTACCAATCTTATCAGAAGAAAACAGAATGTTAAACAAGGGAAAGCAAGTCCGTCAGAGCAACGTGGTAGACGGTCTTGCTAAATGCAGCGAAGCGGCTGAAGGGAAGGATGAGCAAAGCGGCTGCAGCTGCGCTACACTCCAGATCGCTTAAAACTCAATTCCGATCAAAAAAATACGCAGGTTCATCACCCGAATCCCCCGGTTTTTTAACCAGGTAAACCGTCTTAAACTCTGGAGCAGGCGTATATATCCTACGCGCAAGTTCAATTGCCGCCAATACGGCGCTAGCCTTGGCAATACCCATACCCTTAAATTTGCACAACGAAGAAAAACTACAAGTTTTAAGTAAATGCGCCCGGCCACCGTGACCATCAAATATCCGCTTACCCAATTCCAAGGCAGATTCTCCGGGAGTGCCCGAACCCAACAAAATTGCCAGTAATTCTTCAGTTCTAAGTTTACCGCCACCCTTTGCGAATAGTTTTTCCCTTGGCCTTGTGTTCTCCGGCATTGCTTTAATACCTTTGGCCGCTTTAAATTCCTCCGCCATATCCTGTACCGTTTGATAACCTTGGTCCTGAAATGCGGCCGCCTGAAACAACGAAGCCATGGCATTAATAAAATCAGGTAAATGATCTTCGAATACCACAAATGGCCACCGCTTATAGCTGCCATCTTCCTGTTGTTCGCTACGGGTAAGCTGTATGTATCTGCTATTGTTATCCGCGCGTTTTAAGTCAACGAAATAATGTCTTTTAGAACTGGCCGAAAAGAATTCCGAGGCCAGTATTTCTTTCTTTTTCATATTGTTACTGGATTGATTTCCAGCAAACCTCGCACAGAACAAACGAAACTATCGGTACAAAAACAACATACTCGATGAAGTAAGAAACTACCCGATAAAAAAGTTCATTACTCGATTGCTATAGTGTTTATCCGATCCGAAAACCCATTACCCGATCAGCTTGTTCATTACGCGATCCAGTTTCTTTTTACGCGGTAAAATCGTTTATATTGCAGCTGCTCAATCATCTAACCAATGGAACAAGGACAAACCCAAACCAAAAATGCCTGTCAATATTGTAAGAATCCCCTGCGGGGACGTAGCATCAGCGCTTCTGTAATGACACCTGTCGAAACACTTTTAACCGGGAGAAACGTATAGCAGAAAGAATTACAGAACACGAAAACACCCAGGCAATACTTCGCATCATTAAAAGAAATTATGAGATTTTAAAGAGGTGTAGCACACAAGAAATTCATCAGGATGACTGCATATTTGTCGAAACGAAGGAGTTTTTTGCAAAGGGTATCAATCCCAAGTTCATCACCAGTGTGTTTACTGATGAATATGGCTGTCAATGGTCCTGTGTTTTTGAAAGAGGTTTTTATGTAAAGGACGAGCGAATATTGATTAAAGATTTCCCAGATCAGGCAGAAATTTAGGCATCACGGTGCATGATGTCTGTAATTGGTCATCGATGTACGTTTCTTCGCAAGAAAAAGTGTTTTTTTTATGGAAAACGCTGACAATTGTTTTAATTTATCAACATGTGGTTAGTTATTAATTAAAGTTTTACATAATCTATTTAACTTAGTGAAATTCTAGACCAATTATAATAAAATGTTACAAGAACTAGTTGACGCTCATGTGCTGATTTTGGCAGATGATTCTCATTTCGAAAAATTAAAAAAATCTTCTGTCGAACTCACTAAACGACTCCAAAAAAGCAAGGAAAAAACAGTCGGGTTTATATTTGCCGCAATTGACTCCAATATTTCTTCAACATCTGATGAGATAAAGGAAGTACAGGAAATTATTATAAAAGGATGGTCGACCTTTTCCAGCACTGCTAAAGATTCGGCGGTGAACTATATTCGCGCCGTAATTTTGGAATCTCTCGTGGCCTTATCAAAAGATGATACGTACGCTGCCCTAATCTGGCAGGTTAGTAGATATATCTTTAAGTATTATAATCTAATTGGAGAGGAAAAGGTTGTTGTAAGTAAGTTTTTAATGGATATTGGAGTATCGTTGCAGAAAAAGGCTGAAAAGGAATGGTCGATGCAAGCATCTCCAGATCTGTTGGGGTTTAAATCCGAATTAAACTCTGCCGCAGTTGATAAAGGAAGATTAGAGGCTTTTTTAAAGTCTGCATCTGTCGACAAAACCTATGGAGGAGAAAACCCGGTTAACGTATCAAGCTATGATAGCTGGCACACCTATTTTTCTAAACGATCAGCCCAAGGAATTTCTGAAGAAGTTGGAAAAGCAATTAAAAATGCACTGAATGAAGTTGTAGCTAATCAGAAAAAGCTAATCGAATATTTTGACAAGAACGTAAGGGCCCAAGAAATCCGGTCAAAGTTAATCTGGTGGAAAGAAGCGGGATATTCCGTTGTGGTAGAAAAGCGGTATAAAGAAATTTCCAAGGAAATGCTTGAATTGATTTTAGCTTCTGACTTTTCTAACTTCTTAGATCGGACTATACCGGTGAGTATGGAATATTTTCTTTTAAGTTCTTATGAACAATTTGGGGGAGAGGAGTCTGCAAATAATGAAATTTCATTAAAGGAGTTTCTAGATGAAATCAATTTGGCAAAAGAAGTATTGAAAAAGCACTTTACCCAGGGATCCTCGAACAGAAGTCGGTTATCCTTGTTGGAATTTATTAACAGATTAATTTGGGATCAAAGTTCCGTCGGTGATTTCACAACTTTTACAGGGATTGATTCAGGTAAAAAGGTTAAACGTGCTGATCTTCTATTGTGGCTATTTAGTGATAATCAGGTGAGTAAAATCATTAATAATTAGTAGATGAGCAAATGTTCGAATACTGACTGTGTACCCTCGATATTTTGTCACGAGGGGCACGAACAAGCAGAATGTCCTAATTTTCACGGCAATAAAATTAAGGTAGAAGCTGGGAAGACAGCTAAGGCAAAGGCAACGCGAAAATCACAACTATCTTGGGAGGGAATCGCTTTCAAAACTGATGATTTATCAAAAATAACCTATAGAAATCTGCCTATTATATTTGGTATAATGGGAAAGGCAGACGCTGGGAAAACTACCTTTTTAGCGATGTTATATACGCTAATGCTACGAGGAGAAAAATTTGAAAGCTTTCATTTTTCAGGTTCAAAGTCTTTATTGGGGTGGGATGAGTTGTATCATAAATTGAAAGTAAAAAAAAATCAGGTAGCATTTCCGGATCCAACACCTGTAGAATATTTACGCTTACACCACTTAGCCTTGAAGGATCAGGCATCTAGACTATACGATATTTTTCTTTCGGATGCATCTGGCGAGGTTTTTTCCGATTGGTCCCAGGATAGAGACGATGTTCGTGCCGATAACGCAAGATGGGTGTATGCACATTCAACAGCATTTATACTATTTATTGACTGCGACGATTTAATAAAACGACAGAATAGGGCAAAAACTGAAATTATTGATATAGCACAGATGATGCTATATGATTTAAAGGAAAGGCCTGTGGTTGCAGTTTGGTCCAAGGCTGATCTAAAAAATAAAATTCATCATGTAATTTTGGACGATTTGACGGCAGAACTAAATTCAATGTTTGCGGACTTCGTGCAAATAGATATCAGCAATTTTTCAAAAGATGATCCGGACGCACTTGTTCATGAAAATAATATTAAAGTGATTGACTGGTTATTGGCTCGGGCACTTGAACCGACAGCTAAAGATTTTTTGATCCAAAGCTCTAAAAGTAACGACCCATTTATTTATTATAAAGGAAGATGAATAGGCAGATTTTAATAATTGGAAAACCGGATTCCTCTAAAACCGTTTTTTTGACTCAGTTCTATTCACGGTTACAGAAAAATCTGAGTACACTCAAACTATACAAAAAGGTTGGAAAATTGTCGGCAATTACTGCCTCTAGAGAAGCCCTTTCAAATGGTGATGAACCCCAACCCACCCCGCTTGAAAGCCATGTTGAATTTGAACTTCCGATCCTGTTAAATGGAGAAGAGGTGGATATCGTTTGCCCCGAGTATGGTGGTGAACAGGTAAATACTATCATCGAAACGAGGCACTTAAACAAAGAATGGATTGAAGCTATTAAAAATAGCAATAACTGGGTTGTATTTATAAGATTGAATAATATCAGTAAACCGATTGATATTGCCGATGTGACGGTAACCGATGAAAATATCAAAAAATCAAACGATGAGGATGAAAGTCCAGATCTTTACAGTATATCTGAACAAACCTCATTTATTGAATTATTGCAAATACTTTTAGATATCAAACAGTTTGACTATCATTCGATTAACAGTACTATAAAACTAACTGTTGTGCTAACCTGCTGGGATGAAATGGGGCAGGATGGGATGCCTAGCAACTTTTTGAAAGAAAAACTTCCCTTGTTTGTAGACTTTATCGAATCAAATTGGAATAAAGACGCAGTAAAATATTTGGGTTTGTCAGCATTGGGTTTTTCACTAAAATTACCGGAAAACAAAGAAAAATATAGAGTTTATGGGCCGGAAAAATTCGGTTATTTGATCTTTTCAGATGGAACAGATACAAATGATCTTACTGAACTCATCAATCAATCGATATGGTAGAAATACAATTAGACCAATCATTGTGCGGAGAGAACGAAAAAAGAGCTTATGGCTTACTTAAAACCACAATAATTGACAAGGAGGATGCTAAAATTCTCGCAAATAAATCTGATTTACCTGATCATACGCTAGGCATAAAATTCGCTCCCGCGCTTAGAGGGTTTTCAGAAGGCTCACATTTTTTGATTCTGAGGACATTTAGGGACAACTCTACAGACGTGCGACCAAACCGTGTTTTTACTCACATGTTAAGCGGTCATCTCAAAGATATTTGCGCTTTTGACGATCTGAGGTTGATAAGTAGTTTTTTACAGATTGAACCCACAAAAGATGCTAAGCTTGATTCAATAGTTGTTAAAAAAACAAAACAGGGTAATTCTAAAGTCGATAATTCCGATCAGGGAAGATTCTACAAATTGATTAACGGATATGTCAACCGTATGGATTATCAGAATACAGTGGTATGGGTAGGTCAAGATGGCTTTTCTGACGCTGTTTTTGGACTATGGAGTAGATTGTCACCTGGTGAAAGGGCAGATCTGAATTTTGGAATTTATTTTGGAACTGAAAATCTTAATTCCGCTCGGACCAATATTATTTGTATACCAGAGGGGCTTCAAAGTAAGTTTTTAAAAAATGGATATTACATTGTTGGGATTGCGGACACATATGAACCTAAAGAACTAAGTGAACTTATACTTGCCGGAGATCCTCACGCCATACAACGCATTGAAAACTTTTCGAAGGCTTTAGGGGTATCAGATCTTAAAAGAGAGCAAGTCGATGCGATTGTTAGTGGGATAAAGACTTTTGAAACTCTTGATCAAGTTACAGATTTGAAAAAAATCAATACTTTGTCTCATATAGTCGCGACCTATTCACCTGATCCGAAAATCGGTGTTGCGTTAAAAACAAAAATTATCGAAAAATTGGCTTCCCTTATTAAAAGGAGTTTGAATACTGATTTTGCAGTTATTAGATTTTTTAAACTAGAGAGCTTTGCCAATAGTAAAACAGATCTCTCGAAAGCTGTTATCTATTGGTTAGAACATGTTTTTTTTAAACCCATCAACAAAAAATCAGCAAACCTAAAACCCATATTTGATCTTTTGCCGGATAAAGCCAATTGGTTTTCTGATTTACTAAGAAAGCAATTAGGAAATTATCTATCTACCCTTAATAAAGATAAAGTAAAAATATATTATCAATGGCTTGCCAGTTTTTCAGGTACTATGGAAAGCTGCGTGAAATATATAGACAAAACTTCGGCTTCGGAAGATTTGTTTATAGAGTTTCTACCCCGTGGGTTGGGTTTGAGTGTGCTAAAATCAATGAAAGAGTTTTCGGTGAAAATTGGTTGGTTTCGACTTCATGCTCATTTGTTAATTGCTGGTGGATTACCTATTGAAAAAATGTTGAAGGACCAGTTGTTAGTGGATAGTAATTTAAACAATAGTCAAGGTATCGAAATCTTGGCCAAGAAAATGACCCAAACAGCGCTTTTTGAATTCACTATTAAAAATAAAGATTCAAGACTGGTAGACATCTGTGCTCGGATGTGCGTAAGTAAACCATCATTATTGAATGCAATCGATGTTAAGGAGATAGCATGGCAGGAAATTTGGTTAGCTGCAATAAGGAAAGGCAATGATCTTAAGAACGGGCTTAAATCACCGCAAACCATTGTTTTTGCTGTTTTCGACCTTTTGATTGAGAAAAAGGATGTTAAATCTGAATTAGTTAACGAAATCGCCAGTTCTGAATTTGCAAATGTGAGATTATACCCACAGATTTCGAAATTATGGACGGTTCTATCGAAATCAAATCGAGAGTTACTATTGTTATCTACCTCATCAAAGCTACTTGGAGATCTTGCAAAAAACTCCAGCACGCTAGTTCCGAATGATCCTACGTTATCTGCTTTCATTTTTGAACATGGTATATCCAAATTTTTGTACTACAACAGTAACAATCTTGCTGTTACTCTGCCGATTTTTTCAAAGTATTCCGAATTAAAAGAACATATTTTATGTGAGTATTTAAATAATTATCGCGGTGACATTACTCAGAAAGAGGCTGTATTATTGGGTAAGCTAATTTTTTCGAAAAATTTTACGGAAGCAGCAGCTATTGTTTATAAGAGAACCAAGAAAAATAATAATTGGCAATATGCTCTAACAGAATGTCATTCAATCTTAGGTGTAATGACAAAATGTTTAATCTTTCTTGGAGGATTAACGAAAAAGGTCAAAATTCCATCGGATGAGTGGTGGCATGCAATTAATGATCAGATTATTAATTTTTATCCTAACATGTCCTCCCTTACAACCATTTGGAAGAAGGCTGGTGGCAAGGAGTACGATTTGAAAAGTGGTGGTACGACTAGGGACATTTGGGTAGACGCATTACTTCGTTTGCGCCATAAGATGATAAAACACATTACAATGGACAGTCTTTTAAAAGAGATAAAAAAGGACTATGAATCAAATCCGGACTTCCGTACACTATATGATATACGAGGTCAGTTTATTAAAATAAAATGATATGGCCTGGTCGAAAAAACTTACACAGTTAAATGAAGTATTAGCCGATCTTATTCCTCATTATGTTGGGATTGAAAAATATATAAGGGCGGCAGGTATCCGGCCACAGATGGTTTCTTTTAATGGAACCGCAACGGACATATGGAATAGCGTAATCTCGGAAGCTGATAAAATTAGAAAGGTGGACAACCTCATAAAAGCTGTCCTAGAGCATTATCCAGATAATCCACTTCTTTTGACCGCATTAGAAGAAGAAGAGGTTGATTATTCCTCCGCGCCTGAACTCGATGAAATCAGTGTCTGGAAAGCTGTTGATGAGGATACGTTGGAAGTTTTGACCTCAGCAACTAGTACTATGTTACCGATTTCCTTCCTTGAAAATGGAATAATTAAAAGCAAGTCTGTAGGGAAAGTACAAATTTCATGTGGAAGAGATACCTGTGTAGGAACCGGTTTTTTGTTCAAAGTAAAGGATAGTGATCCGATAAGATTTATGACAAACTTCCACGTTTTGAGTGATAAATCAAAATTTGTTGATACCGCTATTATTTTTGACTTTGAATTAGATAGTGATGGAAATAGTAAAAAATCAAAATCATTTGTGCCAGATGTAGATGAAGCATTAATAACTTCTAAAATTTCCGAACTAGATGTTTCGATATTTTCATTAAAGGACGAGAAGGGTGAACTGGAAGAATTTGGTTATTTAAAATTGAGTAGAACAAACGTCGAAAAGAGTGATTTCGTTAATGTGATCCAACACCCTGGCGGACAAATGAAACAAATATCCCTCTATCATAATGTCGTGACTTATTCTGATAGTAGAATTGTTCAATATCTGACAGATACATTGAAGGGCTCATCGGGTTCTCCGGTCTTTAATTCAAAGTGGGAAGTGGTCGCAATCCATCATAGCGGTGGAAAGAAAAAAGCGACAGAGGCGAGATTACCAGCTTCATTCAAAAATAGAAACGAAGGTATTTTTGTTAATGCAATTTTAGATTTTTTGGAAGATGACATAGCAAAAAAAAAAAGCCAATGAAAACGGTGGAAGAGTTCAATGGATATAATGCCGATTTTCTCGGTGTCGCTATCAATTTACCGTTATTAGATGCACAACAACTTGAAGATATCGCTAAAATTGATGATGAGCATAATGGGGTTTTAAACTATAGAAATTATAGTTTGATTCTTTCTGAGAGCCAGCGTTTTCCTTATGTAACTGGTTCTAATATAGATGGCGGCATGATTAGAAAACTTGCTCGTAAAGATAGATGGAGAATCGATGACCGCGTTCCAAATTTTCAATGGGGGAAAGAACTTTATTCGCTAAAGGGGATTAGTTTGGACCGTGGACACATGGTTAAACGTGAAGATGTGCAATGGGGAAAAGATGATGTAGACGCATTTAAGAATGCAGATTCTACTTTCTTTTATTCGAATGCTGTTCCACAACATAAAAAACTTAATCGCAAGATATGGAGAAGTCTTGAAAGCTACATATTAAATTCTGAAGCCAAAAAAAACGATTTGAAGATATCGGTGTTTACTGGTCCTGTGCTAACAAAATCCAATCCTATACTTCGACTGGCGGTTAAGGGACAGCTAGTTGCTGTTCCCGTACTTTTTTGGAAGGTCGTTTTCTTTAAAAAAACGGATGGGAAAGTATATAGAGTTGGCTTCTTAATGTCCCAAAAAAGTTTGTTGGAAGAAGATGGATATATTGATGAATTAGAAACGGCTGTTTTGGAGGATCAGCTTTTTTTGCAGTTTAAAGAAGCGGCCACTTATCAGGTAAATATTGGAACTATTGAATCATTGAGTGGGTTAACTTTTCAATCTGCCTTGGATCCATACTTGGACAGCAGACCGATTAAATTGATTTTAAAGGAAGTAGATGTGGAATCAGAATTAGAAAATTTTACTGAAGAAGGGAATTCTTCGCTCATTATTGAAAATATTATATTGTAGATTGGGTATTTCGGCGACAGCATTGCTTGCCAAATTGATAGTAGGATAAGTACTTAATCAAATTTGAAAAAGAGCTTTTGGGTGGTTCCAATAAGCTCTTTTCCTTTTAGTTAGTACATTCTATTTAAAATTCCTGCCCCCGTGAAAAGCACCTTTAGCCTCCTTACTCACATCTTTACGCACTTGCGACCGCTTATCCTGCGCTGCGCCAAGTGCTGATTTCTCATCACCCAGCGATAGGGTCAATACAGGCAAATCATCAGACTCCCGCTGAAGCAACTTGCCTAGTATCTTTGTAAAATCAAAACACTTGCTTACAATCACATGCACTACCTGTCCTTCACGCTGCAAACGCCCTTCAACCATTAATAACCTCGAATGCAAAATCTCCTTCCGATAAGTTTCAAACAGCTTTTCAAATACCACCAGATTAGAATAACCCGTTTCATCTTCAATGGTAATAAAACACACCCCGCCCGCTGTTCCAGGTCGTTGGCGTACCAAGACCAGCCCAGCTACCTTTACCAATTGTCCATCAGTGGATTCATTGTTGATGGTGAAGCAGGGGCGGATATTTAACATATTCAACTGATCCCGCACAAAACTTACCGGATGCGCTTTTAGGGATAAACCAACCGTGGCATAATCCTGCACGACATGCTCTCCCTTTGCCATTAACGGCAATTCAACTTGCGTTTCCAGAACACTTTCAGAAGGCTGCCCCTTAAACAATTCTACAGGCATATCCTTCAAAGCAGAAACTTCCCATAGTGCTTTTCTGCGGTCCAGCCCCATTGATCGAAAAGCATCAGCATCCGCTAAACCCTCCAAAGCAGCAAGTGATACGCCAACATCCCGAAGTGCCGTAATACTGCGATAACCAGCGCCCCGAGAAGAAACCAGCAACTTCATTTCTTCCTCACGAATCCCCTTGATCTGCCTAAAACCTAACCGCATTGCAAAATACTTACCGGATTTTTCTTCCAGTAAATTATCCCAGGAAGAATAATTTACATCCACTTCCCGCACCTCTACGCTATGTTTCTGCGCATCAATGACAATCTGCGCTGGTTGGTAAAAGCCCATAGGCATACTATTCAATAACGCTGCTGCAAAGGCATCAGGATAATAATGCTTTAACCAACACGAAACATAAACCAAAAGTGCAAAGCTCGCTGCATGGCTCTCCGGAAAACCATAACTGCCAAAACCTTCGAGCTGCTTAAAAATCCTTTTAGCAAACTCCAAACTATAACCCTTAGCCAGCATACCATCAACTAATTTCTGTTCGTACTGGTTTACCAATCCCTTAAACTTAAATGTTGCCATACTCCGGCGCAATCCATCAGCCTCGGCAGGAGTAAAGCCAGCGGCAACAATCGCAATCTTCATCGCCTGTTCCTGGAATAATGGCACCCCTAATGTTCTACCCAAAATTTCCTCCAGTTCGGGAGAGGGGTAAACCACAGGTTCCTCACCATTCCTACGCCGCAAATACGGATGCACCATATCTCCCTGAATAGGGCCAGGGCGTACAATCGCCACCTCGATCACCAGATCATAAAAACATTGCGGCCGGAGTCTTGGCAGCATCGACATCTGCGCCCGGCTTTCAATCTGAAATACCCCTAAAGTATCCGCTGCGGAAATCATGGCATATACATCCGGATCATCCTGCGGTATATTCGCTAACGTAAGTTTCCTGCCATAATGATCCCTACACAAATCGAAAGCTTTACGGATGCAGGTCAGCATCCCCAGTGCCAATATATCCACCTTTAAAAATCCCAGCGCATCAATATCATCCTTATTCCATTCAATATTGGTTCTATCCTCCATACGCGCATTTAAAATAGGGCAGAGGTCGGTTAATTTTCCCTGTGTCACTACAAACCCACCGGTATGTTGCCCCAACTGCCTTGGAAAACCCATCATCTGTGCAGTAAGTTCCAGCGTTTTTTTTAAATGCGGGTCTTCAGGATTTAAGCCCTGTTCAGTTACCCGTTTACCCTCAAACCACTCATCGGTATATTCCCAAAGCGAACCTGAAAGCCGGTTAATGGTATCCACCGACAAACCCATAGCTTTACCCACATCACGGATAGCGCCTTTCTGGTGCTGCTGGGTAACAGTGGCTACAATAGCAGCACGATCGCGCCCATACTTATCATAGATATACTGGATGATTTCCTCCCGCCTTTCATGCTCAAAATCCACATCAATATCAGGCGGCTCGTTACGGGCAGGGGAGATAAAACGCTCAAAAAGCAGATCAAATTTCATCGGATTTACCGAAGTCACCCCCAAACAAAAACAGATCGCGGAATTGGCTGCAGAACCGCGCCCCTGGCATAAAATACCCCGGCTACGCGCTTCACGCACAATATCCTCCACAAAAAGAAAGTAATTGGCATAATCCATCTTTTTCACAAATTCCATTTCATGGTGCACCATATTGACCACCTTTTCCGGAATTACTTCCCCGTAAAATGCATGTGCACCTTTCCATGTCAAATGTTCCAGTTCTTCCAATGGTGAACGTCCGCTTTGATTAATCTCCTCTGGATACACATATTTCAGTTCATCCAGTGAAAACGTGCAAGACTCAGCAATAACTAAAGTATTTCTAATCGCCTCGGGATAGCGCCTGAAAAGCCTTTTCATCTCATCCACCGGCTTCATATAACGTTCTGCATTCTGGTGCAAACGAAATCCAGCTTCTTCAATCGTGCATTTTTCACGTACGCAGGTTAGCACATCCTGCAATTCCCTGCGTGAAGGATCATGATAATGCACATCGCCAGTTGCCACTACCGGAACCCCGAAACGAGAGGAAAGCTGGGAAATCCTAAAGATCAGCTTATCATCATTCCCTAAATAACTCCGGGTAGCGGAAAGGTAAAGCTGCCCCCCAAGCGCCTCGCGATATTCCGCAATAGCAGCAATAAAACTATCCTCAAAACAAAACTTCCTATTTAAAACGCCCGGCATAACGGTGGTAAAAATCATCCCTGCAGAATGCGCATACACATCAGCCCGCGACAAATGACACGAACCTTTTTCTGCCCGCATATTGCCCAAAGTTAGCAAAGCAGACAACCTTCCGTAAGCAGCAATATCAGTTGGATAAGCCAATAAACTCGGCCCATCCAGTAAATCCAATCTACAAGCCGGGATAATCGAAATCCCTTTTTCTCGCGCTGCGGCATGAGCACGCACAATCCCGGCCAGCGTATTTCGGTCAGTAATGGCAATCTTATCATATCCAAAAGCAGCCGCCTGATCCACCAGTTCATGCGGGTGCGATGCGCCACGCAAAAAGCTAAAATTAGAAGTTACCTGTAATTCACTATATCCCATAACTCATTCTCCTTTACGCAAAAAATCCGTGCAAAAACCACTTAAACTGCTTTTCGCTACCGTAGTGGCCCGAACGAAACAGCCAATACCTGCGCCCCTTATCGTCTTCCACCTGGTAATAATCCCTATGCTCCCCCTCATCCAGCCACCATTCACGCTCAATCCGTTCAGGGCCATCCGCTTTTATAACCTGGTGCTGCTCGCCTTTATAAATAAAAAACCGAGGTGGATGATCAGGAATCAGTGCCATGACTTCAATAGGGGCAGGGGAAGTTAACAGTTCGGTTGGCCTAGGCATATCCAGCCGCCAGTCAGCCACCCGTTTTTCACTAACAGAAAAAGTATTCTTAACCGACCGTTCCGGCCAGTAACGTGTTGCAGGCAAATATCGGTGTATCACCTGTGGACCAACTTTACCCGCCACCCGGTCTAGTAGCCTAATTACGCTTCCGTCATCCAGTCCAGGCTTCGCCGTCCAGATTGCCTCTTGAGCAATCTCCACATCATCCACCTTTGGCACATCCAAAATAAACAGCTCAATTCCCAAACCCGGACGGATCTGATCAATCTTTAGTTTAAAAAGTTTTAATAAATGGCTCACACTATGACTCGCCGCATTGGTTCCGATAGCCACCTGCACCAACTGTCCATCCAGCCGATAACCTGTTAAGATACCTTTACGCAAGCCTTTTCCTTCAGCCTGGAGTTTCGTACAAAGCGATTCCAATAATTTAGAAATCGCAATTTCTATCGCCACACGGGTTCTGATCGGCTCTAAGCAGGGCAGCCTTTCCTGAAAGGCAACTGGCACCTGTACCGGCATCAAAGCCTCGGCCTCAGTTCCTAATGCCTGAGCAAGTCGCAACAAGAACCCTTCCCCGAAACGCCTGCGCAAAACAGACCTCGGCATGCCAATAAAACTCTTGATCTGATAAAACCCCAGCTTTCGCAATTTCGCAAGCACTAAATCATCTAGCCGCAAAGCCTCTGGCGGCAGTGGCAATAAAGCTTCAGGATGCCCATTCACCTCAATCAAAGGCGTAACTTTTCCGAACCTCGATATCGCCCAAGCCGCACCCGGCGTATCTGCAATCGCCAACCGAACCGTATAACCTTTACTTTTTAACCTTGAAACAATTTCTTTAATATATTCACGCTCGCCGCCCCAAAGATGAGGGCAGCCGCTAACCTCCAGCAGTAATCCATCTTTCCCGAATTCATCAATTGCTACAATTGGAGCATAGCGTATACACCATATCCCAAGCCCGCGCAAAAGCTTTTCAGGTCTTCCGGGTTTATCATCCAATACTTCCAGACCCGGACAGATTGCTTTAGCATCCGCTGCACGCATTCCACATTCAATTCCAGCCTCATTAGCCAAAGGACTGACAGCGGTAATCATCATCCGCCCATGATCGGGCGCAGCAAAAACAAAAGGAACCGAAGCCAGCTCAGGACGGCGGATAAGCTGCCAATCCGCCAGTAACTGGCGGAACCATATCGAAACAAAACGCCTTTGCATAAGCTTTACCCAATCTGTCTACTTTCATCATCTCTCCAGCCATTTTGCTGCAATACTCGTTTAACCTCTAAAAAGCCCTCACCGGCCCACTCCATGATCCAGTTTCCAGGAATACCGTTTCTTACCTTCAATAACTCCACCTGCCAGCGCGGAAAACCAACACCTGGCATACCAGCTTCTAACTCGCTCGGCAAATGACTGATCTGCCAACGTGCAGTAGCAATGGTACTGGCCATCCGACGCGCATCCTTGCGCAAAATAAAACCTGTAACCCCGCTTTCTTCAACAGCAAGCTGTAGCCTCCTAGATTCAACAAGACTAATTCCATCCACTTCCGCCACGACAGCAGCCAGACCCTCACAGTGCAAAGCCTCTTCCATAATCCAAAGTGCATCTTTCTCTGTGTCAACATCCATAAAAATGACCCGTTCTGGTTCTACATTAAAACTACGCAACGAAGCAGGAAACAAACGCCGAGCCGTACTGATCCAAACACAGGCAGCACCATCCTGCATCAAAGCAGAAAGCAGTCCTGCAATAAAACCATCACTGGCAGCAGCATCTTCAGGAAAAACGGTGATAAATTCATGGATAGCCCGTTTGGGAAATATCCCACCAGGAAAAGCATCCTCAATACCACCAAGGCCGATCCGCTCCCCCTTACAGGCAGAAGCAGGCTTAAATCCCTGCCACAGCAGGATATCCTGCTGCAGTTTGTGTACCAATTCGCTCTTAGTTCCCATATTAATTGCTAAAATTATTAGCTATTTTAATTAGCTTTTATAATTTAACAACAAACATAATACTAAAAATGTTAGTAAAAAATGAAATGTGGAAAAGAAGTGGTTTTTGGTGGATAACTGATATGGGATAGGCAATTAGTCTATAAAGATTATACAAGTTCCATGGAGCTGATGAAATCTCGTAATACGGCTACTCCATTTTCTCTGTCATTTGTAAAACCATTGTTATGAAGCTCAATGTTGAGGTCATCACAAAGGTTCATTAGTTTTTGAAATTTGACTGCATCATCAAACCCATTGACTTTCTTCGATTTAAGTGTTTCGGTAAAAGTTCGGACACCTTTTCTCGCGAGAATATCATCAGCAAGATGTGGTAGGTATTTTTTGGTGTAGGTATCTTCTAGAATTTTTCGACATTTAGAAAACCAACCTTCTAAATCTGTTATATCTTTGCCATCATTCACTATCGAACTTATTGCTTTCAAGTCTTTTATCGATTCTTGCTCCAAAAACAATTCTTTGTTGACTCTACTTAATGAACTCTTCTTTACACCATCGATAATGCCGTCGTTTATTATTTCTACGCTGATACAAGTCGGGAATTTTAACAAACACCATTTATAAAAATCAAGTTCATGGGTTAAAATGAATACCTGTTTGGGCTTACTTCGATCTTGGGTAACTTCATCGATATTAGATAGCGTAAGTATTTCGGTTATCGTGTCCCTTCTTCTCTCAAAATCAAAGCTTGAAAAAGGATCATCGAATACAACAATTTTTTCTCCCAGCTCCTTATCATTGATTAGCGACGAAATAAAGAAGGTGAAAGCAAGAAGTCGTTTATCACTTTCACTCAGTGTGTTGCGGAAATTCGGACCAGTTGTGTTATCTCCTTCGAGAATCACATCATGTTTAGTGAAAAATGTTAGTGAAAAAATACGCTCATCCTTGCCTTTAATTTTTTTTAAGGGCTTGAAGTCCTTAAGCCTAAAGTCCGCCTGCAAATTGGATAGCAACAAATTGATCGTTTTATGATGTTTTTCATAAATTTTTATGCCATACTCTTCTAATTCAGCTCGCTTAGCTTCCCGTTCGTCCTTTTTCTTTTCAAATGCAATGTCAAGTTCTTTATGCTTTTCGAAATATTCATCCCAATTCTCACCGTGCCTGATTTTTGTAAATTCCAGCATTTGCAGTTGCTCTCTTAAGGAATCAAAACTTTCTGTTATTTCTTTTAATCGTTCATTCTTAAGTTTAGAATAAGAAGAGTGAGCTTTTAAAAAGCCTTGTTGTAATCGCTTGAATGTGCTGAAGTCGACAGAATATGATAAGTCCTGTAACTTTTTATCTAACTCTTTCTCAAATTCAGTCTTAAGTTGACTTAGCTCTACATCGAAATCAAGCTTTATACCAACATTTCCAGAAACAGTTTTTATACGTGTAATGCTCAATTCAATATTCCAATCTTTAAAAATTGAAATCTCTCGTGCAATAGAAGCTTGAAGCTGTAAATATTGTTCAGAGAACAATTTATTAAATTCTTGTATCAAATCTAACGAGCTTTTGTTAAGCTCCTGGCCACAAAAGACACAATCTTTTGTATCACTCTTCAAAAGAGCAAGTCCGGTTTGAATGAAATTTATCGATCCGTTAGCATCACTCCAGGTTTTAGTGATATGTTCAGAAATTATCTTTTGGTTAATTTCAAAGGGCTGCGAAGTTGCAGCAAAATCTAAATTGTATGCAGCCTCCTTAAAATATTTATCAACCTGATCACAGGTTGTTCTAATTTTATCCTGGTTTTCTACATCATCAATTTTGATTTTAATCTTTTCTATTTCAGCATCTACATCTGTAATTTTCTTCAGATTTTTAAACTTTGTTAAGGTTAATTCGGTATTTGGAAATCGAGTGGTATAAATATTTCCATGATTTTTTTTCTTGCTTGTAATTTCAACAACTTCATTTTGGAGTTTTTCAATATCGTCTACAATTTTTTGTCCCTGCTCGCCAATGATTACGGTATTCAGGCTTTTGTGGTTATCGTATGCAACTTCTCCACCTAAATGGATATTTCTACTGATAAAATCATCATCAAAGATGACTAATCTTGGAAAGCCATTTGACCATTTTTGAGATGAAAATTTAATTTCCCCTTCATGAGTCTGCAAGACAATCTCTTGGCTATTACAGCCGAAGGATTGTCTTCCTGTAATAATGGTTTTGTCACCAGATTGGAGCGATTTAAATATAGCAGTTAAGGTGGATTTGCCCTTTGTATTTCCACCATATATAAGGTTAATATCGCTAAAGGATAAGCCACCAATTGTTAAGACAGACCTGAATTTACCAACCCCCTCAATTTTATTAAAGCGTAAGATCATTTTAGATAATTTTATCTAAATATAATGCTAAAGAAATTTAGAAGTAACGAAAGGAATATAATTTTTAGAATAGATGATGAAACGTTCGGAGGGCATTTAGGGAGTACAATGACTTAGGTGCTATTTCAGATGGTTCTCTATTTCACCAACGATCTGGTTGACCAGGGGCGCATGCAGTTCGATCCCTTTTTTCTCAGATTCAAGATCGGGCTCAAACAATGCAGTTTTACCTTTAATCTCGCGATAATCAAGTAACTGCCATTCTTCACCCGGAGGCCTGAGTGCGCCGATCACCCGTCCATCATGCATAATCTCGAATACACCGTTTTCCTCTTGTATCCTGATCGTTTTACGCTCACCATCCTGGTCGATATCCATTTCAAATGGCTGGATGCTTTTGCCTTGTTCTTTCATTTTCATCTGTTGTTTAATCGATCAATTTTGATTAACTGATCTAAAATTATCTTGACAGGTAAAAATAAAACATCGCCTTAACGGTTTTGCCCATCGCTTTTTTACCTGTTACCCAGTCAGAAATACTTTCCCGGTCAATACCTGTTTCAAAGGCAATCTGCTTGATCCGCAGTCCCTTTTCCTGCATTTTTTGATCAATCCAGGGAACATCCACCACATCGGCCGGAGAGGGTAGTACAGCATTTGCCGTAATCTGCAGCTCAAATCCAGCAAGCCTTTTTTTAAACAGTTCTTCTGTTCTTTTAAGCAGCACCTGCTGGGTAGCATATTTTCCCGAAGCGGTTTCACCCTGGCTTGTTTCTATCTCTACTAAATTCTCATTAACCGAAAGGATTTTAAAATCCATGTTTGATTGCTGCGAATGCCGTTCGGCCGCTTTTTTAAGCGCGCTCAGCTCATCTGCATTTAAAAGCGACCCCAGGGAATCTATATTCTGTATACTCATTGTTATTGATTTGGTTTAAAAAAGAAAAGGCCACTAAAAGCGGCCGTTCCATTAAAGCTGGGGCAGATGCCCGGCCTTGATATCATTTGTTGCCGTTTTTGCCTTGTCTATCCACTGCGGCGCTTTTTCCTTTAACTCGTCCAGTTTAGAATAACCCAGGGCATCTTTTTTGGTCAGGTATTTAATCCCTTCAAAAATTGCGATGCCTATAAGTGCATTTTTAATAAATCCCATAATCTTATCTCTTTACATTTTTTAACATACGCGATGCCCATTTAGTTTTCTTTCCCACCATTTGTTTCATTGTTTATGCCTGTCAAAACTATACCCGCTGACAGCTGTTATACTCATATCATTTACCTAAAACTTATAATTATGCCAAGAGGAACAAAAGTGGAAAGGAATTCAGTTTCCAACCAACCGCATGAAATCAAATACGAAGCAGATAAACTTGATGTAAAACAGTCAAAGATCAAGGATGCCAAAAAAGACGGATCCAACCAGCGCAAGGATATCGAAAAGAAAGTTAAATAACTAAGTAAGCCCCGAAAGGGGCTTTTTCGGCTAACCAATGAAAATTGCCACCTACAACATCAACGGGATCAACGGCAGGCTGGCTATTCTCCTGCGCTGGCTGGAAAAAGCGCAGCCTGATATTTTGTGCCTTCAGGAACTCAAATGTGAAAGCTCCCGTTTTCCCGAAAAAGCAATTAAAGACGCCGGTTACCACGCCATCTGGCGCGGAGAAAAAAGCTGGAACGGTGTAGCAATCCTATCCAAACAGCCCATTAAGGAGCTCAGGGATGACCTGCCTGGGGAAGATAAAACCTTTACCCATAGCCGCTACATCGAAGGCTTTACCTTCGATATGGTCATCTGCTCCCTGTACCTGCCCAACGGAAACCCATATCCCGGACCAAAGTTCGAATATAAACTCCGCTGGTTCTCCCGCCTCACTCTCCACGCCAGGACCCTGTTAAATACCGGCCTTCCGGTCATGCTCATAGGCGATTATAACGTGATGCCGACCGAACTAGACACCTATAAACCCGAAAAATATATCGATAACGCCCTTTTCCGAAAAGAAATCAGGCAGGCATTTGCCGATCTTACCAACCAGGGATGGACCGATGCAATCAGGACACTTTTTCCCACCCAGCGCATCTATACCTTTTGGGATTACCTGCGTAATGCTTACGGTAGGGATGCCGGGCTCCGCCTGGATCACTTCCTGCTCAGTCCCAATCTCAGTGCACGCCTAAATAAAGGTGGCGTTGAAAAAGAAGTCCGCGGCTGGGAAAAATCCAGCGACCATGCGCCCGTTTGGATTGAGCTCACAGGTCCCGGGGCGCAAAAAGAAAACAAAAAAAAAGGTAAAGACAAAAGCGATCTCAAAGCCAAAAAAGCATCTGCAAAGGATAAGAAAAACAAACAGTACCAGAGTGCAACAGGTGAAACCTTAACTCCTGAAATAAAAAACATAATAGATGATGCCCCAAGCCAAAAAATCCCAAGGGATATCAGGCCAATGAAAGCAACCCAGGTTGATAAGCCTTTCCATGATGTTAACTGGGTGTATGAAATCAAATGGGACGGTTACCGTGCACTGGCATTTTTACAAAAAGGCAAAGCAGAGCTGGTATCAAGAAACAACCTGGTCTATGAACAATTTTCCCCAATCAACCAGGAGCTTGAAAGCTGGAACATCGATATCGTACTTGATGGCGAGATCGTGGTAACCGATGAAAAAGGGATGCCTGTTTTTGGCGCCCTGCAGAACTGGAGGAACGAAAAAAAACTCGATCTGGTGTTTTATGTTTTTGATATCATCTGGCTTGAGAGGAAACTCCTGACCGGCTTCACCCTAAGAGAAAGAAGAGCAATTCTTGAGGCCGTACTGCCAAAAAAGGAAGGAATAATCCGATTGAGCCAAATCTTTGATGCAAATGGGGAAGAATTTTACCAGACCGCAAAACGCATGGGACTGGAAGGCATCATCGCTAAAAAAGCCGATAGCACCTACACCGGCGATATCCGCTCGCGCGAATGGCTTAAAGTTAAAGCCAGGCTCCGCCAGGAAACCATCATCGCCGGATACACGCGCAACGAAGATTCCGGTAAATATTTCAGCGCACTGGCACTCGGCGTTTATGATCCTAACGGCGTGCTGCGCTATATCGGAAAAGTCGGCACCGGTTTCAATGATAAACTGCAAAAAGAGCTGTTAAAACATTTTGCACCGCTTGAAACCGATGTATGCCCATTTGATATTGAACCCGATGTGGACGAGCCTTCCAGGTTCCGCCCCCGCAGGCTTGGCGCTAAACCGACCTGGCTCATTCCGGAACTGGTCTGCGAAGTAGAATTTGCTGAAATCAGCCGCGATGGAAAACTGCGTCAGGCATCTTTTAAGGGATTGCGTAGCGACAAAGATCCAACAGATGTCATCCTTGAAATCCCCTCGGCAACCAGTGAAATCATTGATGAAAACCATGAATATTCAGAAAATCCCATGCCACAAACTAAAACACCAAAAACAGCCAAAAAAACTCTTAGAGGCCCCAAACATAAAATGCCCGAAAAACCGCTTCTCGATGGCAAAGCAGAAACCATAGAAAAGAAAATCGATGGCCACCTGATCAAATTTACCCACCTGAATAAACTTTACTGGCCGGAAGACGGGATCAGTAAAAGGGATATGTTCAATTATTATGATAAAGTTGCCCCTTACATGGTGCCTTATTTAGTAGATCGGCCCATGTCACTTAACCGGTATCCGGGTGGTATCCACGGCCAGAGCTTTTACCAGAAAAACGTTGCAGAAACTGCTCCGGAATGGGCAAGCACCATGCCGCATACCAATGAAAAGGGGGAGGAGAAGGCGTACCTGCTTGGCCAGGACCGGGCGACACTGCTCTGGATGGCCACACTGGGCTGCATCGAAATGAACCCCTGGTTCAGCCGTGTCTCCTCTCCGGACAATCCCGATTACTGCGTAATTGACCTGGATCCCGATAAAAACACCTTTGATCAGGTAATAGAGGCAGCCAATGTCACCCGTTCGGTACTCGATGCCATGGGCGTTCCATCATATCCAAAAACTTCCGGTTCTACCGGCATCCATATTTATGTTCCCCTGGGCGCAAAATATAGCTATGAGCAGTCCCAGCTCTTTGCGCAGGTCGTAGTCAAACTCGTCCACCGCGAACTGCCATCATATACCACCCTAGAGCGCATGATTGCTAACCGCAAAGGCAAAATGTACCTGGATTTCCTGCAGAACAGGCCAGGCGCTACCATCGCGGGGGTATATTCGCTCAGGCCAAAACCCGGAGCCACCGTTTCCATGCCCCTGGACTGGGAAGAAGTCAGACCGGGCTTCACCATGCGCGATTTCACCATCCACAATGCACCGGACCGCTTAAAAGAAACCGGTGATATTTTTACCGGTGTTTTAGCTGAAGGGATCGATATGGCTAAAGCCATCGCTAACGCAAAAGAAAAACTTTAAATAAAAACAGTTCGCACAATTACAGCCCGAGGATGCGCAGCGTTTTAATATCCTTATGCCCTGAAAAGAACTTATCTAGTACCTGCTGGAATATCCCCGGTGCACCCGCAACAGATGCAAATAAACTCATGCTTGACCGCAGTTTCAGATCATCTGGGCTACCAAAAATTTCAGAGGCGCTTACTCCTTCAAGGGTTAGCAGGGCTTCACTGATCTCCGTTAATCTGGAGCCCAGCAAAGGATGCTTCAGATAGGCCGAAGCCTGCTTTAAATCCCTGATCCCGTAACGCTTGGCCATGTCCGAAAACCCAAGACCATCGAGTTGCGGAAAGATATACCACATCCAGTGCGACCGTTTTCTCCCTGAACTGATCTCGGCCAATGCAGTAGCATAATCATGCTGCTGCGCCGCAACGAATTTTTCAAGCTCCTGACCTTCTTCAGCCCCGACTCCCTTTTTATTATCATTCCTGTTTTCCATAGATTAAATGCTAATAAAAGCTCAACCATCCGCACCATAAAATAGTTTTAGGACATACAGGTCGCCCGGTGGTAAAACAAACCATTTCAAAACCAAGCGCATTTATTTATTGTTAAACCTAATATATAGCTTGCCATGGAAAACTATCAGATCACCATCAGTTTGGATAAGAAAATCCATCATTTTGAAATCGGGGAATACCTACACCAGGACGGTGAGAGCTGTAAGGTAAAAGTCTTTCAGCAGGGTAAGCTCGTGGCCAGCTTCAATCCTGACCGCCATGGTTTCCTGCACATCTGCCAGAACCCGGCAAAGCTAAAGGATGAGCTGCTGCACCTGCTCGCCGATCAGATCGAGGCGCAACATCCACAGGGAATCATCAGAGACTCTCAGGAAGAATAACAAGGCTAATGCCTTTTAAGGCTAACACTTCACCAAGTTTAGCTTTCCCTGAAAAACTCTCGGCTAGCTAGTGTTTCCAATGGTCAAACTCCAATATTTCCTGATCGATAAACTCCTGCTTGATTTCAGGCAGTTCAGGATATTCTTTTTTATTAATTACTCCCTCCAGCCTGTATTCCGGACCAATGGTGCACCGCTCCATCAAGCCCGAAGGAATCTGCGTCATAGCAATTTCTGTAATCCGATCATCACTCAGATCACCCATCAACCACTCCCAGGCCAATTCATCCGTTAAAATACAGGGCATACGCAGTTTTGAATTATGCACCTGTTTCATCAGCTCATTGGCCTTGGTAATCCCGATGGCAAAAGTCTTGGTCACTTCCCCAGTATCGGTATTTACCCAATCGCTGTACAAACCAGGTAACCAAAAATATTCATGGTCTTTTAATCCAACCTGATAAGGATATTTAATGGTTTCCTTCAGTTCCTGACCTTTCTTACCAATTTTAGGAACATGCCTGGATTCCACAATACCAGTAGAAAGAACCAGACACCTGCGCTTCCTCGCCGCATCTTTCCACATCGACCACTTACCAGTCTCACTCACAAAAAGGTTTTCACCCTTAAAATTCAGTGTTGTCAGTTTCCTGCGGAACGCAATAGCCTCATCAGCACTCATCTTGCCTGGCACAAAACCCCACTGCGCCTGTACCAGCTCAAAATCCCGCTTATCATCGGTGGCAATTGCAATCGCACATGGCGGATAATTAAACCCGTTATGAACATCCACATCCAAAAAATCATAATCCCTGACCGCTTTTTCCAGCTGTTTAAGCTGGATAAACTCTGCCCTGGTTACCTTCTGGCCATTATAATAACACATATTACTTCTTTTTAGAGCGGATATGTTCCGCAATCAATTTACCAATCTTTTGAGCATCAGCCTGACGGCCTTCCGGAATCGAGGTCCAGAACTTTTTCCCATTTGCATTCAATCCCACCGCAATATGCAGCGGTTTCACCCTGGCACCATAATGAACATGGAATACCCGCTTCCCGGCAAGCTCATGTTCAGATATCCGTAAAACCCTTCCTTCCACATCCAGTTTAAAAGGCGGCTCTAATTCCCTCATACTTAAAGATAACAAAATGTTTTTAAAAAAGATTTAAGCTTAAATACCTTATAAACCGGCTAATTCCGTCTTCCAAAACCAAACCCTGTCATGCACTGTTCTAGGGGTATACCCCAAATAACCGATATGATGGAAAAATATGTTTTTGATATAGCAACCGATGATGGCATCCAACAGGCTATTGTCGAAAGCAGCGGCGAGTGTTACAGCGTGAGTGTCGACGGCTCATTTATGGGTACAATGTGGCAGGATGCAAACCGCGGCATGCAATGGAAAACCGAAGATCAGGCCCTTGAGACTTACCTGTGGGATATTGCAGCCGCCCTTTCCGAAGCATTTTCGCGAAACGGTTTTCCAAGCCTGCTTAAAGGCGCCTATCCCGAAATCATCCAGACCGCATGGAAAAGCAGCGAAACACTCGAAGTGATCATTAAGCCCGACACCGATCTAGAAGTCTTCAGCACCTTTTTACAGGATGAAGTGCTTAATTTGGTAGACTTTGAGGAACACCTGGACCTGATCGTAAAAAAGCAGGGCGATGCCTATTTCAAAATCATAGGGGTCAATTAACAAACATTAATAAGTAACATTAGAACCAGTCATATTATGCCATGGTACAACGGGGATTACCCACCATCCTATAAAAACCAGCCCGGTCACCTTAGGGAAAAAGCTGTAGAAATTGCCAATGCCCTGCTCGGTGAAGGGGTAGAGGAAGGAATAGCCATAGCCACCGGCCTTAAACGCGCGAGGGAGTTTTTCAATGTTGATCCTGCGAAAGAAAGTACAGATACAATACTGCATGAGATCGAAGATGATAGCGAAACCCTGGAGCCTGGCGATTTCGGTGCAAACGAAGGAATAATAGACACCGGTAACGAAAAGGAACTCAGGTATTGGGCAGAACAGTTTCAGATCAGTACCGAAGAGTTAAAATCGGCAGCGGTGTTACAGGGCAATAAAATATCCGAAATCAAAAAATACCTAAAATCATAATCCTATGGCAGAACTCCCAGATTTAGAAGTGTTTTCAAGGATACTCAGCCGCAGATATGCCGGAAAAGTCCTTGAGAAAATCGATGTAGAAGTTGCAAAAAAGCTTAACGTCACGGTAAAAAAACTAAAAGAATCACTGGAAGGCCATAAACTTTCCTCGGTAAAACGCGCTGGAAAAACATTACAGTTCCATTTCGACAAAGGCCAGGTTTTAGGACTGCACCTCATGCTCCGCGGGGAATTGGTAGCCCTGGGTGATAAACCACCGAAATTTCCCATCCTGCTCTTCCATTTTAAAGGTGGCGATGGTTTTGCTGTTATAGATTTGCAAAAACAGGCAACACCCACACTTGATCCTCCATCAAACCAGGTACCCGATGCCCTGGATCTAGATTATCCGGCATTAAAAAAACTCCTCGAAAACAAAAAAACAGTGATCAAAACCCTGCTGATGGATCAGAAAAAAGTCCGCGGGATCGGAAATTCCTATGGGGATGAAATCCTCTATCACGCTGGAATTTCCCCTTTTTCCATCGCAGGGAAAATCCCGGAAGAAAATATCAGGCAACTGCATAAGAGCATCCGCTGGGTATTGGAAACAGCAATAAAAAAGATAGAAAAGGAAAACGGTGATGAGCTGGTTGGTGAACTCAGGGATTTTATGCAGGTACACAGCCCGAGGTTAAAAGAAACACCAAAAGGAGAGGAAATCCTTTCAGAGAAAATCGGAGGAAGGACCAGTTGCTATACTAAAGCCCAGGAACTCTTCCATTAAACCCTTCGGCAAAACTATTCCCCTAAAAGAGATGTTCCTATAATAAAAACAGATATCATGCAAGAAAATATTGATCCAAAAGATGAGGAAACCCGGGATGATGAGGACCAGTCGCAGACCAGTCCAAACGAAGAAAAAGAGGCAGATGACAATGATGTTCAGCGTGGCCTGACCGGTGAAACCGATGATGAAGAAGATGTCGGCGGTGACCTGGCCGGAAATGCCGGAGGAAATACATAGGGGTAAAAACAGCCTAATCAAAAACCGCGCTCCAGGTTAAACAACACCCAACTTTCCTAACCAAAGCTTAAAAAGAATTAAAGCCGGATTGTCACCCAATCTGGCTTTTTTATTGCACTGAAAAAATAAACAAAACCATTCCGTGTTAAAAGGGATTGTATCTATAAAAAGATATGAATACATTCAGGATATTTTTATGCATTACCGCCTTTTCAGCCATTGGGCTTCAGGCGTGTCACAATCCATCCGAAAAAGGGAAAAAAGTGAAGCTAAAAATGACTTCAAAAGATACAACTGCAAAAAAGCCGGATACCCTCCAGCCCCGTGAAAGGGTAAACCCACAGGATTCGGTCCGGAAATATTAAGATGTCGATTATACTGATCCCGCAGGTTCAACCCAGGACAAAGTGGCCTGGGCAAGCTTTACAAACTTAAAAAACTGCAAATCTTAAACTAAGATTAAGCCTCTCGATACCGTTTCAGGTATTTCTTAAGCAGTAGCCTGGCATGATGAATATGCGTCTTAACTGTTCCCAGGGGTATATTCAATTGCACTGAGATTTCCTCGTACTTATATCCCTCAAAATAACGCTGAAAAGGAATACGGAAAGCGGAGGGAATACTTTCCATCACCCGCTGGATATCTTCCATTACAAATCTCCCCTCAGATGCATTCCGCTCAGCACTTTTAAGCAGGGTAGTATCCGAAAGCTCTTCATCCCTTTTGATCACCAGATGCTTTTTTTGATCCTTGCGGTAATTGTTGATAAAAGTATTGCGCATGATTACATAAAGCCAGCCCCTGATATTGGTACCCATTTCAAATTTCTCACAAAACCGAATCCCTTTGATCAACGTATCCTGTACAAGGTCTTTTGCCTCATCCTCATCGCCCGTAAAGCGTAAGGCATGAGATTGTAAGGCAGTAGCATGCCCATCAGCCGCTCTGCTGAATTCAAATTGGTCCATAGTTTTTCTAATTAGGTAAATAGGTCTAAAAAGAACAGACCAAAGGGTATATAGTTTCAGTTAAAAACTTTGATAACCAATATAATTCCTATCAATAGATTTACATCCCACCCGAAGGCTATCGTTAAGCAGAAATATCTCATTAATTTTTTCTGTAACAAAATCAATGACTTACAAGAATTCTAACCCTAAATCACTAATCGAAAAAAAGCTTGCCCAAATATTCTTCAAAACAATTCATTCGACAGGCAAAATCATAGCACTCAATCGCTGATTTAAGTACAGTTGGATCAGCACCGCAAATCAATTTAGAAGATTGCTTAATGATCAGGGCATTTATCATACACGTATCAGAAAAATCGAAAGGACGGGTCCGTTCAACATTTCGCAAATAAATTTTTGATTTTGATATAGGGATAATCGCAGGAATCCTATTCAAAGAGTAATGATCATAAGGGGGAAATAAAAACAAAAATGGCATATCTCCAATACAGATCTGATCATTTTCAAAAGCTATAAGGTTTCCTGTAGTAATTTCTTGTGCTTCCATTTCGAGTGCATCACGTAATGCAGACTGGGTAAGGCTTAATCTGGTGAGTTGCTTAAAGCCGGGCATCGTTTTCAGATATTCCGTATGCTCCTGGGAAAGCACTTTAGTTTTATCGAGCGTGACGGTAATTTTATAGTTTGAATAAATATCTTCGAAAAGCTGATCAGAGTTAATATTTCGCCAAAAAAGATCTATGATCAGAAGATTAATATGCGCCATCAGTTCGAGAAAAATATCCCGACTAATCAATTTGGGATCAGCTCGAAGTAACTTTACTGCGGCGGGTAATAAATTGTCAATCGTTCCGTATGCATCTTCAAATAGTGATATAGGCCTCGAAAGCCCAAAGTCCGCACTGTTACGCCCAAGTTCGTAAAACACCCCACCTGAACCTTTCCGATGCTTTTGAATTGCACCCGCTGCTTGTCATAAACATCCATCTGCCTATCAGCCGCTAAAAACCCTTCAGTAAAATACTGTGGAATGTAATGATGTTTTGAAGACGAAAGCCGTGCTGCTTCTTCTACATCATAATCGCCCTTAGTTTGCTTGCTACCTTCATCTTCGGTAACTGCACTTTTGAGCTTTGACTGAAGTTTTAAATATGCTTTTAATGGATCATACATAGTTGTCATTCCCCCTGTAAAGATAAAAGATTGTGTTTTACAGCTAGTCAGTACTTGTCGATCTTACGACAAATCATTCTATTACAAACAAGCTAGGGTTAGGGTTTCAATTGTTTTAAATATTGAAACAGTACCGCTTTTTTAAAAACCGGAACAATCCATGAAGTCCTGCGATCAACGCAAAGCCGTTCACTATGGGTTCAGCAATCAAGTTAAAGAATTCAATAAAATACATATCTAAACCTAATGATAAATTGTTATAAATCTTACTAAACAAAAAAAAGCCCTGCTCCAAAACGAAGCAGGGCCATAATTTCCCAAAACAGCTTAACTGTTTATTTACTTTCTGTATTTTTCAATTCAGTAACCTCGTTACGGCCAGCAGATGCCAGGTTCTTTATTTCCATAAAGGCTTTACGCAAACGCGTACCAGCTGCTTTATTTCCTTTAACATAAAACGAGTTCGAATCCGCTTCAGTAGCTGCGATCAGTTCTTTCAATTTTTCAAATGAATTCATATTATTTTGTTTTTAAGATTTTGCAAATATAGACTTAAACGAAGGATAAACCCACTAATTACATGCTCAGCGAATTTTCCTGCTGTTTATCCTTTTCCTTTTTCTGGGATTTATCCTTTCCAGTTCCCTGACCCAAATCCAGTTCCGAACCTTGCTCTTTTTTAAGCTCCTCACGCTTCACCAGTTTACCATTCAGCTCAAAGAAATTTAGATTCGTATAACGCGGCACCGCTTCGATACGTAACCTCTTTTCCTCACCATCTGGGCCTAACACCGTCACTACAGGTTTATTTCCATTCTGAATATCCGAAGCCAGTTTTTCCAATGTCTCCGCTTTATCAATGTCCTTGATATTGTATTCAGAAAGTTGCTTTTTCAGATCAAAACCATAGCCCTCACCAAACTGCTTCATGGTGTAGTTCCCATAGCGATCCTTAGGCTGATCAAACTGATACACACTCCAGGCCTTGTACTGCTCACCCGCGCGGCTCACCATATCCTCACGAAAAACAGCCCTGCCCTGAAGCATATTTGCTGCCTGCTCTACCGTAAAACCCTTACCACGGTCGATATAATGCGAATTGCGCAGCACAGGCGAATAAAAAGTCTGCTGGAATTCCTTTTTCACATAATCAATCTTTCCCTCTTTCATTGTCGCCAGCGTATCTCTGTATTGCAGATCCTTATCCGTCGCCTTACCAGTCGCCAGCTCCGAAACACCCTTTTGTTCCCTGAAGTACTCCATCGCCTGCACCGCACTGTCAAACTTACGAAACAGATTTTCAGGGGTCTTCCCAGGCTCATTCGGACTGACCACCAAATACTGGTGATCCTTTTCTAAAGGCTTCGCTTTACTTTGTGCAATATCAAAGCGGTTGAGATAATAGTAATCCGACTGACCTGATTTTTTCATGTGGATCGAAATATCCATAATGCCCACATCCGCCGGCACCTGTCCCTTAACGGTAAACTTTTCAATACCCTGTTCCATCATACCCTCAGCGAGCGTGATCATACCCTGTGGAACCTTCAGCGCAGCCGCTTCAGCCCTAAAATTTTCTAATGAATTTCTATTCATATCAATATCTTTTTGTTCATACTCTAGTTTTTTTATTTCCTGCATAAGCTCAGCAAGTGGCACAGCAATATGCCAATCAAAAATCTGCTGATTCTCCCTCGCAAATTCAGCGGCACCAAAGCCATCCGAGAAACATTGCAAATCCCAGCTGCCAGTAATCAACTGGTCAGAATTATACACCACCCAATCCCGGCCCAGATCAGCTTGCCCAGTAAGAAAACCAATCAGCTCTCCCCCCAGTCCTTCTTTTTCAGCCAACATTATACGATCAAGCAATTCCCAAAGCCTGGCCCTGTTGCCGCTGCTTAGTTCTGGTAATCTTGAGTTCCGGGGTTAACGCTAAACTTTTCTCCTTTTTCTTTAGCAGTTTTTCCAGCACAACAACCTTTTGACTGGCATCCCGAACAATAATCCATCCCGATAGCGGAGCGGCTTCCAAAAACAGTTTTTCCCCTGAAATCTGATTGACCACAACCTGGTTTCCCCGCTCCAAAGCACTAATTACATAAGCCTCTCTAAGCTCAGGACGCTTTAAGCTTTCAGCCATCTTTTCCATCTGATCCCCAAGGTTAAAACTATCTGATCTTCCCAGTTCGCGCATAGTTCCAGTACCCAAGGCACCATCGAAATCCAGCTGCAGCCATTTCTTTTCGCCGAAATCATCAAAACCCTTCAGCACCGCACGGCCCTCAAGTAAGTTTAGTGCCTCTCTCGATGAAACATCCAACTTTGCTTCAAAGCCGAAAGACCTGTCCATCGAAGCATCCAAAGCATTCTTCATTCTTCCGATATAACCCTCAAACTGAAACCTCCCCGAATCATCCTTCTGCAAATGCAATACAATTTCAAAGCGTTTATCCCTGCCAATAGGGGAAGAAAGCCGGAAATCCATAGTATTCCGCTCAAAGTCCAGCGCCTTAACAAGATTCAGCCTAGTCGTATCAATGCCCAATTTTCCAATAGCTAAATCCAGTTCAGCAATATTACTTTTCCGCGAAGTAGCCATTTTACGCCTCGCAATTGGACGATCAAACACCAACCTTTTAACCCGATGAGCTATACTTAAAAACCGGTTAGGATAAATTTGCCTTTCTAGTCTTCCCAAGGATTTTTTGATCAAGCCTACCACCAGTTTTTCATCGGGGGAAGTCAAAGGCGAAATCCGCTCTAATCCAGCCGATAAAAATCCATACTTCTCACGCTCGAAATTCCCATGCCCCTTATCATTGCCAAATACTTCCTGTAGCATTTTTTCCTTAGCCTCCCAGTTTTGCCATAGCGCAATCGCCCTATTCTGACTGGCAACCATTATCTGCGTTTTTTACTGTTATCGCGGAGCAATAGGGGATAACCGGCTTTCAAGTTTTGCTTTACCCGCCCGATCTTTTTAGTTAAAAGCGATTTCGCCGCATAAATACCAGCCCCGGCAATCTGCGTAGTCAGATCAAAACCCGAAATACCCAAACTCCCAATCGCATCAGTAGTACCACCATTGACTGCATCAGTTAACAACGCCTCTGGTGCATTAATGCCCGGCATGGAATCACGCTGATCAAAAACCGTAAGATTTACCGGAATCACCTGATTACCCAAACGGATATTTTTGATCTCTAAATTCAGCCGCTGGTTGGAAAAAGCCGCTAGTCCAAATAGGGGATGCCCCTTTGGAAAAACTACCTCATTGATTACTACCGAATCCAGTAGTCTTAGTTCTACCACCGATCCCTGCCTTGCTTTTTGTTTAACCGCTATCACTGCCGGAATGGCTTTAAATAAACTATCAGGAATAACAGCTGCTTCTTTTTTCTGGTAAAGTTGTTTCGCCAGATCAGGATTCTGCACCGCAATCAGCTTGTCCATCATCGAATTTAGCTGCGCCATTTCAGGATCATCAGCATCAGGATTCTGTTTCATGTTTTTCATCAATGCCTCCAAACGGTCCACATCGCCGCTCATCCTGTTATCCCTAAATCCTCCCGTCAGATCTGCGCCAGTATTTACACCACCGCCTTTCACAGGCGCATAAGAATTATTAATCTCCCTATTAATGGCGGCCAGCTTTTCATTGATCTTTGCTGTCTGCGGATCTTCTTTTACCTCCAAACCAAACTTTCCGGCTATTGCATCGATACCGCCCATTTTAGCAGAGTCAACCGCATTGCGGTTATAAATTTCCATTTTGTCTTCCGGCTCCTTGCCTTTAAACTGTGCATCAGGCAACACCGTATTAATGCCTTTTGGTGCCAGAGCCACAGATTCATCTTCGCCACTTCCTCCGCCAAGGGCATAAAAGCCAAAGGCTAAAAAAGGGATTACCAGTAGCGGCAGGATCATCAGAACCTTTCGCTTTTCCATTCGAGTTCTACTCATATTTTTTTGTTTAAGGGTGAATAATTTTATTAATTGAATAGCTGCATCACAAGCCGGATCAGGTAAGCGCCAAAGCCAGCGCAAAAACAGATCAAAAGAAACAGCCATGTTTTAGGATGCAGATCAGCAGTTTTACTGTTCAGCCAGTTAGCAAAAGATCGCTGAACAGCCAATATTTTAGCCGCAATCTTTTCCGCTGTACGCAATTGCCCGCCGGACAACTCCTTTCTGGTTTTCCTAAATAACCTCATGGCTGCCCGGCTTTAAGATTAACATCCGCGTTAACCAGCGTTTCCCATTTCTGGATCAAAAAACCATGCGGATTATTATCTGTCTGAGATTCCAGTACCCGGACTTCGCCCCGTGTAACCAGCTTCCTAATTACCGTACTAGAAGACCTAATCAGCTTTTGCGTCGCATAACAGGTAAAGTAATAGGGCTCATGATTAATATCCAGCGCAATACTATCCACCTCCAGATGCTGGGAAATATTGGCAGAAATCAGGTTATTGTAATAGCCGCTCTCCTTTAAATTATCATAAGCTTTTTTAGCAGATCCATCCGCCAGGTATAACGCTTTGGCAATACCTGCGGTAATCGCTTTCTCATCAGGATCAAGGGCAAAAAACAGCCTGTGAAAAGTTTTAATATGGTCACGTAGCTCTACAGGCAGGTTCTGTTTCCGCTCCGTTGCTATTGCTTCCAGTAGCTTTCCATTTTGCAGGATAAAAACCCTGGAACCATTTTCTTTGACATAAGTAAAGCTGAAATAAACGGCAGCTGAAGTGAGCAGGACGCAGGCCAGCAGGAATACCACACTGAACCTTTTAATGTGCTGGAAAGCACGGTCTATATTGTTAAATTGTGCAAACATCATCCCTGACCTCCTTTTCCTGCTATTTTATCTTTCATGTAATCATTACTGTCAGAGGATTCCCCGCCAGCCATTTTACGGTTCGCATTACCCAGCATATCTGCCACCATTCCACCAGCCGCAGTACCTCCGGACATTACCGTACTTCCACCACTTACGACTAGCGAATTCACCTTTTGCAGCATTGCATTACCTCCACCAGCGTGCACAATATAATTGGCCACATTTGGTACCGTGAAATAACCTACAATCCCAATCACTAAAAACACCAGGTATGCGCTGTCAGAGGCAGAAAAGAACGTATCTCCGGATTCCCCGATCTGGGAAATATCTATTTTTAACATGTTTTCCTGGATCTTTCCAAGGATACTACCGAAGATGTTCGCAACAGGCAGCCACATAAAAATGTTTACGTACCTAGCGATATATACCGTCAGCGTATGCTGAAAGCCATCAAATACCGCAAAGCCGAATACCAGTGGCCCCAATATTGCCAGTACAATCAAATAAAAGGTCCGGATCGTATTGATACACAAAGCTGCTGCGGCAAAAAGCACCTGCAAAATCTCACTCATCCATTGCTTAATGTTATTGCGGAAATTATAGCTCATTTTTTCCATCTGAAATTGCAGGCCATTGCCTAACGCATCGAGCATACTCTCATCCTCACGGTCAGGGTCCTTTGGATGCGAGTAGCGGTACCACTTATCAGAATTTCCGCTACCTGTTTCCCCGACATACATTTGCCAATGCTGGGTTTTCTTTACCGCTGCCTCTTTCTGTTTCAATAATGCCGCAATTGCCCGGTCACTGTTTTTAACCATATTTCCGGTAGCCGAAACCACAGGCTGTAAAACCCCATTCATTACACTAATCACCATCGGAAAAAACACAATCGCCATTCCCAGTGCAAATGGCCTGAGCAATGGATAAAAATCCACGGCTTCCGCATTTGCAATATGTTTCCATACCCGGCTGGAGATATACCATAATGCCCCAAACCCTGCAAGCCCACGCGCTACACCAATCAGCTTACTACAGAGCGGCAGCATGTCATAATACACATTATCCAGTACCGGTTGCAGCCCCGAAATACTCCCTGCTAAACCTCCACCAGACTGTGCCAAGCAAATATTGGGCACTAGCACAGCCAGAACAGCCAAAAAGGCCATCCCAAAAATTTTAAAAAATCCCATCTTAATTTGTGTTAAAGTAATCGCCTAAACCCCTGATATCGCTCTTTTCTCTGGCTCGCTGTAAACCCAGCAGACCAGCCGACTCATTAAAATCACGCAAGAAATCAAGCTTATCCAGCGTGTCCGAAAAAATCCGGTCTATAGCTTTCAATCGCTCTTCATCACTCATCCGCATCTTGTTCGCTGTAATCACCATCGTGAGGTTGTCCAGATTGTCCAGGCTTTCTTCAAATAGCCGCTTATAAACCTTCGAAAGATAATCCAGCTCATCCACGCTAAAGCTACCGCTTGCATTAAAACGCTTAAAAGCCGAGCGGTATTCAGCAACAATAGCCGCCTGAAAACGAATGATTTCGGTAATTTTATAATATTTACGTACCTCCGGACTCACCAACCACAAGCCATCCAAAAACACTTCATGCAATGAAAAATTCCCCTCAGCTATATTCTTTACCGCATTATATCCTTTGGAAACCACCTCATAGCCTTTTTTCATGTCCGATAAAATGTTCTTGAGCTGAGACAGCTTTTCTACATTCAAAAGCAGTTGCTGCGCTTCCTGGCTCTGGCCGAAGGCACTACCATTCCGCAATACAAATACGCAAACCAGCACCAAACAAAACCTAATCGATCCCATAATACCTCCTCAAGTTTTGCAAAGATTCCTGTTCCAATCGCTGCTGGCGCAACAATAAACCCACCTCAGTTGAAAAGTGCCTGCTAAAAGCAGATTTATCTAGCATCCGCTGATAAATGCCATCCAGTCTCGCCAGCCGCTCTTCATCGTCCATTTCCACTTTACCCGAAGTAATCACAAGCAGCAGTTCTTCCAGCTGCTGATAACATTCTCCAATTACCGATCCTGCTACAGAAGAGATATAAGCCAGCTGATCCGGCCGCATACCATCAATCCCTTTAAGCCTGTTAAAGCCCGCTAAAATATCCACCTGTAAAGCCATGATCTCGGCAATCCTTACATCATCCCTGATCGCAGGGTTCACCTTTTTCAAGCCCGAAACAAAAGCATTGTGCAGATTAAATTCACCATTGGTAATATCCCGAACCGCTTCAATTCCAGAACCCACCAGCTGATAACCTTTCATTGCATAACCGATATATACCTGTAAAGCTGCAATCTGCTCCAGCAAATATTTCTGCTGCGTTTTTTTCTGCTTAAACCATTCGGCAAATGTCTGTGCCCGGCATTTTGGCGCGGCAGCAGCCACTAGTAAAAGCACGGCAATCAACAAAATCAACCCATTTCTAAAACGCCTGATCGGGGCTCCTCCTACATCAATCGATTCCATACAGCTCCTTTAGTTTATTCAGCTCTAACACCGATTTAGCCCTGCCGGTACTCAGCACAATGTTTTCATCATTAAATGCTTTCAGATCATTGAAATTATCTTCAATCGCTTTGGCCGAGGCATCAATCAGCTCCATACGCGCAGCATCGCTCATCTGGGTTTTAAAAGAATTAATGATCACAAATACCTGATCCAGATTCTGCACACTCGCCTTTAAAATCCCGGTATAAATCTCTTCCATGTGCAGGATTTCATCCGCAGTAAAATGTTTATCCTTTTTAAACAGCGAAATCGCCCACTGGTATTCTTGAATAATCGCCTGCTGGGTAGAAATCAGTTCCCTGATTTTTTTATAGGTAGAGATCACCGATTTCACCTTTACCAGCCCCTCATAGTATTCCGCATACAATTTCCGGTGGCGCTCCGTCCAATCTGAAATTTCCCCAAGCTTTAATTTACTCAAAGTGTTTTCTATCACCTTCTGCGCATTTTGCAGCCAGATCGTTTCATTCTGCAAACGTTGCACTTTCAAGTCCACCGCCTTGATCACTTTTTTTACGCCTGCCTTGATCACTTCTGCTATTGCCAATTGCGCCGATGCCCCCGAGGGCAACGCAGTCAATAGCACAGTAGCACTCAGCGGCAGCACAACCATATAGGTTTTAAGCCCTTTTATAATTTTTTTCATCCGAAATTTTTAACCTTAAAAAATCTTGTTAATTCACCCTTTGGTATTTCCGCTTTCCCACCGTCATTACCGAATAATCAGTGTTAAAGACAATGGATTTGCCGTGACGCTTTTCAAGCAAAACGCCACTACCCGAATCATAATCCGCAGTCCATTCTTCTCTTTCTCTCTGCAATTTCCCCAAAATACCAGACTGGGAAATCAGCCTAAAGCCTGTTTTCCTGTGGATCAGGTAATGATTGCCTTCTGACTGCTCCACCACTAATGTGTCATTGGCCACACTGAATTCACTTCCTGCTGAATTCACAAAAGTTCCTTCCATACCGCTTAAACGGCTGCAAGATTGCTGCATCCCAATGATCACGATCAGCGCAGCTAAAGCCCCGATAAACACCAGTCTTGCCGCGTAGGATAGCATCCGGGAATCCAAATGCTCGTTTTTATTTTTATTTATCTGTCTCATAAAATTTTAAATATCGGTTAGATTAAATATTAAAGCTTTCTCGATCCAGAGCGGATCTCTGATGCCAGCGCGGCAATGCCGCTAGCAATATCTCCGAACTTTTTAGCGTAGCCCTCGACTACCATCTTCTCTGATTCCTCTGTCGTATACGCTAGGTATTCCTCCAACGCAAGCTCGTTGCGGTAAACCTGCATCACCTGACCACCCTGATCCACCATCACCTCGCGATAATTACGGCCTTTCTCATTATCCTTGTTTAGGGATAACAGCAGGGTTTTGGCTTTATCCGAAAGCCCTAAAGCTTCCTGGAGTTTATCAAACTTGTTCATGAATTTGCGCATGTCAAGCAGCAGCTTGGTATCCGATAAATTGATTACAGTTTCCTTAATAATAGGAGAGGAGATCAGATCATCCACTTCCTGGGTAATCAGCGCTGCAATGCCATTAAACTTCCGAACTGTTTTATAGAGGTACTTAATAAAATGGGCCATACCAGATTTGGCAATCGCTACCCAGGCCTCATCAATCGCGAGGATCTTGCGGATTCCTTTCAGCTTGCGCATCTTGGAAATGAACATTTCCATAATGATGATCGTCACCACTGGAAAAAGTATTTCATGTCCGCGTATGTTGTCCAGCTCAAAGACAATGAAGCGCTCATTGAGTAAATCCAGATTCTCAGAAGCATTCAGCAGGTAATCAAATTCACCGCCCTTATAATATGGATTCAACACATAAAGCAAATTTCCCAGATCAAAGTCCTTTTCCTTCACCTTCCCGTTTTCCATCACCTCCATATACTCATGCATCAGAAAATCATAGAAAGAATTAAAGCAGGGGAAAACCGATGGATGAGCTTCCAGAAACTCATAATATAGCGTAATCGCGCCAGAAATTGCCACATATTCTGAGCGGTTATAATCATCCGCATCTTTCTTCCATAGCGCCAAAAGCAAAGTTTTCAAACTTTCCTTTTTTTCAATATCCAGCACATCACCCACGCCGATATAAAAAGGATTAAACTTAATGGGATCACTTTCCGTATAAGAAAAATAATAGCCCCCAACCAGATCACATAAACCCTTATAACTGCCGCCCACATCCACAATCACGCAGTGCGCCCCTTCATCATATAGCGACCGTAATAAATGGTTAAGCATTAGCGATTTTCCAGCTCCTGAGCTCCCGCAACAAAAGAGATTTCTATTGGTAATCAATCCCGACTTCATAGGCCCATTGAACAGATCCAGATTTACCGGCCTGCCGTTCAAACGGTCAGAAAGCCTAAGCCCTGAGCCATCAGAGCGGACAGCAGATTCCATATTAAAAAAACAGGCCGCCTGCTCGGCGAACGTATCAAAGCTATCATTCATCGGAAAATCTGCCTCATTGCCCGGCATCCCGGAAAACCAGATCTGTGCCGCACCGTCACTTTCCTGCTTACATTCCGCTGATAACCTCGACATCGCAGAACCCACCTTATTCTTCAATTCCGCAAACTCCAAAGCATCTTCCGACCAGCACAGCACATTAAAATGCGCACGCACCGGAAGCTTCCCGGTTGAAACCGCCTCATTTAAAAAATCATTCACCGCATCCCGTGAAATCGCATTCTCTCTGGAATAACTAGAAAGCGACTGTAAACGCAACTTTTTCGCCTCCAGTTCCCGAATCCGTCCCTGCGCATCCCCAATAAATACATACTGCGAATAAATGTGGTTACAATCCAGCAGCATGCCCAGCGGCGTTGCAAAGCCTATACTGTACGAAGTCCGGTCAGTAGAATAAGGCTCATAAGTTAAACGGGGCCCACACACAGCAGGCAAATGCGCCACATCCGCCAGTGTATACAGCTCACAGCGAGCCCGGCCAACACGGATTTCATCCTTGATATGTACATCCCTGATCACCGGCCTTTGCCCACGACCCAGCAAAAAGCAGTACTTTTCAATCACCCCAGGTACCGACGCAGTACCCGCCAAAGCCGCATCATCCAGCCGCTCTAATCCAACCGCGCCACTATCCATCAAAATCCGCTCAAACTGGCCGCAGGACGCTAAAAAGCCGGCCAGCATCTTTTCTTCCATCGCTCCAACAGGCGCAATAGATTTGCGCAGAATATTTGAATAAGCCGAAGAAGACAGTTTTCTGCCCAATGGCTTACGCGTTAAAAAGATAAAGCACTCATGATCCAAATAGCTCCTGCCATTAAAAAACCGCTCACCAGCGCCCTTCAAGGTATCCACCAGACCAGCAGTATCCACAGCAACTTTATCCCGCACAAACCAATCCGCCTTATGCAGCACCGTACCCGCCTGCAATACCCTGATCGCTTTTACAAAAGCCTGGTGCAAACCCTCAAAGTCCTTGGCCGACTGCGTTCCGATCTCCGGTAAGCGCACCCGGTAAGCAATCGTCACATCACCCGCCATCGAAAGCATCGCCCCAGCTTCCACCTTCCAGATCGGCATAATCCTTTCCATCTCCATCATCCTGCTCACGAGCGTACCTGCCTTTCCCGGTTACTCTCCAAAACCCGAAGTCCAGTAAACAGCCGCCTCGAACTAAACTTTAGATAAAGCGGTAATCCACGCTTAGCCATAAACTTGCCCAATCCATGCACCCCAAAACGGGCCGATAAACTAAACACTATAAAAAATAGCCCACCCCCTAAAACCAATACCAGCGGCAACAGCGCCACCAATGGCGTTCCCAGTAGATACAAAGCGGTAAACAACAACAGCAAAACCACCAGCCCTACCGCCAGATAAGCAATATATTGCCCCTGCAATCCCCGGAACTCTATCGGTTTTCCAACCCCCTTATTAATCTGATATACTGCACTCATACACATCTCGTTTAATTTTTCTTTTTAAGCCGGTGAAACCGGCGGCGGAAAAACACCGCCACCAGCACACCGAGCACCAACCAAACCTAAACCCCAAAGAATGACTTCAGCACCGTAGCCACAATCACCGCAAACACACAGGAACCAAACCAGGCGGCAGCCACCTTATTTGTATCCGGCTCACCCGCATTCCACTTATTGAACACCTTAACCGCACCGATCAAACCTACAACCGCGCAGATCGCATACACCAGGTTACAGCCCGCTTCAAAATAGCTAGACACCTGATTGGTCGCCTCATTGATCCCCGCTTCACCACTCTGCGCAAAAACCACCACCGTATTCAGCACCGAGTACACACACATCGTAGCCACCGCCAGCCATCCTTTCGCCATTAACCTTTCTCTCGGACTCCTAACCGGCCCATTTAACCCCGTTTTTTTTCTCATAATTTTCCTTAAACTTTTTCCAGATCAGCCAGGCAAAAGCCAGCCATGAATTCGGAAGAAAAAAGCAGGAAAAACCAAATAAGAATCAAAACAACAAGGGATAAAACCCGAAAAAGCTAACAGAAACAACTAGCCAAAAACCTTAAGCCCAAAGCCCTTCCAGCTCTTCTTCGCTCAGCGCAAAAGGCACATGCTCACGGATAAACCCATTCAGCGCAGGAAGCGAGGCACTCAAAGCAAGCTTAGGATACTTATTCCTCACCATTTCAAACAGCACAAAAAAATCATCCTTCGTACCATCTTCAGCTGCAAGCACCTTGCAAACCTCCCTGATCTCTTCTTGCACATCTGCCAGATCTCCCAAACGCTCCACCTGCTCAGCAGAGTCACGATCAGCATCCTCATCCAAAGCCTCAGCACCTACATCCACACCAAAAGAAAAATCATCCGCCTCCACCACCTTCACCCCGATATCCAGTACCGGTTTTCCCATCAGCTCCGACTCAAACTCTTCCTCCAAATGTTCCCAATTGTGATCCAGCGGTTCAGACCCCGAACCCTTACGTCTGAAATAAATCAGCCAAATAACCGCCCACCAAAGCAGACTTAGAATAATACTGGCCAATAAAAAGTCCGGCCATGAAAACGCTTTTAACATATCATTTTTGCTTTAACCCCAAGGCTCCATTACCCCGGGAACTGGAAGCAAAACTGCCGAACTCTAAAACCTATAAATGGGGAGTAAATAGGGGATACCCCAAAATTTCACCTATTCAGCCGAACAGGGTACCAAGGATCCGAAAACAAAACATAGTCAGCAGGCAAGGGCTTCGGCCCCGCAGAAAACGAAACAGCCACACAAAGCAGCGCCAAAATCAAAAGTGGAACAAGCCCCAAAAGAATTTCTTTTTTATTCACAGTAGATCAGATTAATAGGCGGCACCATTGCCGCTCCAATACAAAACTGTGATACAAAAACAATCAGGTCAATCACACGATAGTGGGATTTTACCTGTATTAGCCCATCACCTAATATGGGTAGGAGCTAGTAATAAATGAAAAAAGCCGGTTATACCGGCTTATATATAAAAAAAGTAAAGTTTAAAGTTGAAGTCTACCACTTAAATGATTTTTAAAAATCTGTAAAAAGAATAAATGTCTTATGCTACATTTCCCTCCATCAGCACAGTTTATAAAAAGAAAAAACCACTGCAAAAATAGGACAGTGGTTTTTCGACAAACAAACATAATAGCTTTAGCGACGAATTTCTCCATTACCTTCTTCACCTGCAGCCTTGTTCTCTGATGCAATCCGCTTGCGATCCTCCCTTGCCCGGCGCAGCCGCTCCTTTTCAGGATCATATTCATTCTTTTTATCAATCCTATTCAAAATCGACATCCGCATCCTATCCGTAAAATCAGTCTTAGAAATAATCTTACGCCCCTCAATCTCATCAAACCTCCGGTGCGGCTTCTTAACCACAATATTCAGCGCATCCGCCATCCACTCAAAAATCTCCGTTAACGTAGCCTTTCCATCATTCAACTGTCCCGTATCATGCAACGCAAAACCCAGCTCCACCGCATTAATCGAATCACCCGTCCAGCGAAGCGGCCTAACCTTCCTACCCGCGCCAGGCCCCTCATGCACCAAAGCAAAAGGATGCTCAATCTTCTCCACCAAATACACCTGCAACCGCTCAAAAGCAATAAACTTCGCAAACAAATAATCCATCGCCGTAGAAAACCCAGGATCAGCTTCAACCACATCCACCACCATCCCAGCCGGCAGCTCCGCCCCACGCACAAAATACAGACCATCCAACTCCACCGCACCCGAGCGGTAATATTGATATAAAAAAGCATACTGCTGAAAAAAACGGTGTACTAACCTAAGCTCATCCGACAAAAAATCCCTTACCATCTCCACAGTACCAACAGGACTCCCCATCTCAATCGCATGCACCTCAAACCTAAAAATCTTCTCCGCCAAAAACTTAGGCTTCAAATGCTTAAAAAACCAAACCTCCTCAGTCGCCGAAGCAAAACCAAGCGACAGCACCCTATCCCGAAGCACATCCAAATGCTCACGGATCAAAGCCAGATAAGCAGACAAAACCTGAACAGGACTCAACCCAACAACAGAAACGCCACTACGCGCAAAAACAAACTGCCTAAACAGCTCCTCATAAATTTTTTGATTATTCACAATAATAGAATTATGGAAGGCACCATTGCCACCAATGCAAAATTGTGATACAAAAGCATTAATGTAAATCCCACGATAATAGGAAATCAACCAAATACCCTCTCACCCTAAAAGGGGATATTGGAAAAAAAAGGCCGAAATAAAACTCACAAACTAGCCCAACCAAAAATAATTTCTATATTGGGCCATGAGAGCGTTAATTAAAACTGGAGCCTGTCTTCTGACGGGTTTCCGGTTTTTCTTTATTTACTAACGCCCGGCCGTGAATGGAAACAAGACAATTAGGATTGAGTAAAATATAAGTGGAGGAATAATTTATATAGTATCTTGCAATTTCATAAGATTAAGTCAGTTGTAGTGCATTAGGATAAGTAAAAATGTGTAATACTTATATGCTTAATCTATTTGGTTACTTATTTGGCTAAACAAAAAGGCCCTCTTTTATTTTTTCTACAACGGCTTCTTCAATTCCTTTTTTCTTACCTCCCAGATAAGGTTAGGATCAACATTCATACTAATAAACTAGTCTTGTCTCGTGGGATTGACCTTTACGTCTCTGGTTTTTTTGAATCTACCAAGTTTCATATAATGAATGCATAAGCTGAAATGTCTGAAAAAAGGTGAAGGCATTTCTTTTCACCGAGGATGCTGTAGCAAATATAACAGTCCTTTCTTATCAAGATACGCACTGAGCTCACCTAACCAGTTATAGGTGAAATGTCTCTTACTAATCAATTGCTTGGGGGTATTATCCAAAATATCTTGCAAAGTCTTGAAACCCATTAACTCGCAAGAATTGCAGAAATTGGTGCTAAATCCAAGTTGGTGAAATGGCATTTTCAATATTTCCTCAGTTTCCATATTTTCTTGAAAAAATCAGTGATAGAAATAAAAATAATAATTATTTATGTGAATCAGTACTTTAATTTAACTAATATCTTTAAAGGCAAAGATGATTAATCAATTTTAAGAATCAAATGCAAAGCTATCGACTAATTGTGTTTGATTACATTTAAATAAGGGCGGATTTTGATCAATAGATGAATTAGGGAGCTCAAAATACTAAAAAAAATCTCGACACGAAATTAACATTTAAAAAAGATGGAGGGCTACAGACAATTCTAATAGACGAAATTGATCCAACTGTCATATATCAGAATTAGAGATGAAGTATAATTTACGACAAACTTTGTGTTTTTGAAACTATGGCATTATCCTCGATTTATATACTACAGCCACAATTTAGACATGCGGCAATCAGCCATAAAAATTTTCCCTACATTCTTTTTTGTTAAAAAGCTTAATGGCGAGGAATTAATAACAATTTTTTTTTTAATATTGACCCTGATTTTTAGTAAATTAGATGGGATATCGAGCGCAATGTCAGACTTCAGCAAATATACCGACCAGGAATTAGCATCCCTTTTAAGGGAGGGAGATCAAGGTACGTTCGCTTCCATCTACAACAAATTCAAGGCCTCACTTTACTTGCATGCGCTTAGGACGATCAAAGATGCGGATCAGGCAACTGACATCGTTCAAGAGGTTTTCACCAATCTTTGGGAAAAGCGTTCATCATTTGCTCCGACCTCATCCATTGATAATTATCTTTACGGAGCAGTACGGAACAGGGTGTTCAATGCCATCGCCCACCAGAAAATTACAGATCGCTACGCCAAGTCGATCCAGTCCTTTTTCGAAAAGGGCGAGTTTTTTACCGACAACCTGATCAGGGAAAAGGAACTAAACCAGATCATTGAAAAGGAGATTGCTGCGCTTCCAAAGAAGATGAGAGAAGTATTTCTGCTGAGCCGCAATACTGACCTTTCACATAAGGAAATCGGAAAGGTGTTGGGCATTTCAGATACTACGGTCAAGAAGCAGGTCGGAAATGCCTTGCGCATTTTAAGGCTGAAAATTAGCCTCTCTATGCTGCTATTTTATTTTTTTTAAAATTTTCTACTCCATTTCGCACCTTCACCTGTCTGACGTTTTAAAGGGGATTAACCACTTTCAAAACGTATGGAAAACCTAGATGTAAAATCATTGATCGAACGTTACAACAACGGCTCCCTGTCCGAGGATGAACGGGCTATGCTGGAAAGTTGGTATATCAGGGAAGTTAAATCTAATAAAGACTATCAAGGGCTGGAAGAAAATCTTGCAAAACTGGATCTGAACTTTATGCACATTGTTGGTGCAGAAGAAAACAAAGGATCTAAGCTGTGGCCGAGAGTTGCAGTAGCGGCTTCCTTTTTTGCAGTTCTTGGGGTTAGCCTATATTTTTATAGTTCCAGGTCTTCTGATAAGGCTCAACTTGCAAATGTTAAGTTGGCGGACATTGACCCTGCTGGCAATAAGGCTTACCTGACCCTTGGCAATGGAAAACGTATCACACTTAACGATGCGGCCAACGGTACTATTGCAGAAGAATCTAATGTTAAAATTACAAAAACTGCCGATGGACAATTAGTTTATAAGGTAGCGGGAAATAACTCAGATATTTCTTCCCATTTAGATTACAATACAATCGAAATACCGAAGGGCGGTAGATATGAAATTGCGCTTCCCGATGGGACACATGTTTGGATGAATGCTGCATCATCCTTGAAATACCCTGCTGCTTTTGCATCGCTTAAGGAACGGAGAGTGGAACTTCACGGAGAGGCTTATTTTCAGGTGGCAAAAGATAAACAACATCCTTTTATCGTTAGGACTGTCCAGCAGGAGGTTAGGGTACTTGGAACGCACTTCAACATCAATAGCTATGCCGATGAGCCGGAGGTCAAGACAACCCTTATTGAGGGCTCGGTAAATGTCTTTAATCTAAAAAGTAAAAATTCAAAAATACTCAACCCTGGTCAACAGGCAACAGTAAATGGCGATGAGTTAAAAGTCGGCAATGCAGATGTCGACCAAGCCGTAAGTTGGAAAAACGGCGATTTCGTCTTTGTGGGTGAAGACCTTAAAGCAGTTATGCGTCAGGTTGCCAGATGGTATGATGTCGAGATTGAATACCAGGGGAATGTTAATGCTTCTGGCATAGTAAGTACATTTCCGAGGACAAAAAAATTATCCAAACTATTAAAGGCTCTAGAGATTAATCTTGGTATTCAATTTAAAATTGAGGGAAGGAGGGTTTTGGTTATGCCTTAAAACTTTTGAGGTTAACTGGAACAAGAACGGAGGCGTTGGAAGCGCCCCCGATCAGATGTCCAGCTAATCGGATAAACAATGCTACTAAACACAATTTCAACAACTAAGCTAAACAAACAAATGTATAAATTTTACTATACAAATGAGTATGGCGTAACCAGCTATATCCGAAAGTCCATAACTAGTTTATGGCAGATCGCATGGAATCCCATTATCAGAAAAAGTATTATGAGGATAAATCTGACATGCTTGATTTTATTGATTGCATTTATGCATGTTTCTCAAACTGCAAATGCACAAAGAATATCTTTGTCGAAAAAGAACGCACCGCTGACCGAAATCTTTAAAGAAATAAGAATGCAAAGCGGCTACGCTTTCGTAATCAACAAAAATCAGATCAAGGTTGCAAGGCCTGTTACTATTTTGGTGAATGGTGACGATTTGATCAATGTGCTTAACAAGTGCTTTAAAGATCAACCTTTCACTTACTCGATGGAGGATAAGATGATTATAGTAGTAGATAAGAAACCCCAACAGATAAAAGTGAACCTAGTTCCTATAACCGTCAGCGGAAGATTAATTGATGAGAAAGGTAATGTGATGGTTGGGGCTTCTGTTACCATTAAAGAAACTGGGCGTAAAACTGTTACCAATGAGAACGGAGAATTTTTATTTACTAATGTTGACGAACAAGCAACTTTGGTAATATCCTTCATTGGGTATGAAGGTAAAGAAGTTGCTGCAAAAGAAGATTTGGGAACCGTAATTATGAAAATTTTCGATGAAAAATTAGATGAGGTTTCAGTGGTGTCAACTGGCTATCAGATATTGGACAGAACAAGATCGACAGGTTCTTTCGACAAGATTTCAAAAGAAAAGCTGGATCAGCAGGTGGGTAAAAACATACTTGACAGGTTGGAGGCCATTGGTAACGGGCTGACTTATGACAGGAGTACCTCGGCTACAGGCAAGTTTTCCATCCGCGGTACCAGTACCATCCGTGGGCCAAGGGATCCGCTGATTGTGGTTGATGATTTTCCTTATGCCGGCGATCTGGCGAATATCAACCCTGAAGATGTTGAGAGTATTACGGTTTTAAAGGATGCCGCGGCTGCTTCCATTTGGGGTACCCGGGCCGGAAATGGCGTGATTGTAATTACCACTAAAAAAAGCAGAAAGAATGCGCCTTTTGCGGCAAACTTTTCAGTCAGTACGGCTTTTGTGCAAAGGCCGGATATGCGTTACGAGCAGCGCATTTCATCTGCCGATGCGCTTGATGTGGAGCAGTTTTTATATGGTAAGGGTTATTATACCAGCCTGATCAATTCCTCGCAGAAACCTGCCTTAACGCCTTTTGTAGAGCTGTTGATTTTGAATGCTGCGGGCAAGCTGTCTGATGCTGATTTGGCACTGGCCAAGTCAGGCTTTGCCGCACATGATGTTTATGATGATTTTGACCGGTATGTGTACAAAAGCGGGGTTAACCAGCAATATGCACTTTCGCTATCGGGCGGAAGTGAAAAGCATTCCTGGCTGGTTTCTTCAGGCTATAACAGAAACGTAGATAACCTGGATGGGGAGAATGCGAGGCAGAACCTGAGGCTTAGCAATAGTTTTACCCTGCTGCGTAATCTGAACCTGAACACGGTGTTCAGTTACACCGGAGGTAAGGTCACAGCCGGGCAGCCGGGCATTGGGGGCATATTGAGTACATCCACACTTTATCCTTATGCCGCCTTCGCCGATGCCGGCGGAAATCCTTTGCCTATTACCAAAAATTACCGGTCTAGTTACCTCGCTTCGCCAGCGGTAGCGCAACTGTTAGATTGGTCGTATTACCCGCTACTTGATAATCAATACACCGATAATGTAACCAGGCTTACCGACTTATTGGCCAGTTTCGATCTGGGTTACAAACTGCCACTGGGTTTTAAAGCATCGCTTAAATACAATGTTGAAGAGCAGCGGACCAACAGGGAAATTTTACAGCAGCTGGGAAGTTATTTTACCAGGAACCTGATCAATAGCTTTGCGCAGGTAGGCGCCAGTGGGGCGGTAAGTTATCCTATTCCATTAGGTGCCATTCTGGACAGAAACGAGGGGCGCCTGCGATCGCAGCAATACAGGGGCCAGCTTGATTTTAGCAGGGTATGGACTTCGCACCGGCTGGATGCTTTGATAGGGCTGGAGTGGAGAACAGCACAAACAACAGGTGTATCGGGCAGGATGTATGGTTTGGATACCGACAAGCTCAACACAGGGCAGGTGGATTATACCCGCACTTTCCCCAATTCGGTTACTGGAAGTCTGGCTTACATTCCAGATGGTAACGGCCTGAGCCAGGTAGCGAATAATTATTTTTCCCAATTCGTGAACCTCGCCTATACGTTCAAAGATGCTTATACACTCTCGGCAAGTGCAAGGGCTGATGCTTCTAACCTTTTTGGGGTGGCGACTAACGATAAATGGAAGCCCTTGTGGTCTGTAGGCCTGGCCTGGGATATTTCCAGGATGTCATTTTTTAAACTGGGATTTGTTGACCAGCTGAAATTAAGGTCCACCCTGGGCTTCAGTGGCAATGCTGATCCATCCATGAGCGGGGTGAATACGATCCGTTACCAGGTTAATTCGCCTTATACGTTATCGCCGTATGCCATTTTCGATAAATATGCCAACCCCGATCTGAGGTGGGAATCGGTCAGGATGCTGAATGTTGGACTGGATTTCAGTTTGCTCAAATCCAGGTTCTCAGGCAGTTTGGAGTATTATCAAAAGCATGCGTCAGATCTCTTCGGGGTTTACCCGATTGATTATACCACCGGGGTGGGAACCACGGTATTACGCAACGTTGCCGAAATTAAAGGCAACGGTTTTGACGTGCAACTGAATGCAAGGAATCTGCAGGGGAGCTTTAGCTGGGGTACCACGCTTAACCTTTCGGTGTACAGGGATAAAGTAGCGAAGTATTACCTGCCGTCGGTACAGGGTAGCAATTTTGTGCAGTCTAATGCCACGGTATCGGGTGTAGAGGGCTTGCCGGTATACTCCATTTTCTCTTACGGCTGGGCAGGCCTTGATCCGGCGACGGGTGAACCCATGGGCTTTTTGAACGGGCAGCCTAGCAAGGCATACAGCAGTATCATCAGCAGTACAAAACTTGCTGACTTGGTATTTCACGGGTCTGCGCTGCCACGTTATTTCGGTAATATGGTAAACGACCTTGGCTTTAAGGGCTTTACCCTTTCAGTAGCGCTCAGCTTTAAGTTTGATTATTACTTCAGGCGTAAGGGTATTGATTATACCAGCTTGTTTGCCAGCGGTAGTGGGCATGCCGATTTCAGTAATCGTTGGAAAGCCCCTGGCGATGAGGCTTTTACCCAAATACCCTCAATGCCCTATCCGGTTTCCAGCACCAGGGAATCGTTCTACCGCTCTGCTGAAGTACTAATTGATAGGGGCGACCATATCCGCATTCAGTACATTAACCTTGATTATGCATTTGAAAATTCCCTTGCAAAAAGGATTGGTTTAAAAACATTAAACGTATTTGCCAACCTGGCCAACGTTGGGATAATTTACAGGGCCAACAAACATCACCTCGACCCTGAATATGCAACCAGTAGCTTTAACTTACCCCCGGGGCAGACCATTGCTTTCGGCTTAAGGGCGGGCCTTTAAAATTTATGAAAATGAAAAAAAGATACTATTTTGGATATTGGCTATTACTAGCTGTTTTGTTTATCGGAATTTCTGGCTGCCAAAAGCTTTTGGATGAAAAACCCGACCAGCGGCTGGTTATCCCCTCAACGCTGGGCGATTTCCAGGCGCTGATGGACAATTTCGGCGTGCTGACCGCTAAAGATCTGATCTCGGCGGAAATATCGGCCGATGATTATTACCTTACTGATGCCGACCTTGCGGCCCTGCCAAGCGAATATGAGCGCAGGATGTACAGTTGGCAAAAAGATAATCTTTTTGAACCTGGAAGCAATGAGTGGGCCTATCTGTACAAAGCCGTATATTCCTGTAATGCCGTACTGGAAGGGCTGGAGGCCTCAACGATAGAAAGGGATGCCAGGTTCAACAATGTAAAAGGACAGGCACTGGTGTACCGCGCCAAATGCTTTTTGCAGGGGCTCGGCGTCTGGGCAAAGGCTTACCAACTATCTTCGGCAGGAGATCCTGGTATTCCACTGCGCCCCCAGGCTGATTTCAATACGCCTTCTACCAGGGGTACCGTAAAGGAAGGTTACCAAAAGGTGCTCAGTGATCTAAAAGCTGCGGTACCGCTTTTGCCGGAAAAAATATCAAGTACCACCAGGCCATCAAAAGCGGCTGCCTATGGACTTTTGGCACGTACCTTTTTATATATGGGCGACTATGGGGCAGCTGAAAGTTATGCCGATTCCTGCCTGCGGATAAATGCTGCTCTTTTGGATTATAATAAACTCAATATTGCCGACAGTTATCCGATAGCGCTTTTCAATCCTGAAGTGGTTTTTGCCACGTTTAGTCCGCCTTCCACAATAGTAACTAACACTAGGGCGAAGATTGTTCCCGAGCTTTTATCATCCTACCAGACTGATGATTTGAGAAAGCAAGTATTTTATCTGCAGAGCGGCGGTGCTTATTATTTTAAAGGCACCTATTTCCAGCCCGCACTTTTTCTCGGGCTGGCTACTGATGAAATGTACCTCACCCTTGCCGAATGCCAGGTAAGAAACGGAAAAATAGACATTGGCATACAAACGCTGAACAAGTTTCTGGTGGCCAGGTTTAAAACCGGAAAATTTGTGCCTCTTGCGGCCAGCGACAAAGCCACTGCACTAAACATGGTGTTAACCGAAAGAAGGAAAGAGCTGGTAATGAGGGGGATGAGGTGGATGGATATTAAGCGTTTGAACGCTGAAACAGAACATATCGTTATATCGCGTACGATCAATGCGGTTACGTATAGCCTGCAGCCGAATGATAAACGCTTTGCCTTACCTATTCCTGAGGACATAATAGCACTAACAGGTATGCCACAAAATCCTAGGGATTAAATTTATTTGATAGAAAGATGAAAACTTACGCGAAGAAAAAAATAGAATTACTTGGCTACCCATGTTTTTTTGTTCAACAATTTAAACTGGTGCTGATACTAATTGGTTTAATGGTTGGCAGTCAAAATGTGTTATTAGCGCAAGGAAAAGAAATGTTTAAACCGCTTTCAGTCGGTGAAAAAGTTCCAACAGAAATTTGGGACTTGAAATTTAAAGGAATAAATATGGCATCATTTGATTCGGAAAATCAAGTAGGTCATACTAACCAACTGTCACTGAAAAATTTTAGAGGGAAATTAATTATCCTTGATTTTTGGGGAACTTTTTGTATCCCCTGCATCAATACCTTTCCTAAGATGTTTAAACTCGAAGACAAATTTGCAAATGATCTTAAAGTGATTCTAGTAAATAGCTATGAGCCTGAAGAAAAGGTTGTTAATTTGTTAAAGGACAGGTTTTTAAAAAACAATGAGGTATTCGATAATATCATTTCTGATACAATACTATCACAACTGTTTCCACATAAAGTAATCCCGCATTATGTTTGGATAAACAATAATGGAACGGTCATAGCTACCACTGATCAGGAGGAAATCACCGAAGCGAAAATTAGAAATGCTATTAATGGTCAGGAGGAAAATATAATTAATGTTGTCAATGTAAATCTGGATCATCCAATCTTTGTTCCGAATGATTTAAAGTTTGATGAATATACGCGTTACAGTATATTATTCAAAGGGCGCCTTCCCGGCGTTGGTACTTATTACAAAAAAAGAATGGACAGCACAGGTAAAAAAGTTAGGGGAGAGGTAAGGACAAATTCAACTATTAAGGACTTATTGCGTACTTATGCACAAACAGTAGCAAAGCTCTCGGGAACAGAAATCGCTGATAATCTCGTTTTTTATGAAGGAGATCGACAAAAGCAACTTGAAGATTTGTATAGCTATGAATTTGATATACCTGTAAACTTAGCTTCAAACCTATACCCAATGATAGTTGAAGACCTTAGTGCCTTCTCTCCATTTAAAGTCAGTATAGAGCAAAGAAATATAAATTGCTGGGTGCTTGCTCCAATCCAGAAAGATGATTTTTCCAAGCTTACAACTAACAAGAAAAGGGGCACAGTAGAAGTGCAAGCAAACTTTGAAGGAAAAAATAAATTGATATCAGGCGAAGGTATCAAAATAGCTCAATTTATTGCAACGGCAAATTTGATACAGCCTAAGACAGTATTTGTCAGTCATACAAATCATAACGACCGTGTGTCACTCAAGCTAGATCTTTCAGAAGACATTTCTTTAAATAATGAACAACTTAAAAAGTATGGTTTATATTTCAAGGAAACCTTTGAAAAACTAAGCATTATTGTCATTAGAGATAATAAAAGGTATATCGAATAGAGGAATAAGGTTCTCTGATATAGAATAATGACAACCAGTCGAGTCAGTTTAAAACAATAGTCGCTAATGATGACACATTCCTTACCGATAAAATTCGACGAATTTATTTTGGATCTGGAAATAGTGGTTAAAAGCTAGCCCTGGTTATCTAAACCCTAAAACAAAAAACTCCGAAGTTCTTTAGTTTTTTCAAACAAATAGTTAATTGATTTATAAAGCTGTTTACGGAGCTTCAGCTTTAATAAGTCTTACAATCTTTTATTCGATAGATGATATAATATGAGATCAAATATGACATATGAGTTTCTCCCCGAAGTTTTTTTACGAACTCCCTTCTACAGTTTTCACGATTATGATGTAAACCGTCTTGATGAGATACTATTGTATGACGAATTTAAGACGGCGCTTTTTTTAGCCACACCTACTTTCTTCAAAATTCTTGAAAAAAAGGGATTTGATTATAGTCTACTTTCTGAAAAGGAAATCTTCTCTTTACGTAAATATTATAACAGAATGTGCTTCAGGACTACACCTTTCGGAAGTTTCTCGTCATTTACAAATACCAGGTGGAATGAAGAGACTGCAGTTCATTTAAAAAGTACAGAACATGTCAGACTCAGCTTATTGTTAGATCAAAAGATATTGTTGCAACTATATAAATATCAGCAGAAAATAGGTCCGCAAAATCTCATACTTAATCCAACATGTTATCAGGCCGGAAATAATCTATGTTTTATAAAAACAATTACTGATCATACTGGCCCGCACGGATATTCCATATCTGCTATTGAAGCTGAAGAATTCAATTTCAATCTCTTCCAAATGATTCAGGGAAAAACTTTAAGTAAAACAGACCTGCTAACATGGATGCAAAAAGAAGTTGAATGTACCCAAGTGGAAGCGGGAGAATACCTCGATTTTCTTGTAGACGAACAGTTTGTTCTGATGGAAAGTAGTGGGCATGTTATCAATCTATCAAATAGTCACTTCAGCCGGACCCCTATAGATCCTGATTTATCAATAATAGCAAGTTTGGAAAAGGAGATAAACACCATTACTCCTTGCTATGCTAGGGTTATACCAGAGATTGCAGATTTTCTGAAAACGAATCTCTCAAAAATTGGGGTTCAGACAGGTAGTGAGTTTTTCTATTCCGCCTGTGAAAGACCTGCCCTAAATGGTGGACTTGATGTGGCGGATCAAGTCCATTTACTGGAAGCGGTCGACGTTTTAAAAAAAATCGCACAACCTTCAAGGCAACCAGGTATGGAAAAGTTTATTTCTGATTTCAAAGCACGTTTTGATCAGGAAAAAATTCCATTGCTTACTGCTTTGGATCCAAATATAGGTCTCGGTTACGTCGACGATGTAAATGGATACTTTGAGGCAGATGATCTTGATACCATCTTCTTTCCAGCAAGAAACCAGGAAATACCAAACCAACCGTGGACCGATGTTCACAAATTGATAATGAAGTTATGGTTTAAAGATAATGGTCGTGATCACTACTCACCAATTATACTCACTGATAATGACCTGATCAAATTAAAAGACCAGGCCAGTGACAAAGTATTCCCACCAACAGTATCATTAATGTTCAGAAAATCAGAAGATCTTTTGACGATAGACTCCATTGGAGGGGCGACTGCGAACTCGTTAATTGGCCGCTTCACACTATTCAGTAATGAAGTGACTGATCTTACCAGAAAGATTTCCGAATCGGAATCTCATGCTCATAAAGATGTTATTTTTGCTGACATTGAATACCTATCTGATAACCACGTTGATAACATTAACCGTAGGTTGCAGATCTACGACTATGTTATTCCCATTAATACATATTCAGCACTACCTTTGGAACGCCAAATAAATCCAAATGATTTAATGGTATCGGTATCTGGAAATAGAGTAATTCTTGAATCAAAGACACTGGATCGCCGGGTAATACCACGCCTTTCAACTGCTTATAATTTTAATAAGGCTCCTCTAACAATATTTCGTTTTCTATGTGATTTGCAGTTTGATGGCCTTAATTCCAATTTTCAGTTTGACCTTGAGGGGCTTTTTCCAGGAATGAGTTTCTATCCTTCCGTTCAATTTGGAAAAGTTGAAATTTCACAGGCAAAATGGATACTTAACGAAACTGATCTTGTTAATATCCAAAATCAAACAGGCTCTGGGATATATAATATCATAGCAGATTTGAGGAAAAAAATTAAGCTTCCCCGACACGTAATGCTTGGAACGTATGATCAGCAGTTGGTTTTTGATCTTGAAAGCGAAATTGAATGTCATTTTTTTCTAGATTGTATCAAGCGAGAAAAAAATATAGTTTTAAAAGAGTTTAAATCGGCTGATGATTCTGTTATGGGTGATGAAAAACGGTTTATAAATCAGTTTGTAGCGTTCCTAAAACATGATAAGCAGGTTTATTTTCCCGCATCTGTCAAGAGAACTCCAGTTTCGTTCTCAGTTCACCGGCGTTTTATACCCGGCACTATGTGGCTTTACATCAAACTGTTTTGTACCCCATTTAATGCCGATAAGTTATTAGTCGACATTATCAGCCCAATAGTTGAAAAAAATAAAATGCATATTAACAAATGGTTCTTTATCCGCTATTCTGAAGGAGGAAATCATTTAAGGGTCAGGATCAATGCGGATTTAAAGTATCAGGTATCTATTATGGCCCAGATCGCGGAAAGCCTGGGGATCAAAAAGAATCTGCACATGATTAAAAGCTATCAATTGGATACTTATACAAGAGAACTAGAACGATACGGCAGTGACGTTATTGATCAGGTTGAAGATGTTTTCTGTATCGGAAGTGAACTAATCGTCACTTATCTTGATTTAAAAATGAATAATGGGATAGTGCTTACACCTATACAGATAGCGTTATTAATTGTTTTGAGGATGACCCAGATTGCCTGCATTGAAATGGATAGACAAACTGATTTTGTAAATAAAGTCGCTGAAGGCTTTCATAACGAATTTTTGAGCGATAAGAAATTAAAGTTGGATATTGACCAAAAGTACAGAAAGTTAAGATCAGAAATAGAGGATGTCTTAACTCATGATACCGACCTTATTAAATACGATGACAAACTAGGAAATACTTTCACGATTTTTCTTAATACTTGGCGCGATTTAACTACGCAAATTCCAAATGAACATAGAGTTGAGATTTTATTGGCTGATCTTGTTCATATGCAAATTAATCGGTTGTTCTCTTTAGAGCAGCGGAAATATGAATTATTACTTTACCACTGTTTATCGAAATACCTGCAATCAAGGAGAGCAAGGTTGAAAAAACAGATAGTTGTTCTGATGTCAAATAACTTTAAATAAATAACATAATAATTTTATCACTAATAAAGCAAAAACATCAAGAATTATAAAATTAATCTTGCAATGCAAAAAACACATATCTTATATCGTTTCAAAAAAATAATGGTAAAAATAGGAACTGAGACAGACCTTACTACTGTGAATACAACAATAATATCGTCAACTCACATTCGTTTGTAGGCCGAATTTAAGTTTAAGAGGATGTATCATTATATAAGTGGTCATCCTCTTTTTATTACTTTCACTACTAAATCAGTAACTAATGTGTGGTTCAGTCCAAAACTAATAATGTATTTGATATAATTTTCAAACTCGAGCCGCTAATTCCCCACTTGGGTCATAAACCATAACGAACTTGCTTGAAAAACAAATAATAATGGAAAAAATTGATTTTGAAAAAGCAAGTTTCAAGGACTTCGAAAATATTGATGGAATGGATCCGTATGGTTGGGCGAAACTTTGGGATGAATACGTCACTGACCGCAGCAAGAATGGACAGTTTAATTATCGGCTCAAAAATCTTTCGGGATGTGGTCCAGAGATTGAGCTTAACCTTCCCAGTAATCCTCACCAAAACTTTGTGAGTTTGGTTTCAAATGACTACCTCGGTTTTACCCAGCATCCAAAGGTCAAGGCAGCAGCCATTGCGGCAATTGAAAAATATGGCTCGGGGGCTGGTGCATCGCCCGCGATTGGCGGTCATTATCTTTTCCATCAGGAAATTGAAAACAAGATTGCAAGGTTCTTTAAAAGGGATAGTGCGATCGTGTTCAGTACGGGTTATACTGCGAACAGTTCTTCTTTGCAGGCTTTGCTTAAAAAGGCAGATTTGGCGATTCTGGATATGGCGGTGCACGCTAGTGTACATGAAGGTTGCCTAAACACCAATGTAAAAACTTTTTTGCATAATGACCTTGAAGCTTTGGAGCGGATATTAAAGACTTCAAAGGATAATTACCGCACTAGAATGGTAATTATTGATGGGGTATATTCACAGGATGGTGATTTGGCGCCATTGGATAAGGTCATCCAGTTGACCAAACATTATGGAGCATATTTGGTGGTCGACGATGCCCATGGAACCGGTGTGATCGGTGATACAGGCAGGGGAGTGATCGAACTGCATGACCTGTATAAGGAAGTGGATATCATTACCGGAACATTCAGCAAGACCTTTGCGCATGTGGGCGGTTATCTGGTGGCTAGTCCCGAGCTGGTAGGGTTTCTGAAGTTTCAGGCAAGGCAACACATCTTTTCGGCGACCCTTTCTCCGGCTGCGGCGTGTATTTCCAAGGCCATTGATCTGGTGGATGAGGAGCCGATATGGATGCACCGGCTATGGGACAACATCGAGTACCTGAAAACAGGGCTGGAGTCATTAGGGCTTGATACGGGAATATCTCAGTCTGCAATTATTCCGGTAAAAATAGGGGATATCAGTTTGAATGCAAAGATATGCGGATTGCTTTTGGAAGCGGGTATTTACACCAACCAGATCAATTACCCGGCGGTATCGAGAAAAGATGCCAGGATTAGGATGAGTGTAATGGCAACACATACGCATTCTCAACTGGATAAGGTATTGAACGCATGGGAATGGGTGATCAGAAAGACCCATCTGGGGAAATAGTTTAGGGATCAGGATTTGACAAAGAAGAGGCTAAATAAGATGAGGGATGCTGATGCAACCAGGAGAAAATTCCTGGATGCAATCGGTATGATCTTGACCGAGCAAGGCTTTAGCGCAATTAGAACGAATAATATTGCAAGATTGTTGGGCAAAGATAAGAACCTGATCCGTTACCATTTTGGAAGTTTGAATGGACTTTTGAAAACTTATGTGTTGGATAAGGATTATTGGAAACCTTTTTTTGAACGTTTCAGGTTTTCGGAAAATCCGGATGCCAAAGAAATTGAAACGCTGTTCGTTGGATTGATGCAGGAAAATTTTAGGGTGTTTTTGGATAATGGGGAAATGCAGAAGATCATCCATTGGCAAATTTCTGAATCCAGTCCGCTGATGAAGAGTATTTCTGATGAGCGTGAGATTGAGGGGGAAAAGCTGTTGAAAATGGCAACGCCCTACTTTAGTGAAAGTGGGGTAAATTTTAAAGCAATCATTGCACTGCTTTTGGGCGGAAGCTATTACATGGTGCTCCAGCATAAGGCGATCAATGGTATGGTCAGTGGCATTGATCTCAACAGTGAAAAGGATAGAATGGATGTGCTGGTGGCCATAGAAAAAATAATCGAGTGGGCGTGGCAGTTTGCCCATGATAACCAATCTAATAAAATACAATCTACCAATAAGATGAATTACGAATTTGAACAACTGGAAATACTTTCAGAAAGCTTACATGCAGATCCAGGAGATAGTATGTTATTTAACAAATTGATAAAGGAGCTGAAACGGTTAGAACGGGTGTTGCTGAAGCAATTGTTAGAACTTTCCAACGACACACAGATTGGCAATTTCCTGCAGATCAACCTTTACCGGATGGGCGAAATTTGCGATAGCCATTTTGAGGCTGATCGTCAGGAAAATCCCGTGGCCGAGGCCATATCATCCCTCATCGATCAACATACTTCTCAGGTTCAGCCCTTGTTGCCAGATACGTTGAGAATTCCGAAAGTTTTCTGCAAACAGCAATCACTGATCTACAATGAAAAGTGGCAGATTATTGAAGAAAGGTTTCGGGAAAATGGGATTGACGAACAGTTGTTAGTTTTAACGGGATTGCCCTTTGACCAGTTCACCTATGACGGAAGGATGTGCTGGCACAATTATAAATACCTTAAGAAATACGCCAAGGTGTTGGAAGACTTAGGTACAGATAGTCCCAATGACCATTACCACTTAATGCATTTGCTTGTCGGTCTGGGTTTCAATCATGTTCGCTTCGAAAATTATTGCACCAAAGTCTTTTTGGCCAAAATGGAGGGGTTGGGCGAAGCAGAAGCTAAATCCCTTTTGACAGCAGAGAAGACCAGGTTATTTCAGGTTAATCTGTATACAAAAATGCTTTTTGATCAGGATAGAAATCCGGTTGATGAGGCATTGGCCAAATGGATAGATGCCACTATTAAGGGGCTGACAGAACGGCCACTGGATATACAGCCAAACCTTTTGAAACTGAAGACAAAATTAACGGCAATGCAGTTGGCACTTTTTGAAAAGACACTTTATGCGCATGGTTTTTATGATGAGCCTAATCTTGATGTATTTTCAGAAAAGATTGCAAGTAATTTTTCGACCAAGGGACAGGATGTACTCTCTGCTCCAAGTGTAAAATCAAAAATGTATACCAAGGATATGGCGGCAATCGGACCGCTTGAGCCAATGGTGGCTGCGGTATTGGAAGACTTGCGCAGCTTTATGGGGTAAATGAAATTTTAGTTTAGTAATAGTTTAGTTGGGGCTGGGCAGAGGATTCTGTCCGGCCTTTTTTATGGGTCGACCAGGTGTCCCATTTGGTTGGTTTCCATAAATTCTACGTATTCGTAGATCAAGTGCTGATCAAAGCCGGGGAGGTCCTTTAATTTAGCAGTTCGGTGCTGCAAAAGGTCAGAAAAATTATGGAAGCCGAGCAGTTCTGTAACCGTTCTGAATTCTTTGCTTAAAGGACTTTGGGCAATGGATAGCGTTGAGACATCGGTTTGAAGTACTGGTTTCATAGATTTTTATGTTTGGCCTGCCGTCCCGATAACAAGGCTCTGAAACACCATAGCGCGGGACACGTGCCATATCCGTCCTAGAGGCCCGACGAAGAGCCCGACAAACAAGATAAGCCGCACCCGCGCTAAAGCGCAGGCGAACAGCCTATTTTTCCTTGTTTGTCTTAAAAATTTCGTCGGTTTCTAGAACAAGTCAAATAGCAGTCGCTATATAATATTTTAACTGTCGCAAATATAGGCATTAGGTCTTAAAATCGGTGTATATGTTTTATACATCCACTTTTTCCCTGGGTGGAAAATAAAGTTCTTTGGGCAAGCCTGCCGAGTGAAAGTTATGCCAGTTAACGGGCTAGGGCGGGAGAACTTTAATTATTGGCGTTATGATAAAAGAACTTAGCAGCAGGTTGCAGAAACAACTTGAAGCGGAACTGGAAGAGATTTCCTTTCAGAAATTAAGTCCCATTAAAAAATCAACGGGTGCGCTGAAACAGATCAGGCAATCTCTCAAAAAACTAAAAAACTATCTCGATTACCATCCTTTTTCCTTAACAGAGCAGGAGATTAGTTTTTTTAAATGTATTATACCGGATTTCTACCAGTGGCAGATTTACTTCAGTGAGCTTTATATGATTGAGGAAAACATTTCCTTTGCAGAATCTCATCCCTTGTTGAAAGAGATATCTTACGAAAGGGAATCGCAAGGAGAACCGATCGTCAAACTGACTGATCCACATTTCAAGGATTCAGCCATAACTTTCCGAGCAGTACTTGCCTTAGTTTTAGGTGGAATCTATTATGTAGTCTGGCAGTCGGAAGCAATAAAAGTAAAGCCTGTAGCATCGATATTAATGATGAAAAGAACAAAGCTACTTTTGAAAAGGCAATTGGTCAGGTCATTGACTCCGTATGGAAATTGGCCGATGGCAAAAAAACCGAGTAATTTTTCTGGTTTTTATTTAACGATTGTAATCGTCCCTAGAATAATTGTGGTTGGGTTAGTAATCGGAAACGGCCCTTGTCAAAAGATCAGGGTATACCACCTCGTTGTAATAGCCTGTTGTATTATTCCTTTTTGAAGGGTAAGACGTTTTTTGCATCTATTTTTCTTAGCGGTTTTTAATTCATCTCCTATGTATATTTTTAATTCCGAGATGCACATACTCACCTTTGTGGTCTGTGTGCTAGAATTCGGTATGTGCTTTTCTCAAATTATCCTCTACCTTTCCAGACCTAAGGAAAAACCTAGATTTTGGTATTGTTTGTTACTGGTGTTATTGATCCTCTATAATATATCCTGCGGACTCTTCCCGGATTCAAATTTCGCGATACCCATCATGGTGCAGAACATCATTTCCTACGGAAGCGGTTTTCTGATTGCTTCCTATTTCCCATGTTATTTTTATATGGCATTTGGCCTTCGAGCTTTAAGGTGGCATGTGTTTTATGGCGTACCCATGTTTTTATTGATCCCTTTTGGTGTTTCCTTTTTGTTTGCATATCCCGTTACAGGTAAACTGGAATATGCCACCAGTTATGGTATGATCGTACCGGGTGTATATGCTTTAACCTTACTCGTTGTACTGTTAAAAGCAATCCGGTCTCAGAACGCATCAGAAAATGATTCGGCATTTTCTTACGGAAAACCGGAAATGTATAAAGTTTATTCAGCTGTAGTGCCCTGGGTATTGATGGGCGTTTTCGTCTATCTGCATATTTCCCAATGGATTCAGATTATGGTTACCAATTCAGGGTTTCTGGTGGTTACTGTATTGTGTTTCCGCAAAACTATCCGCTGGGAGCGTGCGAGGGATTTACAATTGAATGCCGTTTTTGTTGCTGGGGCTTCCATATTTGAACACAATTGCGCTCTGTATGGCCTAACTGCAAGGGAAATTGAAATTTTCCTGCTGATCAGCCAGGGGATGCAGTATAAGTATATTGCTGATAAACTTTTCATTTCTTTGGATACGGTGAAAAGCCATGTGAAAAATATATTTAAGAAAGTTGGGGTTAATGATAAGACAGAATTGGTTTATAAGTTAGGGCAGGGGGTGATCTAATGATTGCTATCTTCTAAAGAATTGCGTTTCTACCAGAATTTAGTTTACCTGGTAAAGTAGCAACCAAATTTATATAAATAGACGTACCTTGACATGAATTGTCTTAATTGAATAACTTAACAGCAAAAATGAGAGATAAGATCAAAAGGTACTGGAATGTAGAGTGCATGGAGGGAATGAAATATCTGTATAGGGAAAAGATATCAGATTCCCACATTAAAGAACCTGCTTTGAAAGAACTTCTATCTTTCCTGCTGAACAAATATGGCCTTACCGACGATGAGGTTGCTGAACAACATAAAACAGTGCCATTCCAAAAGAGAAAATGCTATTACGAAATAACACGCAGACAGTCCGAAAAAAATGGAGATATACACATTAGCTTTTCGGCTGAAATTTCAAGTATATCAGTAACTGCGACCTTAATTAGTACCTAAAATTTTATTCCACCCAACCGTTGCCATAATTTCCAGTTTCGTGTAGCCATGTTTTTTCACATACTTTACAGGTGTAATAAAATTCGTCAACCGAACCAAACATCGAATTGATTTCCTTAAATCTGGTTTGTTGTAGATTTTTATGAGGTTGGATATGTACCTGCACCAATGAGTGCGCCGCAATCCGCACAGCAACTAATTTTATCTACCTTATCCATGGTTTCTCAATTTTAACACGCGTTTCAAACTTTATTGTCTGAATATATCACAAATTATCTACCCCCGGTTAATCCTAATGATTTTTTCTATAAACTGCCAGTTAGACGATTGTAAATCCATGTAAAACAGAAAGTCAGCCCCTAAATAGCCTGGGCACGCAGGATAATCACATAGCGGTTAAACTTAAAATTTCCTGGATACCTTGAAAGCCAGGTATGAAACAGCATTATAAAAGTGGGCAAGGTAGAACAGGACCATGTATAAGTTAGGTCAGGTTGATCAGAAGTGGGAATGTGGGTAAGTTGTTTTGTTATCTCAGAAGATTGTTGGCATCTTAGTGCTTATTCATTTATTTAACTGCATCTCATGGGATTGGAAGTCGTTCTGGCTGCTATAGCTAATTTTTTGCCTGCAAGTTTAGCAGGATACTTTTTCGAAAAAGGATTGGACCGTTTAATCGGTACCAGCCCGGAACTCCAGGATGAGTTACAAGATGTTATTCAACAAACGATTACCGAATTTGCAGAAAGTGATAACCGCAATTACGGAAGAAATCTACCTTTCTATCATTCAGTAAACATAGTGAGTGAGTTTTTAAAATTCCGGGTAATGTCACCGGAGGATTTTAATTACCAGGGGCTCATGCAGGCATTAAGCGCCGAGCCAGAAGTAACCCCTCCGACTGAACAGGAATTGAACAGTTTTTTCTCGCTTTTCATTTCCAAAATCAATGCGTCTGAAGCTCTAAAGCAATTAGAGATCAAAGAAACCTATAGCCAGGAAATTTTTAACATCTCCCGGAAGATCACAGAGCTCAGTTCCAGAATTGATAATCTGGCGTTAGCCAACACTGCTGATTTGCAGCTACAGTGGAAAGACCGGGTTGATGCGTATGTGAAAACCCTGCAGGCATTTAAGCCAGCTACTGCGCTCAATCTGTTGGAAAGCCTGGAAAAGAGTTTGGCTTCAAGCTCAACTAAACCAACAACTCCATTTATTGGGTTTTTAGCCTACCAGAAGGGCCAATGTCTGGGACTGATAGGTAGACGAAACGAAGCGTATCGCGAGAAGCTGAAGGCTTGGAGTTTAGATAAAACCAATATACTGTATGGGCAATCAGCGGCGATCAGCCTTTACAGGATGAATGATGCAACCGAACTTGATAAATTATTAAAAGACCTTGTCCTTTTAGACCAGTACAATCCGGTTTATTGGGCTTTGAAAGTCCTCCACGGCTTAAAAACCGGTATCAGTTTCGAATCAGCACTAAATGGAGTGCCGATGTTTGTTAAAAAAGATTTCACTTTCCTTCGGGTATTATACAATGAATCTGATGCCAAAGTTCATCATCAGATGCGTGAACGCGGAATGACACCTGATTGTTTGCAATATGAAGAGCATCCGGTAACCATTGATGGCTATAACGAAGCCATTTTTTGGATCAATTCCACCCTAGAGGAAGTTTTTCAAATATACTTTCTTGATTATTATGTAAACAACCAGGATCACCGTGAACAGATGAAAGCATTGAATGCCATGTTGGGGCAGTTCCTTTCAGCCGTACGTGGCTCTGAGATCAGTGACAACTTTGAAAAACTTGAATTTTTACATACCTACACTGCGTTCAGCCTTTCTGGCGCCCAAAGTGATGCCCTGCAATTAGAGGCTATCTATTTACGTATGGTGAACAAAGATACATTGTTTGCCATACAGGCCGCAAACGCACTTCAGTTAACAGATCTGAAATCCAGAACTGTAGCATTGTTGGAAAGCGTTTCCGAACTAACCAGTGAAGGCCTGCTGTTATTATTGTTCTGTTATCAAAAAATGGATGACATGGAAGGTTACCGCACCGCTTCCAAAAGGTTTGTCCAATCAATCACTGCTTTTGAAGACCGCTTTTTGTTGATGTTTTTAAACCTGATAATTGAACTTAAATTATTGGGACAGCTCCAGTTTTTTACCCCGGAAGATTTTCTTTCAGGAAAAACCTTTGCAGATCCCGATCAGGAACAACTCATCAGGGCAGTTGTTGCATTGCTTTTTGAGGCAGCAGACCAGCAGCAATTAGACCACGTTGCTAAATTTGCGAATCAAACAGAGGACACCAGGCTAGTGGACATTTTAGGTTCTGCCTTTTTTGCAGCGGAGAAATACCAGCATGCCCTGGAAATTTTAGGCAAGAATTTGGAAGGAAAACAGGACGGTAGGGAACTTTATCAATATATACATGCCCAGAACAAAACTGGAAATGATTATAAGGAACTTTTAAGCCTCCTGGAAAACTGGAGAAAAAGCTCGACATTTAACCCCCAGTTTTTGCGGCTGGAAGCACAGCTCAGACAGGAACTGGTCGATTGGCCTGCTGTAGTTGAAATTTGCGAAATGTATCTCGAACAACTGGCAGACGATTCTGCCATGTTTGCCCTTTACGTTCAGGCCTTGCACAAGCTCAATACACCTGTAGCAATAGAAAAGATTAAAGGGATCCCCGAACGGGCAAAAAGTGTAGATTTCCATAGGCCAGTACACGTGGTACCTATCAGCCAGATTCTATCGCTCCACGGCATGAACAAGCAGGCATTTGAACTGATCTATCCATTTGCGGCCGATCCTAAAGCAATAGATGTGCGGACTGCCTATACCGGATTGGTTTTCCGGGAAACAGATCTTATTGATGTACTGGCCGAGTACGAAGTGGTTGAGCCCGGACATTACGTTAGTTACTTGCGTGATGGGAAGGTATCTTATGTAGAAATGGATGAGCGGGCACAGAGCCACGTTGTATACAAGCAGTTCATCGGAAAAGCCAAAGGTGACAAGGTGATTGTTCCAAGGAGGATGTCCAACTTGAGTGACGAATACACGATTAAGCGGATCATGAATAAATACCTCTCGCTTTTCGACGAAATTTTAAACCAGGCAAAGGATGATCCACACGCAGGCCTTCCATTTGAAACAATCGATATTGATCCCGAACATCCAGGGGGACTACTGGGGATGTTTGAGAAAATGTTTGGCAAAAGACACCAGGTGGAGGAAAAAACCAAAGACGCAGATTTTAACGCTTATTATGCAGGAACGATGTCTTTTTCGGAATTGGTATCCGCGCAATATGGCCAGAAATATATTCAGGGATATTATGGTTTGATAAGATACAGGAACGGTATCAATACAATCCGGCGGATATTTTTTGCCCAACATATTCTAAGCGAAAACTCACAAATCGTTTTAGACTTTACGACCCTGGCTCTGTTTTATCAAATGTGGTTATTTCATGGGCATGAGTTTAGGCACAAGTTTATTGTTTCAAAGTACCTTGTGGAACTTTTCAATAACGAACTCAGTAATCTGCAATACCGGGCAGATCCTTTTGGCAGCTCGACTGCGGACCTTGGAAAGGTAGCCATCGATGATGCCCATTTTGATTTTTTAAAGAATCAAAAGACATATTTAAGCGGACTATTGGAATGGATAGGTAACCGTTGTGAAATAACGCTTTCAGATAATACCATCGACATGATCAAAAAAGCCGGAATTAAATTGGGGGAAAACGCTGTTATCGATGCAGCAATGAGTACCCTGTTACTGGTAACTGATGATCCAAGCCGCGTATTGGTAAGCGATGACAGCTTTTCGCTTAAAATGCAATTACTGCCTTTGGAGAAAGTGATGAGCGCGGAGCATTATCTAAAGTTAACAACACCTCTGGATTCGCCGATTTTCGATGAATTGGTTAGTAACCGTTACATTAGGTATTCACCTACTCCTAAACAGTTGGATGATGCTTATTTAAACAAATTGTCCGGAAAATATTCCAATTATGACCTGCTCATTGAAAATCTTTCTTTAGTAAATGAGAGGAACAATATCGATAAAGGGATACAGCATTTAAAAGATATCGCATTAAAGCCGCTTCTTAGCAGGGAGCAGTTACTTAAAGACCTAACAGCTGCTTTAATTGGGATACTTAAAGACTGTACTGAAGCTGTGATCGATCTTTTTGGTAGAAAAATATTCTTGGAATTTAGACTGTTAGGAACTCGTCAGGACGATATTCTTCTTGCATTCAACGATGCGAAAATAATCATCAGTGAGCTTCAGGAGCGTTCAAAGGAATAACACTAATGAAAAAGTATTTTTTTGTAAACTAACACATTAAGATGCAATTTTTAATACTAAATTTATACCTGATTCTTTAACATTAAGATATTCAAGATAGCCCTTACTGGGTTAGGAGTGGCAACCTGCAGTGTTTTGTGGCCAATCGCTCTACTCGTATTAACTTTAATAATAATTCAGTATTTATTAATAAGACTTAGAAAGGAGAACACGATTATGGAGACAAGTAATTTGAAAACAAAAGCAACAATGGGAGTAAAAGCAATAGCGGAAACCGGGTGGGCGATTGGAACATCCATTGCAGGGACCCAGGTCCTTTAATTCATTTTTGGCCCTTTAACAGTTTTCGCCATCTTCTTCGCTTTCCCCTGCCCAATAACCGAATCACGATTTTTTCTCTTATTCGATTTCTTCGGCAGACGATCACTGATTTTTTTCAACTCCAGTCTTATCAACTCCTGTACATCTTTTTTAACCCTTAAATAGTTTTCAGCAATATCCTCTTTTGTAACTGTTCGGATAACTGGAAGCGGTTTATATCCAGCTTCCTCCTTTGCAATAGCCTCATGATCATTTTGTATCTCCCCATGAAACATTTTTTGCGGAATTTTTTCGCCCGGACTATCCGCCACGATACCTACAAATTCGCCCGAAGAAAGTGTTGCAATTTTAGAGGCTGGAATCGCGTAATCCATCTGCGTAGATTTAGAAATAGAAGTGTCATTACTGTTGATACTCATGCTCTGCCTGTCCTGCATAATTTTGCCAAAACTCTCCGAAAGCTTCTTCGCACTATCACCCGATACCTGCCCACAGATAATATTGGCACAAATACCCGCAATAATTTCTGCCTGTTCCGCGCCATATTCTTTTTTCACCTGCTCAATACTTTGAATTCCTATCGTACAACTGATCAAATTACTTCTGCCTGTACTAATTGTAGTAATCAAATTCGCCACTAAAGTTGGATATTCATCAAAAATCAAACTGCATTTCTGTTTACCTTTTTTATTGATCAGCTTTAACATCCGGTTAACGTAAAGAGAAAGCACGGCTCCATAAGTATCAATCTTCTGCGGATTGTTGCCCATACACACAATCTTAGGCGAGTCCGGATTATTGATGTCCAGCGAAAAATCATTACCCGTTAGCACGTAATACAATTGCGGTGATGAAAGCCTGGCTAGGCCAATTTTAGCCGATGCAATCTGACCCTCTAACTGCGCTTGGGCTTTATTGCGTAAAGCAGAAACAAACGGATTGATCAACGCTTTGATTTCTTCCTCAGCTTGCAACACCGCAAATAAAGGATCATAATCCAACTGCATCAGCTCGATCACATGTGCTAGAGTACAATACTTGCCATTCTGATGTTTTTTAAGGAACCAGATCACTGCCGTTAAGAAATTGATCGGCGATTCCACAAAGAAATCCCCCTGTTTTTTAAGCCAGTCTTTATTCAGACCCATCATTATGGTACGACTGGCCTCGGTTGCATCGGTAATATCTTCCATGCCATTGGGATCGAGTGGATTGCAGCGGTGCGTTCTGTTCAGGTCTTCAAAATTGATCATGTAAAATGCTGGTTTGACCTTATAATTGCGCTGATATTTTAAAAGCTTGTTAAAAGCCATTCGGGTTAAATCATCGAACTTAAAATCATAAATGAACATGGAAAAACCCTTTATCAATTGCTGGTCCATAATATGACGAATCACAAAATAGGTTTTTCCAGCGCCCCCAGATCCCGCTACGAGAACACTCCGGTAGGGGTTAACACAATTTATCCAGCCCTCCCTTGTCTTACCCTTTAAGTTGTATTTAGTAGGTAGATTAAAAGAATGTTCATTTTCCACTAGCCGTTCTTCCTGCGGAAAAGTTTCATTTTCCGAATTAAACACATCGGTCGAAAGGTTACTTTTAATCAGCCTGCTTAGCCAGGTGCCCCCGGTGAGCATCAACAAATAACCCGCTACTGATAGGGCGATATATAGGGCAGCAATGATGGGTACACTGCATGGCAAATAAAAAACCAATACACTAATCAGGTAAATCAGTATACCACACCCCAGGTATGCTACTATGCTATTCTTTTGGATCTTCTCATCCTTTTTACCTTTAACACCCAGTAAGGATATGCAAAGGAATAATAAGGCAGCCAGTTTTGGCTTTATTAAACCCGTAAACAACCCTGTTTTTGCGATATTCAGTACAATTCTGTCGGTAAGCGTTGCCGTCCATTCCCAAAGCTCAAAAGCTTTATAACAGGTGATGTAAAAGTGTATGGCTAATATAAAAAGGCTGATCAGCCTTGTAAAATCAAGGATTTTTCGCAGGCCTTGGGTATCTTCTCCAGTATTCATAAATTAGTTTTTAAAGGTTAATTTGTTCGGTTTGCTGGTTGCGTTTTTTCCGTTTCTTTCTTTTTTTAGGCAGGTGAGGGGTCAGTTCCTGTTCTGTTATGCCTAGTAGAATTTCCAAGTAGTTAGTTGGTGGTGCTGGTTGCAGGTAACTTTCCTTGTGTTGCACCTCCTGATTTTGAACCCCGCTAAGGGATGCGGTCGTTTCCTTATGCCTGGATATAGGTGTGTTTATTGTTTCTATTTCTTGATTTACGGATCGCTTGAAGCCGTCCAGTAGAGCCTTAGCACCATAAGCTTTTCCTAATTCGCTGCCATTAAAAACGGATCGTCCGGCGTGATCAATAAAGGTGATGCCATAAACCTGCCCTTCTTTGCTGGTCCGGTAAAGCAGTTCAACTTTTTGATTCTTTAACCGGTTTTCGAAATCTTCTTTAGTAGGGCTGTTTTTTAGCACCCTGTCAATGCGCTGTTTTAGAGAAGCCGCTAATATTTTGCGGTTGGTTTTATTTTTTTCAAACCGCTGGCCGAGTTTCTCCAAGGTGTGCTTGCCTGCAATCCGGCTGGCTTTAATTGGAACGCCCAGTTTATTACCCTTTTCATCAATGATCCGGTAGAGCAAACCGTTTTGGTTAAACATTGCCGACTTTTCATGCCCACGGTCTGCCATTATATTAAATCTGTTTAATACTGCATTTAATTCGGCCAGGCTACTATAGTTATACTTTTGCACTACGGTATTGACAATTTGGGTGATTATTTTCTTGGTTTCATCAGTGCCGTATGCTGCCTTTTTCATTTTAAAAACATCCAGTAAGGGCATTTCATCATCTTTTCCCCGGCCTAAAGCTTGAACCAACCCGTATTTTATTTCAATATCCTGCCTAGCCTTTTCAGACAGATCACTGCCAAGGTTATGTAAACTGATCCGGTTTCCATCTCCATCTATATTGGTAGTTACGATATGGCAATGTGGATGCGCAGCATCTTCATGCTGGTAAATCAGGTAAGGCTGATTACCAAAACCTATCCGCTGCACATAATCCCTGGCAATTTCCTGGATTTTTTCTGGTGATATTTTTTCATTGGTTTCAAAGTTTAGCGAGATGTGTACGCAGTTGGTTTTTACCCGCTCGTTCAAAGCTGCCCGGTGTTTTAGCACAAAGAGTTTTTCTGACGGATTTAACTTATAGCTATCCTTGAGGTAATTTTCGGCAGATAAGAAAACGGCCTTTCCCTGTTCGATTTTTTGCTCATTGTAGTTTATGGCTCCTTTGATGCTTCTTCCGCTGACGATTCTTGCAACCATTTATCCGAAAACTGGTTTAACTTATTTTTTATGCCTGTTATTTTGGTATCCACATTTTCCTTTACCACCTGGTAGCTCTGCATCAACAGTTTCATGCTGGGCGTGGTGGCATAGGCATTGATCTTTTTGGCAATCTGGTTTAGGTTATTGCCGATTGAACTTAATTCATTTTTAAGCAGGATCATTTCCTGAATAAACTCATCAAGGGAACGGTTGCGGGCAACGACAGTAACAGGCTTGCCTAACAATACCTTTCGCAAATAGGTGCTTAAATCTTTGTAAGGCGTTTTCCGGAAACGCTCGTTGATTTTCGCAGCTTCCGCCGGAGTCAAACGGATATGTATCCATGCTGTCCGCTTCGATTCTTTTTGCCTATTGTTATTACCGCTCATACTGTTATATTGTGCACACATCTTTGTATTATGACAGTGGCAGAAAAATCGAGTTCCGAGTGTTTTTCTTATCTCCCTGCAGGGGAGTGAAATCCGTTTGTATCACAAACGTACATTTCACTCCGCCAAAAAAACAGGCGGAGTCACCCCTTCCAGTAGGATAGTGCTGGTTAAAAAAATGTAATACAATTTGTTAGTTAAATTCCGGGATTATATCCTGGTCTGCGCCTATTGATCGGTTGGTTCTTGGGAAGGTTTTCGATAAACTGCTCCAGGTTTAAAGGAAGAAAACCCTTTAGTTTTGTACGGATAAATTTGCGCGGAGCAGTTACGATTCTTTTGATCTTTGGATAATGTTTGCCGTTGAAACTGCGACCTTTTAGTTCTATTGTATTGTTCATGGTTGTATGTTTTTGATAGAATCAAAGGTGGGGATGCCGCACTGCGGATTTTGGGGAGCAGATAGGGGAGTTGTGTTGGATTACCTGATTTTCCTAATCTTCTTTATAAATGCGTCATCGCAACCAATTGCATATTTATGGAACTGTTCCAATTGAAACTGATTAATTGCATCGACAGCATGATCCGAAAATTGCATAGTTGCAATAATTTTCTTATTTCTTTTCTTTAAAAATCTCTTATCAGTTTTGTCTCCGAACATGAGACAATATCTTGGCGAAAGTGGGAAATAGAATTGATAATCTCCAGTGAATTTAGTATTATAGGTTTTGCCATTAGACAAAGTGAATCCTGGGTTATCGGTAACAATAAAATTCTCCCTTCCTGATGCAATCAACAATACCCATTCATTGCGCATTATTGCATCTCTTATCTTTTTATTTCTATCAGAGGTATCCGATGCTCTAGCAATCAAG
>Ga0157370_10000206_pt1 | contig 74776 bp, 62 predicted proteins | sample C35metaG_FD_113463 | JGI IMG/M metagenome (GOLD analysis project Ga0157370, IMG submission 113463) | Corn rhizosphere microbial communities from Kellogg Biological Station, Michigan, USA - C3-5 metaG | ecosystem: Host-associated > Plants > Roots > Rhizosphere > Soil | place: USA: Michigan...
CCAGAACAAGCGTTCTACATGGTCGGCAGCATCGAAGAAGCTATCGAGAAAGCCAAGAAACTGTAATCCCAGCGCCCGGAAACGGGCGCTAATCAGGTTGAGGCAAGCAAATGGCTATGACAGTCCATTGCGATATCGTCAGCGCAGAAGGCGAAATCTTCTCCGGTCTGGTGGAGATGGTGGTTGCGAGCGGTCTCTTGGGTGATCTTGGTATCGCCATGGGTCACGCCCCGCTGATCACTGCTTTGAAGCCGGGCCCGATTCGCCTGATCAAGCAAGGCGGCGACACCGAGGTGTTCTACATCTCCGGTGGTTTCCTGGAAGTGCAACCGAACATGGTTAAGGTTTTGGCCGACACCGTGCAACGTGCAGACGACCTGGATGAAGCTTCCGCTCAAGAGGCCGTTAAGGCCGCTGAGAAAGCGTTGCATGAGAAAGGCGCGGAATTCGACTACGGTTCCGCCGCTGCCCGTCTGGCCGAGGCTGCAGCCCAGCTGCGCACCGTTCAGCAAATTCGCAAGAAGTTCGGCGGCTAACCCCGCAGCGCTTCATCGCGATCGAGTAAAAGGGTAGCCTTGGCTACCCTTTTTCTTTTTCAGAAATTGGCTTTTCGCCCCACCGGGCACGCTCATCGCTACTGATAGTTCTTGCGCAATTCTCGCTGAACACCCCGTTCGCCGAACCCATTTTCAACCTGCTCAGGACCCCGCCCCATGTCACTCGATATCGTCATCCTCGCCGCCGGCCAAGGCACCCGCATGCGTTCGGCATTGCCGAAAGTGCTGCACCCCATCGCCGGTAAATCCATGCTCGGACACGTTATCGACACCGCCCGCCAGCTGCAGCCCAGCAGCCTGCAAGTGGTGATTGGCCATGGCGCCGACAAAGTGCGCGAGCAGTTGCGCGCCGACGACCTGAGCTTCGTGTTGCAAGCCGAACAACTGGGCACCGGTCATGCCGTGGCCCAGGCGCTGCCCAAACTGAGCGCTGAGAAGGTGCTGATTCTCTACGGCGACGTGCCGTTGATTGAAGAACAAACCTTGCAGCGCCTGCTGGCATTGGTCACCGATCAACAACTGGGCCTGCTCACCGTTGAGCTCGCCGACCCCACCGGCTATGGCCGTATCGTGCGCAACGCGCAGGGCAGCGTGCAGGCCATCGTTGAACACAAAGACGCCAACGACGCCCAACGCGCCATTCGCGAAGGCAACACCGGCATTCTCGCCGTACCCGGCAAGCGCTTGGCCGAGTGGCTGGGTCGGCTGTCCAACAGCAACGCCCAAGGCGAGTACTACCTCACCGACGTAATCGCCATGGCCGTCGCCGATGGGCTGGTGGTCGCCACCGAGCAAGCCACCGACGAGATGGAAGTACTCGGCGCTAACGACCGCATCCAGCTGGCTCAACTGGAGCGCCACTATCAATACCGTGCCGCCCGCCGTCTGATGGCCCAGGGCGTCACGCTGATCGACCCGGCTCGTTTCGACGTTCGCGGCGAAGTCACCGTCGGCCGCGACGTGCTCATCGACATCAACGTCATCCTCGAAGGCCGCGTCGTTATTGAAGACAACGTGCAGATCGGCCCCAACTGCGTGATCAAAAACAGCACGCTGCGCAACGGCGCGATTGTCAAAGCCAACAGCCATTTGGAAGGTGCCGAGATGGGCGAAGGCGCCGACTGCGGCCCGTTTGCCCGTCTGCGTCCCGGCTCGGTTCTAGGCGCCAAGGCCCACGTGGGTAACTTCGTCGAGCTTAAGAACGCCGTGCTGGGCGAAGGCGCCAAAGCGGGTCACCTGAGTTACCTGGGCGACGCTGAAATCGGCGCCCGTACCAACATCGGCGCCGGCACCATCACCTGCAACTACGACGGCGCCAACAAGCACCGCACCGTGTTGGGCGCCGACGTGTTCATTGGCTCCAACAGCGCACTCGTGGCGCCGGTCACCCTTGGAGACGGCGCCACCACAGGCGCCGGCTCCGTGATCACCGCCGACATTCCTGCTGAAACCCTCGGCGTTGGCCGTGCCAAGCAGCGCAACATCGAAGGCTGGAAGCGACCCGTCAAGAAGTAGGAGCTTGAGGTAGGCGCGTAGGAGCGAGCATGCTCGCGAAGCTTTTGATTTAGCCGTTCGTGGCAGAAATCGGTTCGCGAGCAAGCTCGCTCCTACAGAACACGAAACTTCTTGCTTGACGCAAAACCTTCGTTTTGTTTTGATTCGCGCACTTATCTTTCGAACCGAAACTTAACGCATGTCCAAACGCAACACACCGCAACGTCGCCACACCATCCTCTCCCTGCTTTCCGAGCACGGCGAGGTGAGTGTCGATGAGCTGTCCAAAGCGTTCAGCACGTCCGAAGTCACCATTCGCAAAGACCTCGCGGCCCTTGAAAGCAACGGTTTGCTGCTGCGCCGCTACGGTGGCGCGATCCCCATGCCGCAGGAATTGATTGCCGACAGCGCGCAGCCCGTTTCCCAGTACAAACACGCCATCGCCCGCGCCGGCGTCGCCTGTATCAAAGAACACGCGCGCATCATCATCGACAGTGGCACCACCACCGCCGCCATGATTCCCCAGCTCGGTCATAAGCCCGGCCTGGTGGTTATGACCAATTCCCTGAACGTCGCCCGCGCCCTTAGCGAGCTTGAGCACGAACCCGTGCTGCTGATGACCGGCGGCACCTGGGATCCGCACTCCGAGTCGTTCCAGGGCCAGGTCGCCGAGCAAGTGCTGCGCTCCTACGATTTCGACCAATTGTTTATCGGCGCCGACGGCATCGACCTGGCACGCGGCACCACCACATTCAACGAACTGCTCGGTCTTAGCCGCGTCATGGCTGAGGTGGCCCGTGAGGTCATCGTCATGGTCGAGTCCGATAAAATCGGCCGCAAGATTCCCAACCTGGAACTGCCCTGGAGCAGCGTCCAAACCCTCATCACCGATGACCGCCTCGACAGTGAGACGCGCGCATCCATCAGCGCGCGTGGGGTCAATGTGATCTGCGCGGCGTTGCAAGCTTAAGGAGAAATGTATGTGTGGCATCGTCGGCGCAGTTGCTGAACGCAACATCACCGCCATTCTGGTGGAAGGCCTGAAACGTCTGGAATATCGCGGCTACGACAGCGCCGGGCTGGCGGTTTTCAGTAACGACAACGTGCTTGAGCGCCGTCGCCGCGTCGGTAAGGTTGGCGAGCTGGAACAGGCGCTGGCCGTTGAACCGCTCGCGGGTCGTCTCGGCATTGCTCACACCCGCTGGGCCACACACGGGGCGCCGAGCGAGCGCAACGCCCACCCGCACTTCTCCGGCAATGACCTGGCCGTGGTGCACAACGGCATCATTGAAAACCACGAAGTGCTGCGCAAACAGCTGCAGGAACTGGGTTACGTGTTCACCTCGGACACCGACACCGAAGTGATCGTCCATCTGCTCGACCACAAATTGAAAGCGCTGGGCGACCTCACCGTGGCACTCAAAGCCACCGTTAAAGACCTGCACGGCGCCTATGGCCTGGCCGTGATCAGCGCCAAGCAACCCGACCGTCTGCTTGCTGCCCGCAGCGGCAGCCCGCTGGTGATCGGCTTGGGCCTGGGGGAAAACTTCCTGGCTTCCGACCAATTGGCACTGCGCCAGGTCACCGACCGTTTTATGTACCTGGAAGAAGGCGACATCGCTGAAATCCACCGCGACAGCGTGCACATCTGGAACGTCGCCGGCGAGCCCGTGGTGCGCGAAAGCGTGCAGTACCACGAAGGCGCCGAAGCGGCCGACAAAGGCGCTTACCGCCACTTCATGCTCAAGGAAATTCACGAACAACCGGTGGTGGTGCAACGCACCCTCGAAGGTCGTCTGGGCACCGATCACGTACTGGTCCAGGCGTTTGGCCCGCAAGCCGCCGAGTTGTTTGCCAAGGTTCAGAACGTACAGATTGTCGCCTGCGGCACCAGTTATCACGCCGGCATGGTTGCCCGTTACTGGCTAGAAGAGTTTGCCGGCATCCCGTGCCAGGTCGAAGTCGCCAGCGAATTCCGTTATCGCAAAGTGGTGGTGCAACCGGGCACCTTGTTCGTCAGCATTTCGCAATCCGGTGAAACCGCAGACACCCTGGCCGCCTTGCGCAACGGCAAAGCCAAGCCGGCCGGCGCCGGCGGGTACCTGGCGAGTCTGGCCATCTGCAACGTCGGCATCAGCTCCTTGGTGCGCGAGTCCGACCTGACGCTGCTAACCCAAGCCGGCCCGGAGATCGGCGTCGCCTCCACCAAGGCGTTCACCACCCAGTTGGTGGCGCTGATGCTGCTGACGCTCTCCCTTGGCCAAGTTCGCGGCACCCTGGCGCCCGGTGTCGAAGCCGGCCTGGTGGACGACCTGCGCCGCTTGCCAACCCGCCTCGGTGAAGCCTTGGCCATGGACGCCACGGTGGAGAAAATCTCCGAACTGTTCGCCGAAAAACACCATGCCCTGTTCCTCGGCCGTGGCGCGCAATATCCGGTGGCGATGGAAGGTGCCTTGAAGCTCAAGGAGATTTCATACATCCACGCCGAGGCTTATCCGGCTGGTGAGCTCAAACACGGCCCGTTGGCGCTGGTCGACAGCGACATGCCGGTGGTCACCGTAGCGCCTAACAACGAGCTGCTGGAAAAGCTCAAATCGAACCTGCAGGAAGTGCGCGCCCGTGGCGGCGAGCTGATCGTGTTCGCCGACGGCCAGGCCGGCATGAGCAATGGCGAAGGCACGCACGTGGTGAACATGCCGCACATCTGCGACGCGCTGGCGCCGATCCTTTACACCGTGCCGCTGCAATTGCTCTCGTATTACGTGGCCGTGCTGCGCGGCACCGACGTCGATCAGCCGCGTAACCTGGCAAAAAGCGTGACGGTGGAATAACCGAACGCGGCTGTGGATAACACTTATCCACAGCCGCTTCGTCTTCGCACAACGAACTATTCGGCCCGCTTCGCCTCTGAAACCTGCGGTTAACTATTACAACTCATCCTGTAATAGCCGCCCGCCATACTCGGCGGCACTTCAGCTAGAGCGGAGCATGAAATGAAAGGCCTGTTTGCTTCCCGAGCCGTGCAGGGCTGTTTGGCCTTGGCGCTGGTCAGCACTGCGGCAATGGCCCAGCACAACCGTTACTTCGAGCGTGTCTGGTTTCAGCTTGAACAAGCGGAAAACCCCGCCAGCGCGCAACGGCTGCCGGGTTATTACGTCGACATCGAAGGTCGCACCATTGGCAGCGAAACCAATGTGTCCGCATTGTCGTTCGACCCCGAGCGCAACACCCTGGTTAGCGTCACCAACCAACGACCGCATTTCCTTGAGCTTTCGCTGGAAGGCGACGTGCTGCGGCGCATCCCCCTCGAAGGTTTCAAAGACCCGGAAGCCATCGAGTACATCCGCCCCGGCGTGTACGTGATCGTCGAGGAACGCCGACGCCGGCTCACCGAAGTGCATGTGAACGCCGACACCACGGTTATCAACATCAACGATCCCATCAACGCCCACCAGCTCGACCTCAGCAGCGTCGGCGAAGAAAACAAAGGCTTCGAGGGGTTGGCGTACGACTCGGCCAATCAGCGCCTGTTCATCGCCAAAGAACGCGACCCGATGCGCATTTTCGAAGTCAGCGGCTTTATGCAACACGCCCCCGGCCCGCTACGCCTGCAAGTGCGCACTGACCCCGAGCGCGACAAGCGCCTGTTTCTCACCGACCTGTCCAGCCTCTATTACGACGTGGGCACCCAGCACCTATGGGCGCTCTCGGACGAATCAAAAATGGTCATCGAGCTGGATCAGAAAGGCGAGCCCCTCAGCAGCCTCAACCTGCGCGCCGGCAATCAGGGCCTGAAAGCCGACATTCCCCAGGCCGAAGGCATGGCCATGGGCAGCAATGGCGATCTGTTTCTGGTGAGCGAGCCGAACCTGTTCTATCGCTTCAAGAAAAGCGAGTAGCCGGATACGACCGCGGCGTATACACCCAATCCACCGCACTGCCCGCCTTGGCGAAGCGGCGAGTGGTGCTCGAACCGATGATGACCATGGTGCGCATATCGACCATTTCCGGGGTCAGCTCGCCGAGTGTGGTCACGCTCAGCGCTTCTGCGGGGCGGCCGATGTCGCGGCCGAGCACCACCACCGTGTCGGGGCTGCGTTGTTCGCGCACCACATCCAGCGCACGGCCCAATTGCCAAGGGCGGGCGCGGGAGATCGGGTTGTAGAAAGCCAGCGCCAGGTCGGCGAGGGTGGCGTGTTTTAGTCGCAACTCGATCACGTCCCACGGCTTGAGGTTGTCCGAGAGCGAGATCATGCAGAAGTCATGGCCCAACGGCGCGCCGGCTTTCGCGGCGGTGGCCAGCGAGGCGGACACGCCGGGCAGCACCTGCAATTCAACGGCATGCCAGTGCGCATCGCTGCTGGCTTCCAGCGCTTCCAATACCGCTGCGGCCATGGCGAATACGCCCGGATCGCCAGACGACACCACCACCACCCGGCGACCGCTCGCGGCCAATTCGAAGGCGTGGCGTGAGCGCGCGATTTCTTCGCGGTTGTCGCTGTTGTGCAGCACTTGGTCCGGGCGGAACGGGCCGGCCATGGTCACGTAGGTTTCGTAGCCGAGCACGTCTTCGGCTTCTTCCAGGGCACGCTTCACCGCCGGCGCGGTGAAGGCGGCGGCGCCGGGTCCAAGGCCTACCACGGTAAGCCGGCCACGGGGCTGGCCGAGGCTGTGGATAACCACGGGTTGCTCGGCGATCGCCAGCCGCAGGCCTTCGCTTTCCACCAGACGGTGCGCGTCGCTCAGGGCCAGGTCGTCACTGAAGCGCAGGGGCACGCCGAGCCGTTCGGCGGTGGCCAGCAAGGCGCTGTCGGTCATTCGGTCGCGGGTGCACAGCAGGCAGGCGAGGGCGAGAGCGCTGATGCCGGCTGCGCTCAGGCTGTGTTCGATTGCTTGCGCATTAGCCGGCGGATTGAGCGCCACCACGCTGCGCGGGTGAATCAGCAATTCGTCGGCGCCGCCATTGGCGTCCGTGCTGATACGAATGCGCAACTGGGCATCGCCGGCCAGTGGCAGGCGCGCCTGCTCCAGCCAGGGCGCGTCGCCCTCGATACGCACGTTTTCCCCGCCGAGCAGGGACGAAACAAAGCGCTTGCCCTGCTCGATATCGCCCAGCACATAGCCACTTGGCGGGTTGAGCACGCAGGTGTCGAAGCGCAGCTCGCCGCTGGTGGTGATGGCCGGCGCCACGGCCAGCTCAGCGGCAATCTCGCGTGCCAGCGTGTTCACGCCAGCGAGGCCGCCCAGCAGCGGCACCACGGCGCTGCCGTCTTCGGCAACGGCCAGCACCGGCGGTTCGGCGCCTTTGGTTTGCAGCAAGGGCGCGAGGCAGCGGATGACGATGCCGGCGGCGCACAGGGCAATGAGCGGGCGGTTGCTTTGGTACAGCTCGCGGAGCGTGTTGCCGAAATCGCTGTAGCCGATATCGGCGCTTACGCGCTCGTTCAGGCCGTACACCTGCGCGCCGGGATACAGCGTTTGAATGCGCCGCGCGGTGGTCAGGGCGCCGGTGCCGAGGATGATGATGGCGGGGGACATTGGGGCTCCGGTGGTCGGCGGGCGGGTGGCGTTTGTGCGGCCCCCTCTCCCTAACCCTCTCCCCGAGGGGCGAGGAGACTGAATTGTGGTGGGTCTGCGAACGCGGTTCTAAACCAGTCACCGATTAGCTCCCCTCGCTGGCGGGAGAGGGGCTGGGGGAGAGGGCGGCGGCGAAACGCTTACCTCACGCCTGCCACTTTTCCCCCGGCACAATAATCAACGAGAAATACGGCGAAGCCATCGGCTCCACTTCATCGAGCGGCACAATCCGCTGGTTCTCCATGGTCGCGCGTTCTACATACTTCGCCCGGCCAGCCAAGCCCAGTTCTTCGAGCACGCCACGCACTTTGTCGAAGTTGCGCCCCAGCTTCATCACCACGGCGGCATCGGTGGCGGCCAGGCGTTGTTTCAGCTCGTCGGCCGGTAACACACCGCTCAGTACCGCCAGGCTCTGGTTGCGATACACCAGCGGAATGCCCAGCACCGAGGCGCCGCCCAGCATGGAGCACACGCCCGGCACCACTTCAGCGGGGTAGCGAGTGGCGAGGCGGTCGTGCAGGTACATGTAGGAACCGTAGAAGAACGGGTCACCTTCGCAGATCACCGCCACGTCGCGGCCGGCTTCCAGGTGCTCGGCAATCTGCTCGGCGCAGGTGTCGTAGAAGTCGCTGATGATGTTCTCGTAGCTTAGCGGCGGGGCGAGCTTTTCGGTGGTTACCGGATACACCATTGGCAGGCGCTGCTGCGCCTCGGTCAGGTGCCCGGCAATGATGCCGAAGGCGTTGCCATGCTGGCCGGCGGCAACTTTGGCTTTCGCCACGAAGTAGCCAATCACCGGTGCGGCTTGTAGCAAGCGCAAGGCTTTGAGGGTGATCAGTTCCGGATCCCCAGGCCCAACGCCAATGCCCAGCAGGCGACCTTTTACAAGCATCACTCCACCTCCGTGGCCAGGGCGTTGACAGCGGCGGCGGCCATGGCGCTGCCACCGCGGCGGCCTCGCACAATCACATACGGCACGCCACGGCTGTCGGCAGCGAGCAGGTCTTTCGATTCGGCGGCACCGACGAACCCGACCGGAAAGCCGAGAATAAGCGCGGGCTTCGGCGCGCCGGCATCGAGCATTTCCAGCAGATAGAACAGCGCGGTCGGGGCGTTGCCGATAACCACCACGGCGCCTTCCATATGCGCGCGCCAATGTTCCAGGGCCACGGCCGAGCGGGTGTTGCCGAGCTCGCGGGCGAGGTCATGCACGCCTTCGTTATTCAGCGTGCAGATCACCTGATTATTAGCCGGCAGACGAGTGCGCGTTACGCCTTCAGACACCATGCGCGCGTCGCACAGAATCGGCGCGCCAGCGGCCAAGGCGTTGCGCCCCGCAGTGCCGGCGCCTGGCGAGAAGCGCAGGTCTTGCACCACATCGACCATGCCGCAGGCGTGAATCACGCGCACGGCGAGTTTTTCCAGGTCGGCTGGAATGCCGCTCAGGTCGGCTTCGGCGCGGATGATGGAAAACGAGTGGCGGTAGATTTCCTGGCCATCGCGGATGTACTCAAGCATCAAAGGGCTTCCATGGGGTCGGGCAGCGCGGCCAGTGTGTCGGCGGCTTCAAGAATAGTCAGATGACGGGCCAGCACGCGGCCGAAACCGCTGAGGTGAGTGTCCCGTTGGTAAAGGTCGTAACGGCCAGGCGCGACGGCCAGCAAGGTGTGCGGCGCGGTGTGGGCGGCAGCGCACGAGCGACTGCAACCGCTGAGGTGCACCTGCTCGATGGCGATAGTGCGTTGGGCCAGGGCGCCGGCCAACAACAGGGCGTCGCCTTTGCTGTCGGCCAGGCCTTTGCTGCAATCGGTGGAACCGCTACAGGCCACCAGCCGGGCCAATGGAATGGCGCTGTCGGTGATCAACCCGAGCGCGTTCAGTTGCTTGGCGAGGTGTGGCGCCTCGTTGTGCGGCACATCGCGCAGCAACAGGCTTTGCCAGGGCGTGAGGTGCACCGAATCACGGGCCAGCCCAGCGACTGCGGCGAGCTGTTGCGCCGAGATTCGCCCCAGCGTGGGCGCGGCGCCGACCATCACCAGGCCCGGCTGCCGTTGCGGGCGAACGCCGAGGTGCGCCCAGGCTTCGGCAGGCGCGCGATGCCAGCTGCTGACGGCATCGTCTTGCTGCAAGGCAAACGGCAAGCGCTGTTGCAACTCGGCAAGAAAGGCGGCCGTCGGCCACGTCGCCAAAAGATGGCGCATACGCGTGTGCTCGGCACCGGCGCGTTGCAGGAATAGTTCGAGACACGCTTGCACCAGCGCCGGCACCTGCTCGGCATTTACCGCTGCCAGGGCGCCTTGGGGTTTGCCAGCCAGGCCGAAGACAAAACGTCCGTCAGCCAGCGCGCTTAGCCACAGGTCGTGGTGATGCTCAAGCATCGCCATGCCCTCGCCGCCGTCCAGTTGCACGGCGAATTTGGCTGAAAGCTGATGCAGCGATTCCTGGGTTTCCAGCAGGGTGAGTAGCTGGTCGGCGAGGGGACGAACATCGAGCAGTTGCTGAGCATCGACGCCCGCGGCCGGGCTGAGCATCACGTTGCGCACGTCATCAGCGCCAGCGCTGCGCGGGCCCAGCTCAGCCGCCAGCAATACGGCGATCAGCGCCTGCTCTTCACCGGCACGCACGCCGCGAATCTGCAGGTTGGCGCGGTTGGTAATCTCCAGCACGCCGCTGGCATGACGTTCGGCGGCGGCGCTAATCGCGAACGCCTGAGCCACGCTCAGCCGCCCGCCCGGTAATTTCACCCGGCAAATGCCACCGTCGCGCGCCTGCACAATGCGCAGCAAACCCGGGCACGCGGTATGGCGTGGCAGGGGCGCGTTGGGCATGGGCTGGACGTTATTCAAAAAGGCTCACTGGTTCGCTGTGGCTGGCTGTGGGTGCCAACGAACGCGCTATTATGCCCGCTTTGCCCGACCCCAGGAAAAGCCTGCTTGTCGGCGGTTTAAAAGGAGTGCCCATGGCGGCGTGGCTGACAGTGGTGGGAATCGGCGAAGACGGCTACAGCGGTCTGGGCAAGCCTGCGCGCCGGGCCTTGCTTGAGGCGCGGTTGATCATCGGCAGCCCGCGTCAGTTGGAGTTGCTGCCCCATTGCCTGAGGGCCGAACGTCAGGGCTGGCCCAGTCCGTTCAGCCTCGGCCCGGTGCTTGCGGCGCAGGGCACGCCGGTATGCGTGCTGGCCAGCGGCGACCCGATGCTGTTTGGCGTCGGCGCCAGCCTGGCGCGGCAGGTGCCGGCCGATGAAATGCAGGTGTACCCGGCGCCGTCGTCGTTTTCCCTGGCGGCCGCGCAACTGGGCTGGGCGTTGCAAGAGGTCACCTGCCTGTCCGTGGTGGCTCGCCCCATCGCCGCATTAAACGCCCATATCCATCCCGGCCAGCGTTTGCTGGTGCTCAGTAACGATGGCTCCAGTCCGGCGACCATTGCTCAATTGCTGGTACAGCGTGGTTTCGGCGCCAGCCGGTTGCGCGTGCTGGAACACCTGGGCGGCCCCTTGCAGCGCGCCGTCGACGGCATTGCCAGCGGTTGGGCCGTGCCGGAAGTTGCCGCGCTGAATGTGCTGGCCATCGACTGCATCGCGGATACCGACGCCCGCTTGTTGCCGCTGACGCCGGGCTTGCCTGACAGCGCCTTCGCCCACGACGGCCAACTGACCAAGCGTGACGTGCGCGCCATCACCCTGGCCCGCCTGGCGCCCATGCCCGGTGAATTGCTTTGGGACGTGGGCGCCGGCTGTGGCTCCATCGGCATCGAATGGATGCGCGCCCACCCCAGCTGCCGCGCGATTGCGGTAGAAGCCAACGCCGAACGCCAGGGCTTGATTGCGCAAAACCGCGACGCCCTTGGCGTGCCGAGTCTGCAATTGGTTGCCGGCAGCGCACCCGAAGCCTTGCAGGGCTTGCCGCAAGCCGATGCCATTTTCATTGGCGGCGGCGTCACCATTCCCGGCGTGCTGGACCACTGCTGGGCCCATGTGCGGCCCGGCGGCCGATTGGTCGCGAACGCCGTAACCCTGCAAAGCGAAGCGGCGCTGGTGGCCTGGCGCGAGCAGCATGGCGGCGAGCTGACCCGCATTACCGTGGCCCAGGCGCTACCCTTGGGCGATTTCGACACCTGGCGCGCCGCGCTGCCCATCACCCTGCTACACGCCGTGAAGCCCTGAGCCATGCGCGACGAAACCCCCGAACAACCCGCGCCGCTGCGAAGCGGCTACACCACCGGCAGTTGCGTCACCGCAACCAGTCTGGCGGCGGCGCGGCTGTTGCTCGCGGGCACGGTCAGTGACGCGGTGGAAATCGTGCTGCCCAAAGGCCGTGAAGTGCTGATGCGGTTGGAATTCTGCCGACCCTTCAGAGACGGCGCCGAAGCCGGCACGCTCAAAGATGCCGGCGATGACCCGGACGTGACCCACGGCGCCCTGGTGTTTGCCCGCGTGCGTCTGCGGGCCGAACCTGGCGTGGCGTTTTTCGCCGGCCCTGGCGTCGGCACGGTAACCAAACCGGGCCTGACCCTGGCCGTGGGCGAGCCGGCAATCAACCCGGTGCCCCGGCAAATGATCACCAGCCACCTGTTCAGCTTGGCCATCGAGCACGGCTACGGCGGCGGCTTCGAAGTGACGGCCTGTGTGGAAAATGGCGAAGCGCTGGCGCTGAAAACCATGAACCCGCGCCTGGGCATTCTCGGTGGCCTGTCCATCCTCGGCACCAGCGGCATCGTTCGGCCGTTTTCCTGCGCGGCGTATATCGCCTCCATTCACCAAGGCATTGATGTCGCCCGCGCCAACGGCTTCACCCACCTGGCCGCCTGCACCGGCAACGCCAGCGAAGACCGTATGCGCCAGCACTACCAGCTCGACGACACCTCCCTGGTGGAAATGGGCGACTTCGTCGGTGCCGTGCTCAAGCATTTGCGCATCGCCCCGGTGGAAAAACTCAGCCTGTGCGGCGGTTTCGGCAAAATCAGCAAACTGGCGGCCGGGCATATGGACCTGCACAGCCGCCACTCCAGCATCGACCTGCCTCAACTCGCCAAGTGGGCCGCCGCCATCGGCGCCAGTGCCGCGCTTCAGCAGGCGATCATTGCCAGCAACACCAGTCAGCAAGCGCTGGCGTTGGCCAGTGCCGAAGGCATCGAGCTGGGCAATGCGGTGTGTGCCCATGCGTTGAAATTCGCCCAGAGCATCGTGCCGGCGACCGTGCAGGTGGAGGTGTTCGCCATCGACCGTCAAGGCGGCATCGTCGGTTATGCGGGCGCCGGGCAATGAAGCCGAGGGTGTTGCTGCTCGGCGGCGTGGCCGAAGCGTTGGCGCTGGCTCGGCAGTTGGAAGCCAACGACATCTACAGCCTCGCCGGCCTCGGTCGCGTGCCGGACGACTTGCCCTGCCAGGTGCGCGTCGGTGGCTATGGCGGCGCCGAAGGGCTGGCGCAGTTCATCAGCGCCAACGGCATCAGTTTGCTGGTCGATGCCACCCACCCCTACGCCGCACAAATCAGCGCCAACGCCGCTCGCGCCGCGCGACTGGCGGGCATTGCCTGTTGGGCGCTGCGTCGTCCCGGTTGGCAGGCGCAGGCCGGCGATGACTGGCGCGAAGTGGCGGATTGGAACGCGCTTATCCACAGCCTCGCGCCGTTCAAGCGCCCGCTGTTTACCTTGGGCCGCGAACCGCTGGAACACCTGGAAGAAATTCCGCACCACCAGCATTGGACCGTGCGCTGCCTGCAAAGCCAGGCGCCGACCGCCCGGGCCGACATCATCGGTGCGCGCGGGCCGTTTTCATTGGAAAGCGAACGCACGCTGTTCGCGCGGCTGCAATGCGACGTGCTGATCAGCAAAAACAGCGGCAGCCAGAGCACCGAGCCGAAGTTGCAGGTAGCGCGAGAGTTAGGGCTGCCAGTGCTGGTGCTGCGCCGGCCGATATTGCCAGCGGTGGACCGGGAGTTCGGCACGGGTGAAGCGCTGTTGGCTGCGCTTCGAGATCCTACCGTTGCCAGGTAAAAACGCCGTGGCAGAGCCTGGTCTGCGAGAAGGCTGGTGCCTGTAGATTCCTAGGCCCGTTCAACCGCCTCGGTAAGACCACTCTGAATCTTTGCGCCGTGGCAATTATGGTTTCCTGACGCCATATAGTCCGAAGCCCTATCCGCCTTGAGGGCTTCTCCGATGAAAGCGATTCGCTGTTTATTCGCGCTGGCGCCGTGTGTGCTGGCCATGGCTGTGCATGGCCAGAACGCCATCCCGGTAACGACCCATGGTCCTGTTCCGGCAGCGCTGCCAGGTCTGAACATTGGCTTGGGCCAGTCAAACGAAGTGATCAGTTGCACGCCGTTGCGTTTGACGCCGGCCAACGCCACCCAGGGCCATTTCACCAATACGCAGGTCAGCGTCACGTATGAGGCGGCGCAGGCGAAACGCTGCGCCAACATAACCCTTACCGACGGCGCCGGTAATGCGGTTGCTACCGTCGTGCGATACCAAAGTGAATGGTCGAACCCGCTCACTGGCGTGGTGGGTGCGGTGACCTTGGCGCCGGTCAGTGAGCTGGCGACGGGCAAGGTTTATCAGATTCATCAGGCCGGACGGCAGGTGGGGTCGTTCTCCACAAGCGCAGCTGTACGCCAGCGCGGTCGCCCGGTAGTGGTGAGTGATCAGCCGGTGAAGTTTTCCGACCTGCCCAAAGCCGCACAGCTGAGCGCGGCAACCATTAACGGAATGCTCACTACCCTGCTCAAAGACAGCGTGCACAACAAAATTGGCCAAATGCTCGCCAAAGCGGCGCTGGGCAAAGAAGCACCGAACTTGGCAGAGCCGCACGCGCGTTACTCGGCACGGGTTAAAAAATTGACCTACACCAGCAGCCGTGCCGACGGCACGCCGATCGAGCTGAGCGGCCTGCTGATTTACCCGGAGAATGCGGACGGTAGTGCCTTCAATTACAACGGGGTTGCCACGGTGCTGGGCCAACATGGCAGCCTGCGCTCAACCAACCCGGCACCTTCGTCGGCTGCGACGCTTGAAGTGGTGGTCGGCCTGCTCGCCGCCGGCAAGGGTCATGTGTATTTCGCCCCCGATTTGATCGGTTTGGGCGACACCGCGACCCAACCCCAGGCGTATCTGATCGCGCAGGACACCGCGTCTGCGAGCGAAGACATGCTGATGGCGGTGCGAAGCTATTTCGCCGAGCAGTTCAACGGCGCTCAACTGAGCCGTGACCTGCGTATTTTCGGCGCTTCCCAAGGCGGTTATTCGGCGATGGCCGTGCTGCCGTCCTTGAGCGCCCTGGCCGATGTGAGAGCGGTGTATGCCGGCGAAGGCCCCTACAACGTGCTTCGCACGTTGCAATCGCCGTTGCTGACAATGGCCGGCGAGCCTCGCGACGCCTACGCCCGCTATGAAGACCTGAGCTTTGTGCCGGGCCACCTGCGTACCATCATGGACACCTACCGCAGCTACGAAGGGCTGGCCTATAACACCGGCGATGTGTTCAAGCCCGATGGCCAGTTGCAGCCCGCGTTTCTGGCTGAATTCAAACAGGGGAAATATCCCCGTCTGCTCAAGCATATGCTGCTGAACACGTTGATTGAGGGCGACATCACGCTCACAGCGCCTTCGGCAGACGTGACACTGTTTCACTATTCCCAAGACAGCCTCGTACCCGCGCAGAACACCACCGACATGCTTGGCTTTCTGCGCAGCGGCCGGCATCACCTGGGCTCGGTTAACCGTGGCGACTGCCGTGAAAGCTCGGCGTTCGTGAAACTGTTTCTGTTTTTCAGCTCAGCCAAACAAAAAACCCATACGGTTTGTACGCTCTACACCACGGACCGTTTTGTCGGTGAGCTTTAGCGCCTAGCCCCAGGCGCGACGTTAGCCCTCGCGGTAAAACACCTCGTCCTTGTACGGGTACCACCATTCGTGAATCTGCGGCTGGTGGTCGATGATGACCATCTTCGAGCGACGGAACGCGTCGAGCCCCTGGCGCCCAAGTTCGCGGCCCATGCCAGACATTTTCCAGCCGCCGAAGGGCAGGGCGTCGTTATCGATCAGCGGGTTGTTCACCCACACCATGCCGGCTTCCAGGCGGTCGGCGGCTTCCATGGCTTCGCCAAGGTCCGTGGAAAACAGCGAGGCGCCGAGGCCGAAGCTGGAGTCGTTGGCCAGGCGCACGGCTTCGTCGAAGTCGGCCACTTTGCAGATCGCCGCCACCGGGCCGAAGCATTCTTCGTGGAGGATATCCATGGCCTGGGTGACGCCGGTGAGAATGGTCGGCTCGTAGTACCAGCCCACTGGCTGGCTCGGCGGAATTTTTCCGCCACAAACCACGGTGGCGCCCTTGGCCACCGCGTTGGCGACCAGGCGCATCACTTTGTCGCGCGCCGCCTCGCTCACCAGCGGCCCAATTTCGCTGTGCTCCAGACCATGCCCAATGCGCAGTTTTTGCGTCATGGCGGCGAAGCGTTCCACGAACGTATCGTGAATGTCGTCCACTACAAAGAACCGTTCGGCCGAGGTACAGATTTGACCGGTCAGGTGAAATGCCGCCGTTACCGAACCGGCCACGGCCACGTCCAGCGGCGCGTGTTTGGAGACGATCAGCGCATCGCTGCCGCCCGCTTCGATCACGCACGGTTTCATGCGCTCGGCGCAGGCCATGGCCACCGCTTTACCGGCCGCCACGCTGCCGGTAAACGCCACGGCGTGTGTGCCTTCGGCTTGAATCAGCAACTGCGCGGTAGTCGCATCGCCTGCCACGCAGCTAACCAAACCGGCCGGCAATACGCGGAAATGCTCCATAAATTTCAACGTGCACAGCGTGGTGGCTTCGGCCGGCTTGATGATGCAGGCGTTGCCGGCGGCGAGCGACGCGGCAACGGTCCAGCACATCAACAGCACCGGGAAGTTGAACGGCATGATGTGCACGCTCACGCCCATGGCGTCGTAGCGCACATGCTGGAACGAGCCCAGTTGCGTGGTGCCGGCCACCTTGCCGGCGTCGTCGCGGGCCATCTCGGCGTAGTACCGGAAAATCGGTGCGCAGTTGGCCAGCTCGCCCATCGCTTCGGGGAAGGGTTTGCCCATTTCCAGCGTCATCAAACGTCCGGCTTCGCGGTTGACCGCCACCTCGCTTTCGATGGCGTTAGCCAGCGTGTGTAACAGCGCCGCGCGGCTTTTCGCATCGACCTTGCGCCACGCCTTTTGCGCTGCGTTCGCGGCCGCGATGGCCGTGTTCACGTCGGTCTCGTCGCCCAAGGCGATCTGCCCCACTTTCTCCAGCGTGGCGGGGTTGATGATGTCGCGCAGACGCTGGCTGTGCGGCGTGGTGAAGTCGGGATTGATGAAGTGGTTCATGGCGGCTCCAGGCGGGGCGGCGGACGGGTTATCCACAGCCCGAGGAAAAAGGTCAGTGGGTGGGCAGCGGTTGCGCCCAGCCGGATAATTCGCGGTCGAGAAATTCGCGCAGCGGCAACAGCGCCGGGGTGCGTAAGGCACGGTCGAGCAGGCCGATCACCCGCGGCACATGGGCAAGGTAATGCTGCTTGCCGTCGCGCTGTGCCAGGCGCACGAAAATACCGGCAACCTTGGCGTGGCGCAGCGCGGCCAATACCGGGTAATCAGCGCCAAACTGCTCGGCATCCACTTCCGGGCGCTGGGCCAGGTAGCGCGTGAGCAGGTGGTCGCGCAGGGTTTCCGGCACGTCTCGGCGGGCGTCTTCAAGCAGCGACATCAGGTCGTAGGCGCAGGAGCCAATCAGGGCGTCCTGGAAATCCAGTAATCCACAGGCCTTAACGCCGGTCTGGCCGTCCAGCCGCATCAGGTTATCCACATGGAAATCGCGCAGCACCAAGGCCTCCCGGCGTGTGGCAACGGCGCTGGCCAGTTGGGCACACACCGCCAGAAACGGCTCGCGTAAGGCCAGCGCGGCGGCCTTATCCACAAGCAGCGGCGCGTACCAGTCGATAAACAGCACCGCCTCGGCCAACAGCGCATCGAGGTCATACGCCGGAACATTAACGGCCAACGCTCGTGGCGCCTGATGCAGGTGCACCAGGGCATCCACCGCCAACTCATACAGCGGCTGCTCGGCGTAGCCCATGCCGAGGAGGCGGGTGTAGGTGGCCTGGCCGAAATCTTCGATCAACGCCAGACCGGCTGCCGCGTCGCTGGCCAGCACATGGGGCGCCGACAAACCCAGCTCGCGCAGATGCATGGCCAGGGTCAAGAACGGCACGATGGGTTCAAGGCCGGGCGGCGAATCCATCAACAACAAACCGGCCTGCGGCAGACGGAAATAGCAGCGCCGCGACGCGTCCATCGGCAACGCCTCAAGGCGACTGCTGGCGTACCCGGCGCCGGCCAGAAAGGCGCGGCGTTGTTCAGGGCGGGCGTAGGTTTCGGCCATGGTGATCACCGGATCATGTAAACCTTTTTGATGGTTTCGTGGACCGTGCAGGTGCCTTTCCAGTCCTTGGGAAAGAAGGCGGCGGTGTCCGGTTTGATCTCGATCACTTCGCCGTTTTCATGCACATAGGTGCTGCTGCCTTCGAGGAAATGGCAGAACTCGTCGCTGGTGACGTGGCAGAACCATTTGCCCGGCGTGCAGACCCAGATGCCGCATTCCGACTGGCCTTCAGGGCCTTTGTGCAGCACTACGCCAGAGACTTTCGACTCGCCCTCCAGCATGGTCGGGATGGTGCCCCAGTCTTTGAGGTCAGTGATTTCAAGCGGGTTGTAGAGGTGTGGGGTGGTCATTGCTTCAACTCCTTAAATACGCTTTTTGTAGGAGCCAGCTTGCTGGCGAAGCTTTTAGAGCAAGCGCTTCGCGAGCAAGCTCGCTCCTACGGGTTTGGTGTGTGGGTTCAGGCCAGCATGTACAAATTACGAATGGTTTCCTGCACGTGGCATTCGCCAGTCCAGCCGGCGGGAAAGAGCACGAGGGTGTTGGCTTTCACCTCGATCACTTCGCCGTTGTCTTCGCGGTAGGTGGCGCGGCCGCTGACGAAATGGCACAACTCGTCGCGCGGAATCGACAGGCGCCAGCGCCCAGGCGTGCACACCCACAAGCCGGTTTCCGGGCTGTTGTTCGGGCCTTTGAATAGCAGACGGCCGCTGGAGTGGGACACGCCCTCCACGGCATCGCTTTGCACGCCCCAGTCCACCAGGTCGGTGCGCGTGCTGACGTCGTACAGCGCAGGCGCTGTGCGGGTATTGGCTTCAGTCATTGTTAAGCAGTCCATCGAGAATTTTGGCCGCGTCTTGCGGGCCTTTGCGTGATTGCATGTACGCGCTGGTTTGCTTCAGGCGCGCTTGCATGGCGCTGTCGGTGAGGCAGGCGTCGAGCTTGGCGGCCAGGTCGGCCTCGCTCCATTCGTAGCGATCGAGCTTGAAACCGTGGCCGCTTTCTTCGGCGCGCATGGCGTTGTCGTGGCCGTCCCACACGTACGACATGACGATGGCCGGCTTACCGAAGAAAAGGCACTCGGTGAAGCTGTTGTTGCCGCCGTGGTGGATCACCGCATCGACCTTTTCGATCACTGACGGCTGCGGGTACCAATTGGAAATCAGCACGTTGTCGGGCAGGTCGGCGTATTCGTCCATGTGCTCGCCGACGTTGAACAGCGCGCGGTACGGCAGCTTGCCGATGGCGACGATCAAGCGTTTGAGCAGGTCGACATCGCCCGAACCCAGGCTGCCAAAGCTGACGTACAGCAGCGGCTTGTCGTTGTTGGCTTTGAACGCGGGAATGTCGTACGGCTTGTCGGCGCGCACGCAGCCTTGCAGGTAGTGAAACTGCTCGGGTGGCAGCGCGTGGCGACGTTCGAACTTCACCGGGTCCGGGTAGAGCAACAGGTTCATAAACGGCGACGCTTCGAAGAAGGTGCCGAGCGGGTAAGGCCGTTCGCCGTGGGCGACGAGAAATTCGTTGAAGTCGGCATGAATGGGGCCGACCTCTTCTTCGAAGCGGCGACGGAATTCGGCGTGCCCGGCTTTGTCGTGCACGCTCATGCCCGACAGATGGGGCGGAATATCCGGGTCTTCGATCTCGTTTTCCGAGCAGGAAATAATCCGCACCCACGGCTTGCCGTACTGCTTGATGGCGGGGAACAGAATCACGTTGTCGACGCAGATCAGGTCCGGCTGCACCTTGGCCAGCACGGCGGGCAAATCTTTCTCGGCCCACTTGGCGGTTTCGACGATGGCGGCCCAGCATTCCTTCACGTAGTTGGGAATTTGCTCGAGCGGCGATTTGCGAAAGTTGGGAATGTGGCCGTTGATGAAGTCGACCCAGTATTTGGCCATTTCTTCTGCCGGCATCGGCGCCGACATATTCACCATGTGCTCTTCAAACCCGTAGCCCGAATACACGCCGCTCATGCCGTGGTCGGTGAGAAACACCGCCTTGTGCCCCAGCGCTTCGCACGCCTGGGCGATGCCCACGGAATTCAGTGCCGGGCCGTATGCCGCCTCGGGAAAAAAAGCGATGACCTTTTGCTTCATGACGCTTACTCCTGCCGAACGTAAAAGGGTGGGTGTGGGGCTAGCGGGTCAGCACGCGGGCGTGCCGCGTCTGCCAGCCGAGACGAATGCTGGCGCCCTGTTCAAACCGGGCGTTATCCACTTGCGAAGAGGGCACGCGCACGATCAGCGGTTTGTCGCTGAGTGCGGTTTGCACGTGCAGGTTGGTGTCGAGGCCGTGGTAAGCCACTTCCACGATCTGCCCGTCTACCTGATTGACGCAGGCTTGTTCGTCGGCCAACGGCGTGGTCGAACTGAGCACCTGCAAGCGCTCCGGGCGGATCACCAGCGCCACCGCTTCACCCGTAAGCTCGCCCACCGCCGACTCCACCTTGAGGCTGCGGTTACGCACCACCACGCTGCTGTCGGTCTGGCGCACGCCTTCGAGGATGTTGCTCACGCCAATGAAGTTGGCGACGAAGCGGCTGTTGGGGTTTTCATACAGTTCGGCCGGCGAGCCGCATTGGCAGACCTTGCCGCCATTGAGCACGGCCATGCGGTCGGACATCACCAACGCTTCTTCCTGGTCGTGGGTGACGATGATGAAGGTGATGCCGCTCTCGTGTTGCAGGCGCTTGAGTTCGAGCTGCATCTTTTCCCGCAGCTTTTTATCCAGCGCGCCAAGCGGTTCATCGAGCAGCAGCACGCGCGGGCGCTTCACCAATGCGCGGGCCAGCGCCACGCGCTGACGTTGACCGCCAGAAAGTTGATCGGGCTTGCGCTCGGCCAACTCGCCCAGTTGCGCGGTGGCGAGCACGGCGTCCACGCGCTGACGAATTTCAGCGGCCGGCAGCTTTTCCATCTCCAGGCCGTAGGCGATGTTTTTGCGCACGGTCATGTTCGGGAACAGCGCATAGCTCTGGAACATCAGGTTGAGCGGGCGCTTGTTGGCGGGCAGCGGCGAGATGTCGGTGCCGTCCAGATAAATGCAGCCGCCACTCGGCGTTTCGAAGCCGGCGAGCATGCGCAACAAGGTGGTTTTGCCGCAGCCGCTTGGCCCGAGCAGGGCGAAGAATTCGTTCTCGCGGATGCTCAGCGACACCTGGTCGACGGCTACCAACTGTTCGCCGTACGACTTGCTGACCTTGTCCAGAACCAGCACGTTTTTCACATCGTCGGCCGCGCGTTCGCGAAGGGCCGGTTCATTCATGGCGATCTTATTCATGGTGAGACGGGGCCTTGTTCAAGCGCTGCGACGCCAGCAGTGCGGTGATGCTGACGAGCATCACCAGCGTTGCCAGGGCATTGATTTCGGGGGTCACACCGAAGCGGATCATGGCGTAGATCTGCATCGGCAACGTGGTGGAAGCCTGGCCGGAGCCGGAGTTGAAAAAGGCGATGATGAATTCGTCCACCGACAGGGTGAACGCCAGCAAACCGCCCGCCATCACGCCGGGAAAAATCGCCGGCAGCAGCACGCGGCGCAGGGTGGTGAACCAGCTGGCGCCGAGGTCTATCGAGGCTTCGAGAATCGAGTAGTCGAAGTGCTTGAGCCGCGTGCGCACCACTGCGCAAACGAAAGCGATGTTGAACACCGCATGGCTGATGACGATGGAATGCAGGCCCAGGCCCATCTTCACCAGGTTGAAAAAGCTCAACAGGGCAATGGCCAGCACGATGTCGGGGATAATCATCGGCGCCATTAGCAGGGTGTCGGCGACGTAGCCTTTGTTGTCGCCCTTGCGCCGCAATTCCACGCCCAACGCCAGCAGCGTGCCGAGCACACAGGCGATAGCCGTGGAGCTCAACGCCACGATCAGCGTATTGAGTGCCGCTGACAGCACCGCACTGTTATTGGCCAGCGCGCCGTACCACTTCAGGGAAAAACCACTCCACGAGGTGGGCAGGCCGGACTTGTTGAACGACAGCAGAATCAGCACCAGGATCGGCACGTAGAGGAAGGCATACACCAACCACAAATGCACGCCGAGTGCGGTCGAGCTGGCCATGGTTTGACGGCTCATGCTTTGCCCTCCGCCGCGCGACGGGCCAGCAGCGCCTGCACAAACAAGAGCAGCAACATGATGGCGATGAGGATAAAGCTCAGCGCCGAGCCGAACGGCCAGTCCCGCGCCGTCAGGAATTGCGAGTAGATAAGGTTGCCGACCATTTGCACCTGCTTGCCGCCGAGCAGATCGGCGGTGATGAAGTTGCCGATGCTGAGCACAAACACGAACACCGAACCTGCGGCGATGCCGGGCACGCTCAAGGGCAGAATCACCCGGCGAAAGGTCATCCAGCCGGAGGCGCCAAGATCACGCGAGGCTTCCCACAGCTCGCCATTGATGCGCGACAACGACGAATAAATGGCCAGAATCACGAAGGGGATGTAGTTGTAAACCAGGCCTAGCACCACCGAGCTTTCGGTGTACAGCAGGCTTACGGGGTCGCCGCTGTAACCCAGCAGGCTGAACAGTTTATTCAGCAGGCCTTCGCGGTTGAGCAGCACGATCCAGGCATAGGTGCGGATCAGGTAATTGCTCCAGAACGGCAGCATCACCAGAAACAGATAAACCGGCTGGCGATAGCGCGGCGCCCGGGCAATGGCATACGCCGCCGGGTAGCCAATGAGCACCGCGAACAGCGTCGCCAGCGCGGCGATTTTCGCCGACTTGAGCAAGATGCCCAGGTACAGCGGGTCGAAGGCGCGCTGGTAATTTTCCCAGGTGAACGTCCACTCAATGCCGCCGTAGGCACCGCGCTCGACAAAGCTGTACACCAACACCAGCAGGCACGGCAGCACCAAAAACAGCAGCAGCCAGCCAAGCCCGGGCGTCAGCAGCCAGGCCGATAGTTTCCTATCAGCGTGCAATGAACTCATTCAGGATTCTCGAAATGCTGGGTTGAGGCAGCGATAGCTGCCTGAAATCGAGGGCTACTGGGCTAGAGCCACACAAGGCGAACGTGGAGCGAAAAGCGCAGCGTACTTAAGTACGTGAGCATTTTCGGCACGCGTTCAACGCCGTATGGCCGACGCTCAGGAGTCCGTCAGTTGGACTCTGAGGCCATGATTTCGGTGACGGCGCGGGTGTAGGCCTTTTGTGTGCTGCCACCCACGTCACGCAGCTGCTCCATCTTCAACAACTCAGCCGGGCTGGTGGTCAGGTTGGGGTATTTCTGCAGCAGCTCGGGCGAGAGCCCTTCCATGGCGGCCTGGTTGGGCACTTTGTAGAGGATGTTTTCCGCGACCCAGGCGTGGTTTTCCTTGGCCAGCATGAAGTTCACGAACTTGAAGGCTTCCTCGGGGTGCTTGGAGCTTTTCAGCACGACCATGGTGTCGACCCACAAATCCGAGCCCTCTTTGGGCACCACGAATTTGATCGCGGCGTTGTCGGTGGTGCCGTAATTGCACCAGCCGTCCCAGGCATGGGCCATCAGCGCTTCGCCGGAGGCGAGCTTGGAGTAGAAGGTGGTGTCGTCGAAGGACAGGATGCGTTTCTTCGCAGCGATCAGTTCGTCACGCACGGTCGCCAGGTGCTTGGCATCGGCGTCGTTCACCGACCAGCCGTTGGCGAGGAAACCGGCGCCGAGCATCCAGCGGTCGGTGGCAAGCAGGGTGACTTTGCCCTTCAGCGCGTCGCTGGGGTTGAGCAGCTCTTTCCAACTGCTGGGCGCGGTGGCGATTTTGTCGGAGCGGTAGCAAATACCGGTGGTACCCCAGGTGTACGGCACGGAGAATTTGTTGCCGATGTCGTACTCGAGCTTGTTGGCTTCGGGGTAGAGATTTTTCAGGTTGGGCACTTTGGCCGGGTCGATGTCGGCCAGCAAACCTTGCTTGTGCAGCACTTCGGCGAAGGGCGAGGAAACGAAGACCACGTCGTAGCCTTCGCCACCGTTGGCCATCAGCTTGCCCATGAGTTCTTCGTTGGTGGCGTGCAGCGCTTTCTCGGTGTCGGCGCCGCTGGCGGCCTTGAATTTGTCTAGCGCATCGGGGGCCATGTAGCCGTCCCAGATGGAGATGACCAGGTCTTTGGCGCTGACGGCTTGAGCCGATACGGCCAGCGATACAGCGAAACCCAGAGACAACAGGTTTTTCAGCTTACTCATGTTGCGCGCTCCTAACGACTGTTGTTGTTGGTGTTCGAAGGCAGTGCTGCAAAATTTAGCTAATATGTTTTTTTTCCGAAATTAAGACCGGAAATTTCCTGTGTCAACGGTTTTTTCTTCCCGGTGCGCTGTTGTTGTTGCCCACCGCTGCTATGGAATAAGGTGCCCAGCACTGATCGACAGGGATAAACAGGCGTGACCACCAGCAGCGAAAAAAAACCACGGGGCAGCCACCTGGAATTGGCCCGGCGCATTCTTGAACACGTGCAGGAAAGCGGTCTGGTGGTCGGTCAGGCGCTTTCTGAGCAAGCCTTGGCGCGCACGTTTCAGGTGTCACGCACGCTGGTTCGCGCCGCGCTGAAGCTGCTGCAGGAAGAGCAATTGCTCAGCCACGAGGCCGGCAAGGGCTACAGCTTGCTGGCGCTGCCCGACCCGGCCATGAGCGCCGCGCTGCCGCAAGCCGAAGAGGAAGCCCTGGCGACGTCCGTGCTGCGTGATCGCATGGCCGGGCGTCTGGGCAGCAGCATCAGCGTCAGCGACTTGATGCGCCGCTACAGCATCGGCCGTCCGGCCGCGCAGAAGGTCATTACCCAGCTCAGTGAAACCCAGGTGGTCGAGCGCGGACCGGGCCAGTCGTGGTTATTCCGGCCGCTGTTGAACAACCTCGCCGCGCTGGAAGACAGCCTCCATTACCGCCTGTTGATGGAGCCGCAAGCCTTGCTCAGCCCAGGCTTCGAGGCGGACTTGACGCGCCTGGCGCTGCTGCGCGAAGGCATGGAAGCGTTGCTGAACCAGGGCATCAGCAGTTTCGACACCCAGCAGTTTCGCGAATTGGATATCAGCTTTCACGAGTGCATCGCGCAAAGCTGTGGCAACCAATTTCTGCGCGATGCGCTGCTTCACCACCAGGCGCTGCGCCGTTTGCCGAACCTGTTGCCGATGGTCAGCGTGCACCGGCTGCAAGAAGCCTTGCGCGAACATTTGCGCATCATCGAACACATCGAACGCGGCCAGCTGGAGATTGCCGCCGACCTGATGCGCCTGCATTTGCGCTTGTCGTCCGCCCAGCGCCCGCAAACGGCCAACCGTGGCGTGCCGCAAATCGGTCCGTTACGGCGGTAAGCAAATTCCTACATGGCCGGTTTTTTTGTGCTAAAAAATACCGAGCCTTACCCAGGCGCTTTGAAACCACCGTCATTCCCGCGTAGGCGGCGGTCCGACGATTCGGAATCCAGAATTCTGGATGGATCACCGTTAACCCGGCGATCTTGCATCGGTGGATTCAAGCAAATGTTTATGCCCCTGCCGGATACGTGTGAATGCCCAAAGAGCCCGTGATCGCCTTTTTCCCAGAAGCCAGCTTTGGTGCCGCGCTCAATTGCATTGGCATTGCGCAAGTGCTCAAGGGGCTCGGCGCCAAGCCGGTGTTTATTTGCCATGGGCATTTCCAGGGAATTTTCGCGGAGTACGGTTTTCCTGAATTCCCGATTCCCACGCAAACCAAATTGTCCGCGGCGGAACACCAGCATTACTGGGAAACCTTCATCGAGAAGAACATTCCCTACTTCGACCAAACCCCGCTCGAGCAGATCGACAGCTACGTCGCACCGGCTTGGGAAGCGATCATCGACACCGCCATCGACGCCGAAAAACCGCTGCAGCAACTGCTCGCCCGCTTGCGGCCCGACGTCATCGTGCTCGACAACGTGGTCACCTTTCCGGCCATCAGCAATGCCGGCTGCCCGTGGGTGCGCATGGTGTCGTGTGCCGAAACCGAGTTGCCCGACGCCGCCGTGCCGCCGTATTTGTCGGGCTGCGCGGCGGACGACAAGGCGGGGCGTGAGGCCTTTGTCAGCCGTTACCACAAGGCGGTGGCGCCGGCCCATGCGCGTTTTGCGCGCTTTCTCGACAGCTGCCAGCACCCGCCAAACCTGCCGGGCCAATTCCTCGAAGATTCGCCGTATTTGAACCTGCTGCTGTCGCCCACACCGGTTCGTTACAAACGTGAACAGCCGTTGACCCCGGAGCGCTATGTGTACCTGGACGGCTGCGTGCGCTCCGAGGCGCCATACGTGGTGCCCGAGTTTCCGGCGCATAACGAGGCGCCGCTGATCTATGTGAGTTTCGGCAGCCTGGGCGCCGCCGATGTGCAGATGATGAAACGGCTGATCGCGACCGTCGCCGACCTGCCGTACCGCTTTCTGATCAACGTCGGCGCCTACCGCGAGATGTACGACAGCGTGCCCGACAACGTTTACCTCGACAGTTGGTTCCCGCAGCCCGCCGTGCTGCGTGAATGCAAGCTGTTCGTGCATCACGGCGGCAACAACAGCTTCTGCGAGGCGCTGTATTTCGGCCTGCCGTCGGTGGTCATTCCGTACTGCTGGGACGGCCACGACAACGCCCGTCGTGCTCAAGAAGTTGGCGTTGGCGCCTACCTTCCGCGCTTCGCCGAACCACTGGCGGCACTGCCAGACGCGCTGCGCCAATTGCTGGCAGACGAGGCGCTCGCTGCTCGCTTGCAGGGCATCAGTGCCACTATGCAGGCCAATCCGGGCAGTATTGTGGCAGCCAAGGCCATTCTCGAACTCACCACATAACCTGCTGTTTTTTCTCGAAAAGCCTGCTTTCTACGTCAATTGGCGCACTATTTGCCATCTTGAATGTCAATTTCTTCATGGACGAAATTGCCATCATTGAGCCATTATCGCCACCTTTCTCGGTTAGCTGATTTCGGCGTAGTACGAGCGCGTAGAGAAACCCGCAATGCCCTCAATTCCTCTGTTGGTCTGCGACGACTCAAGCATGGTGCGAAAGCAGCTGCTGCGCGCGCTGCCGCCTGAATGGGCGGTGTCCGTCACGGAGGTGGACAACGGTCTGGCGGGGCTGGAGGCGATTCGCAACGGCTTGGGCCGCGTAGTGCTGCTGGACCTGACCATGCCGGTCATGGACGGCTATCAGGTACTCAACGCTGTACGCGAAGAAGGTCTGGACGCGCAGATCATCGTTATTTCCGCTGACGTGCAAGAAGAAGCCCGGCGCCGCGTGCTGGAGCTGGGCGCACTGGCCTTTCTGCGCAAACCCTTCGACCCCGCCGAGTTTCGCGCCACGCTCAATGCCCACGGCCTGCTCGCCGTGCCGCCGCACGACGTCGCCGCCACCGCGCCGACCAGCGATGCCCCCACCAGTTTTCGCGACGCCCTGCAGGAAACCGTCAACGTCGCCATCGGCCGTGCCGGTGCGTTGCTGGCGCGGGTGCTGGATGTGTTCGTGCAATTGCCGGTGCCCAACGTCAACTTGCTGGAAGTGGGCGAGCTGCACATGGCGCTGGCCGACGTGCAGCGCGGCGACGAGCGCCTAACCGCCATCTGCCAGGGCTACATCGGCAGTGGTATTGCCGGTGAGGCGCTGCTGATTTTCCACGACTCCGAAATTGCCGACATGGCGACCCTGCTGCACCGCGACGGCAACGACGGCGGCGATCTGGAAATGCTCCTGGATCTTTCCACGCTGCTGATCGGCGCTTGCCTGTCCGGTATCGCCGAGCAGATCGACGTGGTGTTTTCCCAGAGCCATCCGCAAATTCTTGGCGAGCACCTGGCCATCGATGAGTTGATTCACGTGAACAGCCGGCGAAACAAGAAAACCCTGGCCGTGGAAATCAGCTACAGCCTTGAAGGCCACGACATCCACTTCGACTTGCTGATGCTGTTCAGCGAAGATTCCGTGCAACTGCTGCACAAAAAACTCGCGTATCTGATGAATTAGGCCGCCCCATGAACGAGCCGATCGACCTCAACGAATTCCACTGGCTGCTCGCCATCGTGCAGAGCATCGACGTGGGCGTGGTGGTGTTCGATGCGGATTACCGCGTGCTGGTGTGGAACACGTTTATGGAAAACCGCTCCGGCATTCAGCCAGGCGTGGCCAACGGCAGCTCGTTCTTCGAGCTGTTCCCGGAAGTGGACAGCAAGTGGTTTCGCAAGAAAGTCGAAGGCGTCGCCGCCCTCGGCACCCCGGCGTTCACGGTGTGGGAGCAGCGGCCATACTTGCTGCGGTTCCAGAACTACCAGCCGATCACCGGCCGTGAAGATTTCATGTACCAGAACACCACGCTGTTCCCGCTGCGTTCGGCGAACAGCAAAATCGGCCATATCTGCCTGGTGATCTACGACGTGACCGACGTGGCAAACAACCGCCGCCAGCTGTTATCGGCCAACGCCGAGCTGCAAAAACTCTCCAGTACCGATCGCCTCACCGGCTTGTACAACCGTGGTCACTGGGAAGAGAGCCTGCAAAAAGAGCACGCCCGCCACCGCCGTTACGACAGCACGGCGACGCTGATCATGCTCGACATCGACCATTTTAAACGCATCAACGACACCTACGGCCATCAGGCCGGCGACAAAGCCATTCAGCGCGTCGCCGATGTGATTCGCGACCTGAGCCGCGACATGGACGTGGCCGGCCGCTACGGCGGTGAGGAGTTTGTGATTCTGCTGCCGGACACCAGCAAGGAAGGAGGCCGCGTGTTTGCCGAGCGCCTGCGCCACAACGTCGCCGCGCTGAAAATTGAACATGCCGGGGAAATTCTGCGCTTGACCATCAGCCTGGGTGTGGCGGATCTGTCCGTCACCTGCGACCACCATGAAGAATGGATTCGCTGGGCGGACGAAGCGCTGTATGCGTCAAAGGAAGACGGGCGCAACCGCGTGACGGTTTACGAGTAAGCGATTCTCTTACCCTGGCTGGGCGGTATTACGACCAGCCACGCGCTGTTTGCTTCTCTCGCCATGCCCCTCGGCCGCGCTCACATGCGCAAGGCGGGGGGCAGGCTCTCAATATGCCGATACTGCGCGCCCAATTGCTCCGCCAATACCTGCGCGCGCCCCAACCTGATCGGCGCGCTTTCGATGTCCACCACTAACGCCGGGCACGCCATCGGCGGCAATGTCGGCCACTCGCGTAAGCGCCCGTCGGTGATCACCAGCACCTTTTGCTGTTCGGCAGGCTTGCTGCGTTGGCGCTGGGTCAGCCAGTCGCCGGTTTGCACCAGCGCTTCAATCAACGGCGTGCCGCCGCCAGCGCCCAGGTCGGATACCCAGGCCAGCATCGCAGCCGAGCGTTTCTGCCCTTGAAACGGCCACTGCGCTTGCATTCCAGTCGCGTGCAACACGGCGATGCGCACTCGCTGTTGATACGCCTGCTCGAGCACCGTGCCGAGCAAGCCTTTGGCCTGTGTCAGCGCACCATGGCGGCGGGTAGAGGCGGAGGCGTCCACCACCAATACCCACAATTCGCTTGGCCGCTGGCTGCGCGGCTTTCGCACTACCTCGCGGGCCCGTGTCGGACGGCCACGCAGCAAGGTGCTTAGCCAGTCGATGGCGCCGGTCTCGCCGGTTTGCTTGGCGCCATGACGGCCGCCTTGCAGGGCGCCGGGTCTGGGTCTGGCATCCGCGCCAGTGACCTGTCGCGGGCGGATGCTTAGGGCTTTTTTGGCCAGCGCGGCAACTCGCGCGCCGCACCCGTGGGCACCGCCTGCGCAGGCATTTCGCCCCACTGGCCATCGCCAGCCGAAGCCCCCGCTGAACTTGTCTGCGGCGTCGGCGGCGCGTGCGGCGGCTGCGCTGCCGGTGGCGGGGTGTGACGGCGACGGTGGGCGAGAGCAAAGGGTTCGACGGCGTCGATGTCTTCCGCGCTGATCGAGTCGGCGCCGCGCCAGGCGGCGTGCGCACGGGCGGCGCGCAACCAGACCAAGTCGGCGCGTAAGCCATCGACGCCAGCGGCATAGCAGCGCTCGGCGATTTCGTTGACGCTGACGTCGTCCAGCTCGATGTTCGTAAGGGCGCCGCGCGCTGCCAGACAACGCTCGCGCAACGCCTGCTGCGGCGCCTGCCACTGCTGCATAAAGGCGGCCGGGTCGGCATCAAACGCCAGGCGCCGACGTACGATCTCGGCGCGCGCTTGCGGCTGCGGTTGGGCATCGAGAATTACGTTGAGGCCGAAGCGATCCAGCAGCTGCGGGCGCAGCTGACCTTCTTCCGGGTTCATGGTGCCGATCAGCACAAAACGCGCTGCGTGCTGGTGCGAAATGCCGTCGCGCTCCACATGGTTCACGCCGCTGGCGGCGACGTCCAACAGCAAGTCCACCAGGTGATCCGGCAGCAGGTTCACTTCATCCACATACAGCACACCGCCGTCGGCCTTGGCCAACAAGCCGGGGGAAAACTGCGCGCGGCTTTCGGCGAGCGCTGCATCCAAGTCGAGGGTGCCGACAATGCGCTCCTCGCTCGCGCCCAACGGCAGTGTCACGAAATGCCCACCCGGCAACAGCTGCGCCACGCCGCGCGCCAAGGTGGATTTGGCCATGCCGCGCGGGCCTTCGATTAATACGCCACCAATTGCGGGGTCGATGGCCGCCAGACACAGCGCCAGTTTTAGCGAGTCAGCGGCGACGACAGCGGCAAGCGGGAATTGCGGGGTCATGGTGGGGCTCGGCTGGTGGAGATGGCGGCAAGTGTAACGGCTCACGGGCACTCGAAGCGTATTTGCCGGAAGCGCTAAAGCGTGGGCGCCTGATACCGACGAGGAGCAGCTTTGGGTCGCTGCGCAGTCTCGCTGCAACCGGTACGCAAGGCAAAAAAACGCCACATGCGTGGCGCTTTTTAGGTGCGGTGCTGCCGTGATTAATTGCCTAGTCACAGCGCCCGGGAAAACTTACCAGCTGTAACCGGCGCCGATGCCTGTGGTGACTTGACCTTGAGAAATGCCGACCGATGCTTTAACCGCAAGGTTGCTGTTGATCCGCGCCTGCGCGCCCACCGCAATCGACTGAGCGCTTTTAAAGTGGCCAACGCCCACACCCACGCCAAAATTAGCACCGGCCTGAAGTTCCGGCACACTGGTCATTGCCGCGATGGCTGCTATACCGGCGTAGGCGTCATCAATATCGCCACTTAGTTTATGCGTAGCGCGGTTAAGTTGGTTCAAGTTAATTGCGTCGGTTCCCTCGACGGCCTCGCCAATATCTTGCAGTCTATTGCCGTTCAAATGAATCATCGAGTTACCCGTATTTGAACCGAGAACCACGTTAGAGCCGTTTGCCCCGCCCACTGACACTGCTTGTTGGGTCACTGAAAGACTGTTATCACCCGATTGCAACACAACGCTTCCGGCCGACTTCGACACATTGCCTATCGACGTTTGTGCAGTACCTGACGTATTGATGGAGGTAGTGCCCGTTTGGTTAAGCGTGCCCTTGTTCTCTATGCCCGCTGTAGTTGTTGCGCCACTCACCGTTAACTTTTTATCAATGGTGGTATTACCGTGAGTCGTCACATCGCCATTGTTGGTGATGTTACTCGTGGTGATGCCACCGGCTACATCAAGGGAGCCGGTGATCGTGCCGTTGCCCGTCGCATGGATGGTGTCGGTCTGAATGTTGCCGGTGTTGGTGACACCGTTGGTGGTCGTTGCGCCGGTTACCCCAAGTGCGCCACCGACCGTGGCGTTGCCCGTCGAAGTGACGGTACCGGTTTGGATGGCGCCGGTGTTAGTGATGCCATTGGTGGTAGTTGCGCCGGTGACCCCGAGCGCGCCACCGACCGTGGCGTTGCCAGTCGAGGTGACGGTGCCGGTTTGGATGGCGCCGGTGTTGGTGATGCCATTGGTAGACGTTGCGCCGGTGACACCGAGATCGCCGCCAACAGTGGCGTTGCCAGTCGAGGTGACGGTGCCGGTTTGGATAGCGCCGGTGTTGGTGATGCCATTAGTGGTAGTCGCGCCAGTAACACTGAGATCGCCACCCACAGCGGCATTGCCGGTGGAGGTGACGGTGCCGGTTTGAATGGCGCCGGTATTGGTGATGCCGTTAGTGGTAGTTGCGCCAGTAACGCTGAGATCGCCGCCCACAGCGGCATTGCCTGTGGAGGTGACGGTGCCGGTTTGAATGGCGCCGGTATTGGTGATGCCGTTAGTGGTAGTTGCGCCAGTAACGCTGAGATCTCCGCCCACAGCGGCATTGCCGGTGGAGGTGACGGTGCCGGTTTGAATGGCACCGGTATTGGTGATGCCGTTAGTAGTAGTCGCGCCAGTAACACCGAGAGTGCCGCCAACGGTGGCGTTGCCAGTCGAGGTGATGGTGCCGCTTTGGATGGCGCCGGTGTTGGTGATGCCGTTAGTGGTAGTGGCGCCAGTAACACCGAGGGCGCCGCCTACGGTGGCGTTGCCAGTTGACGTAACGGTGCCGGTTTGAATGGCGCCATTATTCATAATGCCATTGGTGTTAGTCACGCCAGTTACATCAAGCGAGCCCCCTATGACTGTGGAGCTGTTGTTGGCGTTACCGATTGTGATATTCGGACCCATAATTGAATCCGCCAATGACCCAACGACATCCACAGCAGGCGCAGCATAAGCATTGGCGGACATCGCCATTGTTATGGCAATTGTGATCTTGCATAAGCGAAATGTTGACACGATTAAAGCTCCAAGCGGTCGGTTAAGATTGCTCGGTAGCCTTCGGATATTGGCAGAATAATGAAGCCGGCCGTTTTCTAATTTGGCGATGAAAAATGCTATTGTTTATTAAGATAATTGTCCGGCAGCTATAGGGCCTTTGAACTTATAAAATAAAACAAATCCATTCTAAGCAAAGAAATTTCCTAATTAGCGGTGATGCTGCGGTTAAAGCGGCGGCTAGCGTAGTTGTTGTAAATACTGAAAAGTGCGTTTCGATGGGGGTAAAAGTGGGCACGCTATACCGGTAAAGTCCCATCCCTCAAGCGTGCCTGTAGGAAATTTAAAGTTGAGCCGTATGACAATTACTACATTAATAAAGAGTTTCGGAAACGAAATACCAAAAAGCTAGCGCAACGCTATTACCGCTACGCTTCTTCGCTGTCGATCAGTAAGTTTTCCAACGCTTCCCGGTACTCCCCCGGCTCCTGCCAGAGTCCACGTTGCTGGGCTTCGAGCAAGCGTTCGGTGATGTCGCGCAGCGCTCCGGGGTTGTGCTGCTGAATAAAGTCTCGGGTGTCGGGGTCGAGCAGATAGGCGTCGGTGAGCAATTGGTATTGGTGATCGTCGATCAGCTCGCTGGTGGCGTCGAAGGCGCACAGGTAGTCCACGGTGGCGGCCAGTTCGAAGGCGCCTTTGTAGCCGTGGCGTTTCATGCCGGCGATCCATTTCGGGTTGGCCGCCCGGGCGCGCACCACACGGTTGAGTTCTTCTTTCAGCGTGCGAATGCGTGGGTTGTCGGCCTGGCTGTGGTCGCCGTGGTAGCTGGCGACCGAACTGCCGCGCAAGGTTTCCACCGCCGCCAACATGCCGCCCTGGAATTGGTAGTAGTCGTTGGAGTCGAGGATGTCGTGCTCGCGGTTGTCCTGGTTGTGCAGCACCGCCTGCACGCGCTCCAGACGCTGGATAAATTGTTCCCGCGCCGGCGTGCCCGCATCGCCCGCGCCATAGGCATAGCTGCCCCAATTCAGGTAGACCTCGGCCAGGTCGGCGCGGGTTTGCCATAGACGCTCTTCGATAGCGTTCTGAATGCCGGCGCCGTACGCCCCCGGCTTGCTGCCAAACACCCGCCAGCCCGCTTCGCGCCGCGCCTGCTCGGCGGGCACGCCGTGCTGTTGCAGACGCTGGCGCTCTTCACGAACGCGGGCGGCGAGGGGGTTCATGTCGTCCGGTTCGTCCAGCTCGGCGACCGCTTGCACGGCGGCGTCGAACAGGCGAATCAGGTTGCTGAAGGCGTCGCGAAAGAAGCCGGACACCCGCAAGGTCACGTCCACCCGCGGCCGGTCGAGCAGCGACAACGGCAGAATTTCAAAGTCTTCCACACGCTGGCTGCCCGACTGCCACACCGGGCGCACACCCATCAGCGCCATGGCCTGCGCCATGTCATCACCGCCGGTGCGCATGGTGGCCGTGCCCCATACCGATAGGCCCAGCTGGCGCAGGTGGTCACCGTGGTCTTGCAGGTGGCGTTCGAGCAACAAGTTTGCGGACTGGAAGCCGATGCGCCAGGCGGTCGGGGTTGGCAGGTTGCGTACGTCTACCGAATAGAAATTGCGCCCGGTGGGCAGCACGTCCAGGCGCCCGCGACTGGGCGCACCGCTCGGGCCGGCGGGCACGAAGGCGCCGCGCAGGGCGGCGAGCAGGCCGTGCATTTCCGCCGGCCCGCAGGCGTCCAGCGTCGGCGCCACGTGCTCGCGCAACGCCGCCAGCACGGCGCTGGTGTGTTCGCCGCATGCCGGTTGGTCGCCATTCAAGCTGGCGGCAATCAATTGCACGGCGAACAGCTCAAGCCGTTCACGGGTGTCGCCTTCAGTGCGCCAGGTATCGTCGCTAACCGCGTGCAGCGCAGCCGGACGCGGCCCGCTCCACGGCGCGGCCATTTCGCAATTCAGCGGGTTGAAACCCAGCTCGAAATCCTTCGCCAGCGCCTGCAACAGGCTGGCGTTGCGGCCTTTGCCGTCGCCACGGGGAATGCGCAGCAGGGCCAGCAACGTGTCCAGGCGCAGGCGCCCGGCCGGGGATTCGCCGAACACATGCAGGCCGTCGCGAATCTGCGATTCCTTTAAGTCGCACAGATAGGCGTCCAACTGGGGCAGCCAGGAATTGGGGTCGTCGTTGATCTGTAGCTGCAACTCGCGGTCGAGCTGGGTGGCGCGCACCAGGGCCAGAATTTCGGCGCGCAACTCGGTCGCGCGCCGCTCGTCGAGCAGCGAAGCGTCGTAGTACTCGTCGGCCAGGCGCTCAATGTCGCGCAGCGGGCCGTAGCTTTCGGCGCGGGTGAGCGGCGGCATCAGGTGGTCGATGATCACGGCCTGGGTGCGGCGCTTGGCCTGCGCGCCTTCGCCGGGGTCGTTGACAATAAACGGGTACACGTTCGGCGTAGGGCCAAGAATCGCGTCCGGCCAGCACTGCTGCGACAAGCCCACGCTTTTGCCCGGCAGCCACTCCAGATTGCCATGCTTGCCCACATGCACCACGGCATTCATGGCGAAGGCGTCGCGCAGCCAGAAGTAAAACGCCAGGTAGCCGTGGGGCGGCACCAGATCGGGGTCGTGGTACACGGCGCTGGCGTCGAGCTGATAGCCGCGCGCCGGTTGGATGCCAACAAAGGTCAGGCCGTAGCGTAGACCGGCGATCATCATGCGGCCGCCTCGGAACATGGGGTCTTGCTCCGGCTCGCCCCAGCGCTCGCGCACGGCTTGTTGGTTAGCCAGTGGCAGGCGCGCAAACAAGCGGTGGTAGTCGGCCAGCGCCAGACTTTGTGCGCAAGGTCGCAGGTCCAAGCCGTCAAGATCGTTAGTCACGCCTCCGAGCAATTGATGAATCAACGCGGTGCCGGTGTCCGGCAGGCCTTCGACCGGATAGCCCTCGTCCTGCAGGGCGCGAAGAATATTCAGCGCGGCAGCGGGCGTATCAAGGCCCACGCCGTTGCCGATGCGGCCATCGCGGGTCGGGTAGTTGGCGAGCACCAGGGCGATGCGTTTGTCGGCATTGGCCACTCGCGCCAGGTCGACCCAGCGGCGCGCCAGCTCGGCGACGAAGTCCATGCGCTCCAGATCGGCTTCGTAACACACCACATCGCTCTGGCTGCGCTCGCTGCGCCAGGCCAGGCCCTTAAAACTGATGGGGCGGGTAATCACCCGGCCGTCGAGTTCCGGCAAGGCGATGTGCATGGCCAGGTCGCGCGAGCCCAGGCCCTGCGGGTTGGCTTGCCATAGCGGCTGGTTGTCCAGGGCGCAGATGGCTTGCAGCACGGGCACATTGCTGCGGAACGGGCGCAAGTTGGGCTGCTCGGGGTTGGATTGGGCGAAGCCGGTGGTGTTGATGATCAGGCTGGCATTGCTTTCGTCGAGCAGGTCTTCGACCACGGCCAGGCACGCGGCTTCTTTCAAACTGGCGACGGCGATGGGCAGCGGGTTCAGCCCTTGCGCGCTCAAGCGCTCGCAGAAGCTGTGGATAAAGGCGGTGTTCGCCGACTGCACGTGAGTGCGATAAAACAGCAGGCCGACCACCGGCTGCCCGGCTGCCCAGGTCGCTTGCCAATCTGCCAGTCCGGCATTGGCCGCGCTGGGGTGATACACGCCCACACGCGGCAACGGCTGCGGCTCGACCCAGGGGTAATCGCCATTGAGCCAAGTGGCCGCCAGGTACTGAAACAGCTGACGGGCGTTGTCGACGCCGCCTTGGCGCAGGTACTGCCACAGGCGGTCAGCCTGCTCGGGGGCGACGGTGCCGAGGGCGGTAAGTTCAGGGTCGGGGCTGTCATCGCCGGGCACCAGAATCAGCTGCGCGCCGCGTTGCGCCAGTTCCACCAGCCGCTCAATGCCGTAGCGCCAATAACTCAGCCCGCCGTGCACCGATACCAAAATCACCTTGGCGTGTTGCAGCACCTCCTCAACGTAGAGGTCCACCGAGGCGTGATTCTGCAACTGCGCGGGGCTGGCCAGGCGCAGGCTTGGGTAATCTTCCGGCAGGGTTTGGGCAGCGGCGGCGAGCAGCGAAAGGTGCGAGTCACCGGTGCACAGAATCACCACATCCGCAGGGGTTTGCGCCAGATGGGCGATGCCATCAGCGGGGACGAAACCACCGGGTTGGGTGCGTAACAGGTGCATGACTAATCGCCCGCCGCGCTTTGCATCCCTCGCCCGCTTGCGGGAGAGGGACCGAGGGAGAGGGGCCTTTGATTGTCAGCATTGGTACACGCTGTGAAAAAAAGCGGCCCTCTCCCCAGCCCTCTCCCGCAAGCGGGCGAGGGGGCAAAAAGCAAGCGCGTACTCGTCACACCAATGCCTGGCGCAATTCGTTTGTAATCACCGCCTCATCCAACTCCTGGCCAATGATCACCAAATGGCTGCTGCGCGCTTCATCGCTACGCCAGGCGCGGTCGAAGTGTTTGTCGAAACGCTTGCCTACGCCCTGAATCAGCAGGCGCATCGGTTTGCCGGGAATGGCGGCGAAGCCTTTGACGCGCAGCACGCCGTGACGCTCCACCAGGCCATTGAGCGCGGCCAGCAATTGCGCTTCTTCGACTTCCGGCAGTTCCACGGAGAAAGAGTCGAACTCGTCGTGGTCGTGTTCTTCGTGGTCTTCCAGATCGTGATGGGTTTTGCGGCTGTCGATGTGCAGCTCGGTTTCCGAGTTCAGGCCCAGCAGCACCGACAGAGGCAACACGCCACTGCGCGCTTCGATCACCTTCACCGCTGGCGGCAGTTCCTCGGCCACTTCGGCACGCACGGCGGCCAGCGCTTCAGGGCTGAGCAGGTCGGCTTTGTTGAGAATCACCAGGTCGGCGCTGGCCAGTTGGTCGGCGAATAGCTCGTGCAGCGGCGATTCGTGGTCCAGGTTCGGGTCTTCGCGGCGCTGTGCGTCGACCTGGTCCGGAAACGCGGCAAACGTGCCGGCGGCAACGGCAGGGCTGTCGACCACGGTGATCACCGCATCGACGGTGCAGGCGTTGCGAATTTCCGGCCAGTTGAAGGCTTGTACCAACGGCTTGGGCAAGGCCAGGCCCGAGGTTTCGATAAGAATTTGGTCAAGGTCGCCGCGACGCGCCACCAGCTCGCGCATCACCGGGAAAAATTCCTCCTGCACCGTGCAGCACAGGCAACCGTTGGCCAGCTCGTAGACGCGGCCGTTGGCTTCTTCTTCGGTGCAGCCGATGGTGCATTGCTTGAGGATTTCACCGTCGATACCCAGCTCGCCAAACTCATTGACGATCACCGCAATGCGGCGGCCTTCGGCGTTGTCGAGCATATGGCGCAGCAGCGTGGTTTTGCCGGCGCCGAGGAAGCCGGTGACGATGGTGACGGGGAGTTTGGCCAAGCTTTTCATCGAATGCAGCCCTGTTGGATACGCGCGAAATCGGATCGGCGGGCGGCTGCGACGGCTGCAGCGAGCAGAGCGCTCACCGCAGAATTCGCCACCGGATCACCCCGCCCGGTTGTCGTGAATAGGTTCGAGGCAGGTCTCCTGGCTCACGACATGGCCCTTGATGCGGGCCGCTTTCCTCGCCTTCCCGCGCGTGGCAGTGGCACTGGAAGAAAGCCGGTCGTTTACAGTTGCGGGGGCAGCCGCGGCCTGGCTGTTCAGCGCACCGCGTTCCCTCTTAGCTCTGGCGCAAATACGCCGAGACCTCGAAGCGAGCAAGGCTACGCAGTGGTGGGGGATGGGTCAAATTCGCCGTGGGTGGCCTACCGCATTACATTGCGGCAGTTGGTTAAATCACCCTGATAAAACCGCAATATAGTGCGGAATAAGTCCGGTTTTCGCTCGTTTCACCGCACTAAATTGCGGTTTTTCAGGGCTAACGCTATAGTTTTCCGCACTATAGTGCGGTGAGCCCCTATGAACCTGACCTTCCAGTTGTTTACCGATGGCGTCTGGCACGACGCGATGCAGGTGCGTTTCCTCGACGTGCAGAAGGGCTTTTCAGGCGGCTGCCACTTTGGCTATGTAAGTGACTACCTCAGCCTAAACCTCGACAACTTCCAAACGCGGTTCGCCAAGGCTGTCAGTGCGCAGCTGCCGTTGTCGTTCGATCTGTACCACAGCCCGCAGGCGCCGGCTTTTTTGTACGACGTTGCGCCAGCCGGTGCGGCCCGCCGTTCGCTGATGAAACGCCTGGGGTCAAGCAAGCCGGCGAACCTGGCCGAAGACATTTTTCTGCTCGCGCGCTCGACGCCAGCGCCGGTAGGTCATTTGCGGGTGAAGGAGTCGATGACCCACTTCCAAGCGCAAGAGCGCAGCCACCCAGGGTTCACACGGCAAGACATCGTGGACCGCGACAGTCTGTTTATCGAATACGCCTACGAGATGGGTGCCGCGATTGGCGGGGCGACCGGCGCGGGTGGTGCGGCGCCGAAATTGTTGATGACCGAGGATCGAGCAGGGCGGCTGCATCCGGATGCGACGTTGGACGACGCCGAAGCCGCCCAGCACTGGTTCATCAAGTTTCCTCGCAACACCGGCAACCAGCGCGACCGCGACATTCTCATCAGCGAATTCTGCTACTACCAGGCGTTGAACACGTTGGGCATCGAAACCATTTGCCCGCACGGCCTGGCCCTAGAAACCGCCAACAAGCCGAGTCTATGGATGCACCGCTTTGATCGGGCCATTAACGAGCAGGGCGTCGAGCGGTTGGCCGTGGAGTCGGTGTATTCCTTGGCCGGCGAGACAGAAGCCGGCGCGTACATGGAGCACGGCAGGGTGATCGAGCTACTGGCCGGACTGTGGATCGACACCGGCCAGCGCGACCAACTGGACGCGTTAATCGGCGAATACCTGCGCCGCGACCTACTCAACAAAATTCTCGGTAACTCGGACAACCACGGGCGCAACACGGCAATTATTCGTGGCGATGCTTCGCTACGTCTGGCGCCCATTTATGACTTGGCGCCCATGGTCATGGATGACGAGGCCATCAGTCGCACCACCAAGTGGGCGCCGCCGATTGAACAGGCCGGCGAAGTGAACTGGCGCATGGCGTGCGCTTCGCTAAGCCGCTGGGTCAACGCCGATGACGCGTTTGAGCGTTTGCGCGCCCAGGCCCAAACGCTGCTCGCCCTGCCAGACATCCTGGCGAGCCAGCCCCTGCCGCCCGCGACCTGGCGCCATCCGGCCGTGCATTTGAGTGATTTGACCGCGTACTTGGGCAAGGGAGATTTGCTGTGAAAAACCTGGATATCGAGGAACGCGGCAGGCTGATCCGGGAGATTCACGGGGCGCTCAACGAAGGCGCTCTCACGCTGGGTCAGGCCGTGAGCCGGCTACGGCAGGAGGTCACCGGCCTCAGCCAGGCCAAATTCGCCAAGCTGTGCAAAATGTCCGAGCGCAGCCTGTTGCAGTTGGAGCAGGACGCGGGCAATCCGACAGTGAAATCGCTGAACAAGGTGATGCGCCCGTTCGGCTTGACGGTCGGCATTGTGGCCCTCAAGCGCACGGTGTGAGGGCCGCCTGAGTGATCTGCCCACCAGCGCAGCGTTGACCTTTGCCGATGAAAATGGTGTTCTAGCGCGCTGTTTCAGGTGTCTTGCGTCGTCGTGCGCAAGGTGAAACGGGAAGTCGGTGCGCGCTCTGGGTGGTTTCTGGAGCAGTTAGTCCGACGCTGCCCCCGCAACGGTAGGCGTGTGTTGAAACCCTTCAGCCATGCGAGCCCGGAGACCGGCCTGAATTCATACCAGTAGGCAAAACCCGCGGTGGGCGGGCGCAAGCCGGAAGTCTGAATGCGCTCGCATTCGGCTCCTCGTGCGTTCCCTTCTGCTACGTTTTCATTTCCAGTTCAGAGGGAACGGTCATGTCCAGTAGCACCCTTACTCATTCTGCCGAGGCCAGCGCCTCGCTTTCTCAGCGTCTCGTGGTCGCCATCGGCGCCGGCCTGTTGGGCGCGTTGCTGGTGTATTTCGCCGGTTTCTCCCATGTCGAGGCGGTACACAACGCTGCCCACGACACCCGCCACAGTGCCGCGTTTCCGTGCCACTAATTTCTGTGCCACTAAGTGTGCGTGCGACTGAAGAGACCGCGAAATGATTAAGCGTATTGCGCAAACCGCCGGGTTTGCCGGGCTGCTGGGTGCCCTGTTTTTGACCCTGTTGCAAAGCTTCTGGGTGGCGCCGCTGATTCTTCAGGGCGAAACCTTTGAAAACGCCGAGCCGGCTGTGGTGCAGGCCGCACCGGCCGAGCACAGCCACGAGCCGAGCGCCGCTGCCCATTCCCACGAGCACAGCAGCGAAGCGTGGTCGCCGGAAGATGGCTGGCAACGCGTCGCGTCGACCACGGGCGCCAATCTGGTGGTGGCCGTTGGTTTCGCGCTGATGTTGGCGGGCTTGTTTACCTTGCGCGCGCCGGGTCGTACCCGTGACGGTTTGTTCTGGGGCCTGGCGGGTTTCGCCACGTTCTCGCTGGCGCCATCGCTGGGGCTGCCGCCAGAACTGCCGGGCACTGCCGCCGCTGATCTGCAGCTGCGTCAGTACTGGTGGATCGGCACCGCGACCGCGACCGCGGTGGGCCTGGCCTTGCTGGTGTTCGCCCGCCACTGGGCGGTAAAAGTGATCGGCGCTGTGTTGCTGGTGGTGCCGCATGTCATCGGCGCGCCGCAGCCTGAGGTGCATTCGAGCCTGGCGCCCGAGGCGCTGGAGCATCAGTTCATCTGGGCCTCGTTGATTACCAACGCGCTGTTCTGGTCGGCCCTGGGCTTGCTGAGCGCCTGGCTGTATCGCCGGTTTGCGGGCAAGAGCGCGGTGTAACCCCCTCGTTCATGCTGCGCAAGAACCCGCTGAAGGGCATGCTCTCAGCGGGTTTTTTCTTACTTATTCAGGCGTTTTCTCTGTGCCGATCGTTGCGCCTTTTATTGCTGGAATCGGATGCCGCGCGGGTTGCAGCGAGGCTGAACTTCGTCAGTTGCTGGAACACACCTTGGCCGCGCACGGGTTGGGCCTCGGCGACGTCGCCGGCCTCGCCAGCGTTGAACACAAGCGTGACGAAGCCGGTCTTTGCGCGCTCGCCGTGACGTTGCGCTTGCCGCTCGCGTGGCTGCCACCGGCTCAGTTGGACGCAGCCAGTGATCGCGTCAGCAGCGTGTCGGCGATTGCCCTGCGCGCAGCCGGCGCCGCCAGCGTTGCGGAGGCAAGCGCTCTGGCGCAGGTGGAAGCGGTGACGGGAAAACGCGCCGCTCTGTTAATCGAAAAACACACCAGCGCGAGCGCCACCGTGGCCATCGCCGGCGTGGAGGAATGCGTATGACGGTGTATTTCATCGGCGCCGGCCCCGGCGACCCCGAGCTCATCACGGTGAAAGGCCAACGCCTGATTCGCCATTGCCCGGTGTTGCTGTACGCCGGTTCGCTGGTGCCGGAAGCGGTGCTGGAGGGCCACCGCGCCGAAACCGTGGTGAACACCGCCGAGCTGCATCTGGATGAAATCATCCGCCTGATCGAGACCGGCCACAGCCAGGGGCAGGACGTCGCCCGCGTGCACTCGGGTGATCCGTCGTTATACGGCGCAATCGGCGAGCAGATTCGCCATTTACGCCGCCTGAACATTCCCTTCGAAATCGTGCCCGGCGTCACCGCCACGGCAGCCTGCGCGGCCTTGCTGGAAAGCGAGCTGACGCTCCCAGGCATTGCGCAAACGGTGATTCTCACGCGTTACGGCAGCCGCTCGAAAATGCCGGAAGGCGAGGAGCTAGCCGACTTGGCGCGCCACGGCACCACCATGGCCATCCATTTGGGCGTGCAGCATCTGGGCAAAATCGTCGAGGCGCTGGTGCCGCATTACGGCGCCGATTGCCCCATCGCCGTGGTCCACCGCGCCAGTTGGCCCGATCAGGACTGGGTGCGAGGCACCCTGGCGGATATCGAAGCGGCGGTGGCGGCCAAAGGCTTTCAGCGCACGGCCTTGATTGTGGTCGGTCGGGTGCTCAGCGCCGATGCCTTCGCTGACTCCAACCTTTACCGCGCTGGGCACGCCCATTTGTTCCGTCCCGCCAGCGACTGACGACGCGGCGAAACGGCCGCATATCGCCGGCCCGGTAAAGTGTTGCAACTGCGCGTCGCTTGCCTCGGTCAGTAGCTTTGGGCTCGTCAGAGCCACTGCATGACGTCTGTACGGGGGGCTTTTTATGTTGGCGCAACTTCCACCGACCCTGCGCAATCTGCAACTGCCGTTGCGCCTGCGCTTATGGAACGGCTACGAACTCGACCTGGGGCCGCAGCCGCAGGTGACCATGGTGATCAAGGACCCTGGCCTGATCAGTCAGCTCAGTCATCCGAGCCTGGATGCACTCGGCGGCGCTTATGTGGAAGGTCGGCTGGAGCTGGAAGGGCCGATTTCGGAGGTGATCCGCCTGGGCGATGCCCTGAGCGAAGCGTTAAGCGATGACGAGCAACGGGCGTTGCCGCGCGAAGCGCACGACAAGGCCACCGATGCCGAGGCGATTTCCTATCACTACGACCTGTCGAACGGCTTCTACGAACTTTGGCTCGACCCGGACATGGTCTATTCCTGCGCCTACTTTCCTACCGGAAAAGAAGACCTGGCCACCGCACAGCAGGCCAAGTTGCGTCACCTGTGCCGCAAGTTACGGCTGCAACCCGGCGAGCACCTGCTCGACGTCGGCTGCGGTTGGGGTGGTTTGGCGCGCTTTGCCGCCCGTGAGTTCGGCGTGCAGGTCACCGGCATCACCCTGAGCCAGGCGCAGCTGGACCTCGCTCGTGGGCGGGTGGCGGCCGACGGCCTGCAAGACGCGGTGCAGCTTAAGCTGATGGACTATCGCGACGTGCCGCAGGACGGCCGTTTCGACAAAGTGGTCAGCGTGGGCATGTTCGAACATGTCGGTCACGCCAATCTGCCGCTGTACTGCCAGCAGCTATTCGGCGCAGTGCGCGAAGGCGGCCTGGTGATGAACCACGGCATCACCTCGCGCTACACCGATGGCCGCCCGGTTGGGCGCGGCGCGGGCGAATTCATTGGCCGTTACGTGTTTCCCCACGGCGAGCTGCCGCACGTGAGCCGCATGACGGCCCATCTCAGCGAAGCCGGTTTGGAAGTGGTGGATGTGGAAAGCCTGCGGTTGCACTACGCGCGCACCTTGGACATGTGGAGTGCCAACCTGGAAAGCCGGCTCAGCGAAGCCAGGGCGCTGGTGCCGGAGCAGGCGTTGCGCATCTGGCGCTTGTACCTGGCCGGCTGCGCTTATGGGTTTGCCCGCGGTTGGATGAACTTGCATCAGATTCTCGCGGTAAAACCACTGGCCGATGGCAGCCATAGCCTGCCGTGGTCGCGCGCCGATCTGTACGGATAAAAAATCCGTTAGCTGCGTATGCCCCTGAACGCGCCGGTGCAGTAGCCTCGGCGCACATTTCCTGTTGGGGCCGGCCATGGCAGCCATTGAAAACATTACCTATTACCTGGACATGCAAAGCCCCGAGCAGGTGCGCGGCAAACCGCTGCCGGCGGCGCTAAGCATTGTCGAGTGCGTGATCAAGCAGTTCCCGCTTAACCGTTTCCTGTACCAGCTGGTGGGCGGTCCGTGGGAATGGACTGACAAGCTGGTGTGGACCGACGCGCAATGGCGCGAGCTGGTTGAGCAAGACAACCACCGCACCTTCGTGGCTTACGAGCAGGGTGCTATCGCCGGCTACTACGAGCTGCAACGCAGCGCCGAGGGCGATGTGGAAATTCTGTACTTCGGCCTGGTGCAGGAATTTTTCGGCAAAGGCTTTGGCGGCCCGATGCTGACGCACGCGCTGGAGTCGGCCTGGGCCTGGCCGGGCACCAAGCGGGTGTGGGTGCATACCTGCACGCTGGATCACCCTAGCGCGCTGGGCAATTACCAGGCGCGCGGGTTGCAGGTTTACAAGGAAGAAGTTGAAGCCTGAATGGCGTCTGCCGGTTTTACGCAACCGATGGATGTTTGTGTAGGAGCGACCTTGGTCGCGAATTCCGGCAAACGGAGGTTGCGCCCAGCTCACGGACTCGGCGTTTGCAGGGTTCGCCAGCGAGCTGGCTCCTACGAAGCGGGGGCGCGTGACCTCTCGCGCGGATTGCTGCCAACGGCGGTTACAAAATCGGTGAAATCAGCCGGGCGATGCGCATGCCCAACTGGCGCAGGCGGTGAATATTCTGGTCATCGCCCGCCGCCAGCTCGATGGCCTGGCCGAAGTCATTGTCGAGCATGCGTTCCACCTCCAAGGCGAACGCTTCGTCGACGGTGACCAGCATAATTTCGAAGTTCAGGCGGAAGGAACGGTTGTCGAGGTTGGCGCTGCCGATGGCGGCGATCTTCTGATCGATCAGCACCACTTTCTGGTGCACGAACCCCGGCTGATAGCGAAACACTCGCACGCCGCTGTGCAACGCCGCGAAGGCGTACAGGCTGGAGGCGGCGTACACCGTGCGGTGGTCGGGGCGTGACGGCAGCAAGATGCGCACGTCCACGCCGCGCAGCACGGCCAGGCGCAGGGCGGCGGACACCGATTCGTCCGGGATGAAATACGGGCTGGTTATCCACAGGCGCTCGCGGGCGCAGTTGGCCGCTTCGACAAAAAACAGCGAGCAGGTTTCTTGCGCATCGGCCGGGCCGCTGGTGAGCACCTGACACAGCTTGCCTTCGCCGCCGTAGGCCTCGGGCAGCATGAGCGGCGGCAACTGGCGGGTGGCCCAAAACCAATCTTCAGCAAACGATTCCTGCAAACACGCCACCGCCGGTCCGCGCAGCTCCACGTGGGTGTCGCGCCAGGGCGCCAGCGGCGCTTTCAACCCCAGGTACTCGTCGCCTACGTTGAGGCCGCCGACAAACCCGAAGTCGCCATCGACCACGACAATTTTGCGGTGGTTACGGAAATTCAACTGGAAGCGATTGATCAGCCCACGGCGCGTGCTGAAGGCGCGCACGTTGACGTCGCCGCTGCGCAGGCTTTGCACATAGCGCCGGGGCAGTGCGTGGCTGCCGATGCTGTCGTACAGCAAATAAACCGCCACGCCGGCCGCCGCGCGCTCCAGCAGCAGGGCGTGTAAGCGCCGGCCGAGCGCGTCGTCGTGAATAATAAAAAACTGCACCAGCACCACCTGCCGGGCGCTGGCGATGGCGGCGAAAATGGCTTCGAACGTGGCGTTGCCATCAATCAACAACCGCACTTGGTTGTTCGCCAGGCACGGCATATGGCCCAGCGAGGGCAGGGCGCCGAGGGTTCTGTAAGCGTCGGTGTCTTGCGCGGCCAGGGCTTCCTCGGCCCAGGGTCGCCAGTTCAGTGTGCTCATGGCGGTGCGCATTTCTCGGTCGGCGTGGCGGCGCGCGCGGATGTACGCATCGAACGTGCTGCGGCCAAACACCAGGTAGGGAATCAGCGTCAGGTACGGAATAAACAGCAGCGACAACGCCCAGGCGATGGAACCCTGGGCGGTGCGTACCGTGAGGATGGCGTGCAGCGCGGCGCAGATGCCGAGCAGGTGGGTGAGGGCTATCAGGTAGCCGAACAGCGGTGGAATAATCAGGTCCATGCCGGGGGTCGCTTGGGCAATGTGCTGACACGCAATGTGCCGTGTGCCGGTGCAACTGTCGACTGTAGCTGGCGTCTACATGGCTGGCCGCGCCATAGTTGCGCCGCTTCCCCACCTGCCAGAAGGACCGTGATTTATGAAGATTCGCCTTGTTCTTGCCTGCACCGCCGCGCTCGGAGCGTCGTCCATGGCGCAGGCCGAGAAGCTGCAACCCGGGCTGTGGGAGATTCAGTCGAAAAATATGCAGGTCAACGGTCAACAGATGCCCGACCTGCAACTGCTAATGGGTAGCCTGCCGCCTGAGCAACGCAAAATGGCTGAGCAGGCCATGGCCAAACAAGGCGTGGCGATGGCGGGCAACGGCGTGCGCATGTGCATCACCCCGGAGCAGGCGCAAACCGACAACTTCCCGACCCAGGGCGCCCATTCCGGCTGCAAGCAGCAGATCACCGAACGCACGCCGCAAATGATGAAGTTCACGGTCAGCTGCCCGCAGGGACAAGGACAAGGGCAGACCACTTTCCTTAGCTCTCGTGAGTTCGCCACCACCGTTAACGGCACGTTTTTGATGGGCGGACAGAAGCAGCAAGGCCGCCTCGAATCGACCGGCCGCTGGGTCGGTGCTGATTGCTCAGGTTTGCCTGCCAATACCCGTTAAGCGCAGTGGCGCGGCGCAATTAAACAGCCAGTTCCACGTGAAACCCCTAGCCCTGCTGGCTTACAGCGCGGCGCAGGGGTTTTTTATGGCATTCGGAAAATCGGGACGGCCGTTAAAGTCCGACGTTTTGTTATTGTATAACGTGTAATACTATAACAATCGTTGAGCTAAACCGGCTCCTGTTCTGATGAGAATCCGCCATGCAAGCGCCCCGTTTACCCGTCACTGTTTTGTCCGGCTTTCTTGGCGCGGGCAAGAGCACATTGCTCAATCACATCCTGCGCAACCGTGACAATTTGCGCGTCGCCGTGATCGTCAACGACATGAGTGAAATCAACATCGACGGCAGCGAAGTGCAGCGTGACGTCAGCCTAAATCGCGCCGAAGAAAAGCTCGTCGAAATGAGCAACGGCTGCATTTGCTGCACCCTGCGCGAAGACTTGCTCGAAGAAGTGAACCGCCTCGCCCGCGATGGCCGATTCGACTATCTGCTAATCGAATCCACCGGCATCGCCGAGCCCTTGCCCGTGGCCGAAACCTTCACCTTTCGCGGTGAAGACGGCCAATGCCTGAGCGACGTAGCGCGCCTGGACACCATGGTTACCGTGGTCGACGGCCTGAACTTCCTGCGCGATTACCAACAAGCCGACAGCCTGGCGAGCCGTGGCGAAGTGGTGGACGAGGATGACGAACGCTCCATCACCGACTTGCTGATCGAGCAGGTCGAGTTCGCCGATGTAATTCTGGTGAGCAAAATTGATCTGATCTCCCGCGAAGATCGCCGCGAGCTGATGAGCATCCTGGCCAGCCTGAACACCCACGCCGAAATTCTGCCGATGGTGATGGGCCAGGTGCCGTTGGGCAAAATTCTCGACACCGGCCGCTTTGATTTCGAGCGCGCCGCACAAGCACCCGGCTGGCTCAAGGAGCTACGCGGCGAGCACCTGCCGGAAAGCGAGGAATACGGCATCGCCTCGTTTGCTTATCGGGCGCGGCGGCCGTTTCATCCGCAGCGCTTTTACGCGTTCATCAACCGCGAATGGAGCAACGGCCGGCTGCTGCGCTCCAAAGGTTTCTTCTGGTTGGCGAGCAAACATCAGGACGCCGGCAGCTGGTCGCAGGCGGGCGGTCTGATGCGCTATGGCTTTGCCGGCCGTTGGTGGCGGCACGTGCCGAAGGAGCAGTGGCCACAAGACGACGAAGGGGTCGCCACCGTGATGCGCCATTGGAGCGCGGAGGTGGGCGATTGCCGTCAGGAGTTGGTGTTTATCGGTCAGAACATCGACTTCGCCCAACTCGGTAGCGAGCTGGACGACTGCCTGTTAAGCGATGCCGAAATGGCCCTGGGCAGCGAAGGCTGGGCGCACTACGCCGACCCGTTCGGCCCGTGGCACGAGGCCGCTTGAGGGACGATCAGCGATCCATCCACACGCCACGGTTCTGCTTTTCGCAGGCCGGCTTGAGGTAGGCGGCATCGCTGGCCACGCCGTAATAGTGAATGTCTTGCTGATACGGTGTGCCCGGCACTTTGGCCGAGCGGCACACGCCGAACGAGCCCTGCGGGCACTGCTCAACGTAATCCACCGTCACTTGCTGGCCCTTCATCGTCGGCTGGCAAAAGCCGCTGTGGAACAAGTTGGGCGGAATGCTGCGGTTCTGCTGACAGACCTTCACATCCAGGCGTTCAGCCTGGCTGTGCACCACGCAAGCCTCGGCCATCACCTGGCCGGATAGAAGAAGCAGCAAAGGCAACAGCAGTACGCGCATCGTGGGTCTCCGGCGCCGAAAAAATGTGCCGGCGACTCTAGCACGGCGAGCCCCGTGCTTGTGCCTGTGGCGCTTTTCACCGATGGTTATCCACCCCTGAAATCACACCCCGAGAACGCACGTGCTCAGCGATATCCCTACCCATTTGATCGCCGGCCCGCTGGGCGCCGGGAAAACCAGCTTGATTCGTCATCTGCTGGCGCAGCGGCCTGCCGATGAGCGCTGGGCCGTGCTAATCAATGAATTCGGCCAGATTGGCATCGACGCTGCGTTGCTGACCACCGGCGACGATGGCATTGCCCTGAGCGAAGTGGCCGGCGGCTGCCTGTGTTGCGTGAATGGCGCGCCGTTTCAAATCGGCCTTGCCCGGTTGCTGCGCAAAGCCAAACCCCATCGCCTGTTTATCGAGCCGTCAGGCCTGGGCCATCCGGCGGCACTGCTGGCGCAGTTGCGCGATCCGCCCTGGGAAGGTGTGCTGGCCGTGCAGCCGAGCGTGCTGGTGCTGGACGCCCAAGCGCTGGCCGCCGGCTTGCCGCTGCCGGACAGCCAGCAAGCGGCCTTGGCCGAGGCCGGTTTGCTGGTGCTGAACAAAGCCGAACAGCTTGACGCGGGCACCCGCGCCGCCATCGTCAACCGCCTGTCAGCGCGCCCGATTTTCTGGACCAGCCAGGGCGCCGTGCCGCTGGCCGAGCTCCCCGGCGCCACCGCGCAGGCCGCAGCCGGCGCGCCGGAACTGCCAAACAGCGAGGCCGGCAACCGGGCCAGCGTCTGGCTCGATGCCACGCAGCCTATCTGCCAGAGCGGCGGTCAAGCCGAAGGGTGGAGCATCGGCTGGCGCTGGCACCCGAGCCAGCAATTCGAACTCATGCGCCTGCAAACCTGGCTGGCGAGCCTGCCCTGGCGGCGCGCCAAACTGGTGATGCACAGCAACGCCGGCTGGCTATCGGCCAACGCCCTGAACGGTGAGTCGCTGCACTGGCAAAGCAGCGAATGGCGCAAAGACTCGCGCCTGGAATTGATCTTCAGCGAACCGCAGAACGAGCAGCAGCTCAATGCTGGAATGGCGGCCTGTAGGTTGGGTTAAGCGCAGCGAAGCCCAATGCAAAACCATTAAACTTGCGCTCACGTTTCCCTAGAAGTCCGTCCCTTATGACCGCTTTCACCCTGCAAACCTGGTCCCACGCCAGCTCTGCCCACTTCACCCTGCGCGGCTGGCACAGCGAGCCCAGCGGCAAGCCCTTGCTGCACTTCATCCATGGCAACGGCTTTTGCGGGCGCACGTACGAGCCGATGCTCAAACACCTCGCCGCGGATTTCGACCTCTGGCTCTGCGACGTTCAAGGCCATGGCGACAGCGACCACGGCGGCCGTTTCCATGGCTGGAATCGCAGTGCCGAGCTGGCGGTAGAAGCTTTCGACGCTGGCCGTGGCGTGTTCGGCGACGTGCCCCGTTTCGCCCTCGGCCACAGTTTCGGCGGAGTGCTCACCAGCCTGATCCTGGCAAAAAACCCCGAGCTGTTTCAACGCGCGGTGCTGCTCGACCCGGTGTTGTTCCCGCCGACGTTGATCGGCGTGATGGCGGTGTCGGAAGTGCTCGGCTTGCAGCGTCAGCACAGCATGGCGCGCAAATCCGCCGCGCGGCGCAAGCAGTGGCCAGACCGCGCGGCGGCGTACGCCGGCTTGCATGGCCGAGGCACGTTCAAGGGCTGGGAAGACGCGGCGCTGTGGGCCTACGTGGAGCACGCGTTGAAAGACGTGGAAGAGGGCGTCGAGCTGAAATGCCGGCCCAGCCGCGAGGCCGAGATTTTCAGTTCCTACCCGCGCCGGCTGTGGAGTTCGTTAAGCAAAATCGTCACGCCGACGCTGATCGTGCACGGCCAGGACAGTTACCCGTTCGTGGCCAAGGCCGTGGCGCGCGTCACCGCGCTGAACAGCCATGTGCGCGGGCAGGTGGTGGCAGGCGGGCATTGTTTTATGCAGCAGACGCCGCAAGACAGCGCCGAGCGGGTTCGCAGTTTTTTGCTGAAGGAGTAGGGCGGGCGGCTAGTGCAGCTTGTCGTGCTTGCGGCGCCAGTCGCTGAGCTGCACCACGTTGCCGCTGACGCGCTCGGGCACCACGTCGATCACGGCATGGGGCGCGGCGTTGTCCATCACCACGCTGTCGCCCACCACGTTGGGCTGCGCCACCGGTTGCCCCGGCTTTTCCACGAACGGATGGGGCGCCAGTTCGATGGTGCCCACGTGCTGGCCAAACATGGTGATGGTGCCGGCGTGGCGCTGCTCGCTGGTGACGGTGAATTCAAAGCCATACACCCGCGCCAGGCGACGGCGGCCGCGAGCGTCTGGCAGCAGCGCGATGCGGCGTAGCGCGACGTTGTCGTCGAGCAGAATCACTTCCATGCGCTGACAGTGCTGCTTCACCCGCTCCAACGCGCGCTCGCGCAGGCCATGGGCATGCCACAGCCAGGCGGCGCCGGCAGCCAGCAACATCAGCACGAACATATTGCCCAGGGTCAACATCGCGACGCACTCCTACAAGAGGGCCAAGCTTACTCGCGTCTTCGTGACCAACTCCAGCGTCGGTTATGACCGTCAGGCGGGTGGCCGGCTCAGCTTGTCGTTGCGCTGTGCAGGCCGAGGCGTTCGAACATGATGCGGGCGATTTCCCGTTCGCCCATCACCACCAGATCGGCACCGTGTTGCTGCAGGTAATCCACTTCGTCGTCGAAATGGGCGCGGGCGATGATGTCGAGATTGGCATTGGCGGCGCGCGCATGAATGGCGATCGCCCCAGCCTCCAGACCATTAGGAATGGCGATCAGCAGCCAACGCGCATTCGCCACATTGGCCAGCTCCAGCACGCGGGTACTGGCGGCATTGCCGTGCACCACGCTGTGGCCGACCTCGCGCAAATCCTGGGCCTGGGTGCGGTTGTCTTCGATGATGACCAACGGCACGCCTTCCTCGCGCAGCCGCGCGCTGATGCGACTGCCGACGCGGCCGTGGCCGATCAGAATGGCGTGACCGGTTTCGGTGATCGGTTGGAATTCTTCAGGCGTCTGTTCTTCCACCGTGGCCGCTGGCGCGGTTTTTTCGCGCCCATCCAGCCAGGGCTGAATGCGATCAATGAGGGTGAACAGCATGGGGTTGATGACGATCGACAAAATGGCCCCGGCCAGAATGTAATCGCGCCCGGCTTCGGGCATCAGGCCCAAGCCCACGCCGAGGCCGGCGAGAATGAACGAGAACTCACCGATCTGCGCCAGGCTGGCGGAAATGGTCAGCGCCGTGCTCAGTGATTTGCCGAACGCCAGCACGATCAGCAAGGCCGCCAGCGACTTGCCGAACACGATGACCAGCAGCGTGGCGAGCACCATCAGGGGCTCGTTAATCAGCACCATCGGGTTGAACAGCATGCCCACCGATACGAAGAACAACACCGCAAAAGCATCGCGTAGGGGCAGCGAATCGTCGGCGGCTTTATGGCTGTATTCCGACTCGTTGAGAATCATGCCGGCGAAAAACGCGCCCAGGGCAAACGACACCCCGAACAACACCGCCGAGCCATACGCCACGCCCATGGCAATCGCCAGCACGGCAAGGGTGAACAGTTCCCGCGAGCCGGTGCCGGCGCTTTTCTCCAGCAGCCACGGAATCACCTTGCCGCCCACCACAATCATCAACGCCACAAACGCCGCTACTTTCGCCAGGGTAATGCCCAACTGCAGCCAGATGCCCTCATCGGGCGCCGCTTCGCTGCCGCCCAGCACACCGGCCAGCGCCGGAATCAGCACCAGTGCCAGCACCATCACCAAGTCTTCGACGATCAACCAGCCCACGGCGATTTTGCCGCGTCGGCTGTCGATTAACTGCCGCGCCTCCAGGGCCCGCAGCAGTACCACCGTACTGGCCACCGAGAGCGCCAGACCAAAGATCAAGCCGGCGCCCCACGACCACCCCGTCAGCCACGACAGGCCCATGCCCATCAGCGTGGCGACAGTGATTTGCACCAAGGCGCCGGGGATAGCGATGTTCTTTACCGACATCAAGTCTTTAAGCGAGAAGTGCAGGCCCACCCCGAACATCAGCAGGATGACGCCGATTTCCGACAGCTCGTTGGAAAGGTCCTGATCGGCGACGAAACCCGGTGTAAAGGGGCCGACCAATACGCCGGCGAGCAGGTAGCCGACCAGGGGCGACAGGCGCAAGCGGTTGGCCAGCGTGCCGAGCACGAAGGCCAGCACAAAGCCGGTCGCCAGGGCCGCGATTAGAGGGGTGTGATGAACCATGAATTCTCCCGAATTGGCGCGAAGGGCTGGCAAAGGTGCAGTGCAGTGTGGGTCACGATGAAACATTGCGCCGCCGGAGCCTGAACCGGAGGGGAGGCAGTTCGGCAAGGCGGGGCCGGTAACGCGATGCGGGCCTCAGTCTAGCGCAGCGAACGTGCCAAGCCGGGCGGGCGTTTCAAGGCATTGTTAAACAAGATGTTTGTGCGCTGCGTAGGATCAACCCGCGCTCGCCGACGCGCTGCCCGCGCCCGCTTCCAGTTTGCGCCAGAGCAAACGAATGGCCGCTTTGCGCACCAGCGCGCAGCGATACAGGCGAATCTCCAACGGCAACTGCCAATGCGCGCCGCCGCACTCCACCAACTCGCCACGGGCCAGCTCCGGCTCGATGCTCAGGCGCGGCACCCAGGCCACGCCCAACCCTTGCAGCGCCATGCTTTTCAAACTGTCGGCCATGGCCGTTTCGTACACCGTGGTGGATCGCAAGCCGCGTTGACGGAGCAAGGCGTTGACCGAGCGGCCGAGAAAGGCGCCGGCACTGTAGGCCAGCAACGGCACGCTTTGCCCGCCTTCCAAATCGAACAGCGCCTTGCCGTCGGCGTTTACGCCACACACCGGCAGCATTTCACTGCGCCCCAGCAGCATGGAGGGAAAGATTTCCGGGTCCATCTGCAACGCCGCGTCGGGGTCGTAGAAAGCCAAAATCAAATCGCAAGCGCCCTCGCGCAGGGCGTGCACCGCCTCGCCGACGTTGGTGGCGACCAGGCGACTGGCAATGTTCAAACCGTCCTGACGCAAGCGCGCAATCCACGCCGGGAAGTAACTCAACGCCAGGGAATGCGCCGCCGCAAATTGCAGCACTTCGCCTTGTTGGCCTTCCAGGTGATGGAGGTGGCGCACCACTTCGCCCAGTTGCTCGATCACGCTGCGGGCGGTCACCAAAAACAGTTGGCCGGCCTCTGTGAGCTCCACAGGCGTGCGCGAGCGGTTCACCAGCGTCAGGCCCAGAGACTCTTCCAGGCTGCGAATCCGCCGGCTGAACGCAGGCTGCGTGACAAAGCGCTTTTGCGCCGCCTGGGAAAAACTGCGGGTGCCGGCCAGGGTGACGAAGTCTTCCAGCCATTTGCTTTCGAGGTTCATGTGGGCTCCGTTCAATACCGCTTATTACGCTCGCCGACAAGCGGCAGTCACACCGACATTATGCCGTTTGTGCATACCCCAGCGTTTAACAGCATTGGCCTTAAAAATGGCTCAGGCCTAGTCTAGCCTGCATCGCGGCCAAGCCCGTGCCTACCCTGAGATGAACCTCATCATGTCCCCTGTTGCATCATCGCGCATCGAAAAAGATCTGCTCGGCACCCTCGAAGTTTCTTCCGACGCTTACTACGGCATCCAGACCCTGCGGGCTGTGCACAACTTCCGCCTGTCTGGCGTGACGCTGTCGCACTACCCGAAATTGGTGGTTGCCCTGGCGATGGTGAAGCAAGCGGCGGCCGACGCGAACCGCGAGCTGGGCCACCTGAGCCCGGCCAAACATGCGGCGATTAGCGAAGCCTGTGCCCGTCTGGTGCGCGGCGAGTTCCATGACCAGTTCGTGGTCGACATGATCCAGGGCGGTGCCGGCACCTCCACCAACATGAACGCCAACGAGGTGATCGCCAACATCGCCCTCGAAGCCATGGGCCACAAGAAAGGCGAATATCAGTACCTGCACCCCAACAACGACGTGAACATGGCGCAGTCCACCAACGACGCCTACCCGACCGCTATTCGCCTGGGTCTGTTGCTCGGCCACGACACGTTGCTCGCCAGCCTCGACAGCCTGATTCAGGCATTCGCCGCTAAAGGTGAAGAATTCGGTCACGTATTGAAGATGGGTCGCACCCAGTTGCAAGACGCCGTGCCGATGACCCTCGGCCAGGAATTCCGCGCCTTCGCCACCACCTTGGGCGAAGACCTGGCGCGCCTGAAAAGCCTGGCGCCCGAGCTGCTCACCGAAGTGAACCTGGGCGGCACCGCGATTGGCACCGGCATCAACGCCGACCCGCGCTACCAGGCGCTGGCTGTCGAGCGTTTGGCATTGATCAGCGGTCAACCGCTGGTGCCGGCGGCCGACCTGATTGAAGCGACATCCGACATGGGCGCCTTCGTACTGTTCTCCGGCATGCTCAAACGCACCGCCGTGAAGCTGTCGAAAATCTGCAACGACCTGCGCCTGCTCTCCAGCGGTCCGCGCACCGGCATTAACGAAATCAACCTGCCGGCGCGCCAGCCCGGCAGCTCGATCATGCCCGGCAAGGTCAACCCGGTTATTCCGGAAGCGGTCAACCAAGTGGCCTTCGAAGTGATCGGCAACGACCTGGCCCTGACCATGGCGGCCGAAGGCGGCCAACTGCAACTGAACGTGATGGAGCCGCTGATCGCCTACAAGATTTTCGACTCGATCCGCCTGCTGCAACGGGCCATGGACATGCTGCGCGAGCACTGCATCGTCGGCATCACCGCCAACGAAGCGCGCTGCCGCGAACTGGTGGAAAGCTCCATCGGCCTGATCACCGCGCTGAACCCCTACATCGGCTACGAGAACGCCACGCGCATCGCCAAGCAAGCGCTGGAAAGCGGCCGTGGCGTACTGGAACTGGTGCGTGAAGAGAAGCTGCTGGACGACGCCAGCCTGGCCGAGATTCTGCGCCCGGAAAACATGATCGCCCCGCGTTTGGTGCCGCTCAAAGCAGCGGTGTAACGCGCCACCGTTTCACAGTCACCAGGCTTTGGGGCCACTCTTCCCAAGCCCTTCAGGAGATACAGCGAACGCTGTGTCTCCTTTTTTTTTGCGAGTGGCGCCGACCCTCACCCCCCGCCCTCTCCCGCTCGCGGGCGAGGGGGCCTAACCGAGGTTGAGGCGAGATAGGCGATGGATTCCCCTCTCCCGCTGGCGGGAGAGGGGCTAGGGGTGAGGGCCGCAAACGCCACCAATCCCAGTTAAAACACCGACCACCCAATCCGCTGACTCAACAACTCCAACGCCGCCATGCCCACCAGCGAGTTGCCCGCCGCGTTCAATTCCGGCGACCACACGCACACCGTGAACCGCCCCGGCACCACCGCAACGATGCCGCCACCCACGCCGCTCTTGCCCGGCAAGCCCACCCGATAGGCGAAATTCCCGGCTTCGTCATACAGCCCGCTGGTGGCCATGATCGAGTTCACCTGCTGGGTTTGTCGCGCCGTCAGAATCTGCTCACCGCTGTGTTTGCAGAAGCCATCGTTGGCGAGAAAACAAAAGGCGCGGGCCAGGTCGACGCAGCTCATGCGCAGCGCGCAGTAATTGAAATAACTGCGCAGCACGGCCTCGACATCGTTATGGAAATTGCCGAACGACTGCATCAGGTACGCCATCGCCGCATTGCGCGCGCGGTGCTGGTACTCCGACTCCGCCACATGGCGATCCACCGTGACCTCGGCGTTGCCCGACAGCCGTCGCACAAAATCGCGCATCGACAACACCGGCGCGGCAAAGCGCGACTGATTGATGTCACAAATTACCAGCGCCCCGGCGTTGATAAACGGATTACGCGGCTTGCCGCGCTCGAACTCCAACTGCACCAGCGAATTGAACGGCTGCCCCGACGGCTCGTGGCCAAGGCGCTCCCAAATCGCCTCGCCGGAATGCTCGATGGCCTGCACCAGGCTGAACACCTTGGAAATGCTCTGCACCGAAAACGGCGTGTCGGCATCGCCGGCGCAAAACAGCTCGCCGTCGTTGCCATACACGGCAATGCCCAACTGCGCGGCAGGCACCTCGGCCAACGCGGGGATGTAACTGGCCACTTTGCCCTGGCCAATCAACGGGCGGACTTCATCGAGAATTTCGGTCAACAGCGCTTGCATGGGTTGGGCTCCGTGGCGACCAGTGCTAGACGATGGTTTTCCTGGCGGCATCACCTAAAACGGGCTCATACCTGCCACGCTTTTTTCAGTGCGCGCAACGCTGTGGCGATATGCGCCTCGCTCACCCCCGCGAAGCCGAGTACCAAGCCGGCGCGGTCATCCTCGCTGATCGAAGAATTCGGCAACCAATAGTCGCTGAGGGCATTCAGTTCAACGCCCACGGCGGCCGCTTTTTCCACCAGCTCCTGCTCGCGCGCGCGGCTGCTGACGCGCACGCTCAGGTGCAGGCCGGCGTCGACCTGCGGCATCGGCTGACAGCCCGGCACGTCGCTGGGCCAGCCTTCGATCAAGGCGTCGCGGCGTGCTTGCCCGGCGCGGCGCATACGGCGGATGTGGCGCTGGAAATGGCCGGCAGCGATGAACTCGGCCATCACCGCCTGGGTGCCGATTTCCGAGTGACGAACCGCCAGCGCCCGCGCCTGGCTGAAGGCGTCGGTGAGTGACGGCGGCACGACCAAGTAACCCAGACGCAGGGCCGGAAAGGCGATTTTGGAAAAGGTGCCGACATACAACACGCGGCCATGCTGATCGAGCGCGGCCAAGGGTGACAACGGCGTGCCGCGATAGCGGTACTCGCCGTCGTAATCGTCTTCGACAATCCAGGCGTTTTCGCGCGCGGCCCATTCCAGCAATTGCAGGCGGCGCGGCAACGACAGCGTCACGCCGGTGGGGTACTGGTGCGACGGCGTTACATAGGCCAGGCGGCAGGTTTTCAGCGTGGCCAGCGCCGTGGTGTCGAAGCCGTCTTCATCCACCGCCACGCCGTGCAGCTGGGCGCCCGCCAACGCAAAGGCCTTGCCGGCAGCGCGATAACCGGGATTTTCAATCGCCACGCCGTCACCGACGTTCAGCAGTACCTGCGCACAGAGGCTGATGGCCTGCTGCGCGCCGCTGGTGATGATCACTTGAGCCGGATCACAGACCAGGCCACGGCTGTTGCGCAAATAGGCGGCAATCAGCTCGCGCAATTGCGGATCGCCTGCCGCCGCGCCATAACCCAGGCTGGCCATTGGCGGTCGGCGCCAGAAGTTGGCGTGCAGACGCGCCCAAATGTCGAAAGGGAAAAGGTCGAACGCGGGAATGCCCACGCGAAAGGCGCGTGGCGCGTCCAGGCGCGGGGCGGGCAAGTGCTCGGTTTCCAGGCGCTCCAGTGCAGCGCTATCGGCGCGTTGCAGGGGCGGACCGGCCGGGGCTTTGACGTCCTTGCGGGCTTTGGTCGCCAGCTGCGCGACATACGTGCCATCGCCCACGCGGCCTTCCAGATAACCCTCGGCGTAGAGTTGGTCGTACGCGCGCACCACGGTATTTCGCGACACGCCCAGCGCGTCGGCTAAATCGCGCGTGGCCGGCATTCGCACCCGGCTGCCAAGCTGGCCACCGAGAATGCGTTCGCGCAGGGCTTCATACAGCTGGCGCGACAGGCCTTTGCTGCGGTCCAGCTGAATGCCGGACGGGTCGAACGGTAGCGGTGATGGCGACATAGCAGACTCGAATGCGCGGAACGAAGCCCAACCTAACATTGGCCCTATGAGATTTGCCATAAATGGCTCTTACACAAGTCCAATGCCTGCCCTAGGATCGGCTCATCCACAGGGGGATTCACCATGTACACGCCCGCTTCCTTCCGCCAAGAAGACCTGCCCACGCTGCACCAGCAAATGGTTCAAACGCCGCTGGCGATTGTGCTCAGCCATGATGAAAGCGGCCTGCAAGCCAGCCATTTGCCCTTGCTGCTGGTGCCCGGCGAGGGCCGCTTCGGCACGCTCAAAGGCCACTTCGCCAAAGCCAACCCGCAGTGGCAAACCTTGCAGACCGGCGCCGAGGTGCTGGTTATTTTCCCCGGCGAGCAGGCCTATATCAGCCCCGGTTACTACCCCAGCAAAGCCGAACACGGCAAAGCGGTGCCCACCTGGAACTACATCGCCATTCACGCCCACGGCCGTGCCGAGACGTTCGATGACCCTGAGCGTTTGCGCCAGTTGCTCACCGAACTGACCCACCGCCACGAACAAGGCCGGGCCCAACCGTGGACGATTGACGAAGCGCCGCCGGCGTACATCGACAGCATGCTGCGCGCCATCGTTGGCTTCGAGCTGCCCATCGAGCGCATCGAAGGCAAGTGGAAACTGGGCCAGAACCGCGACAAGACCGACTACGACAATGTGCGCGCCAACCTGGCCGGCAGCGGCTTGGCCAACGAAGCCGAACTCGCCGCCCGCATGGCACCCCACGGCTCGCAATAAAGGAGAAGACATGAGCATCACCATTCGCGCCATCACCGCCGCCGATCACGCCGCCTGGCTGCCGTTGTGGCAGGGCTATCAGCGCTTCTACAACACCGTGATCAGCGACGAAACGAGCGCCATCACCTGGCAACGTTTCCTCGACCGCAGCGAGCCCATGAACGCCGCTCTGGCCTGGCAAGACGGCGTCGCCGTGGGGCTGGTGCACTTCATCTACCACCGCTCCACCTGGACAGCCGGCAACTACTGTTACCTGCAAGATTTGTATGTGGAGCCGGGCATTCGTGGCGGCGGCATCGGCCGTCAATTGATCGAACACGTGTACACCTGCGCCGAAGCCGCTGGCGCCTCTCGCGTGCACTGGCTGACCCACGAAACCAACACCGACGCCATGCACCTGTACGACAAAATCGCCACCCGCTCGGGCTTCGTGCAATACCGCAAACTCTTCAACTAATTCGCCAGGAATCGACCATGAGCCTCACCCCGCACCTGAACTGGAAACCGGTCGCCGCCCCGAGTCGCGACACCCTGCAAGGCCGCACCGTGCGCCTTGAAGCGCTCGACACGGCGCGCCATGGCGATGACTTATGGCTGGCCCTGCAAGGCCCGGACTCCGACCCGCTGCTGTGGGACTATTTGCCCTACGGCCCCTTCCCCGAGCGCGCCGCCTTCGACGCTTGGCTAAGCGCCAACGCCGCGAGCAAAGACCCGCAGTTTTATGCCGTCATCGAACAGACCAGCGGCCAGGTCCAAGGCCTGCTCGCCTACCTGAATATCGTGCCGGCCCATGGCAGCATCGAAATTGGCCACATCTGCTATGGCCGCGTGATGCAACGCAGCGTGCAAGCCACCGAAGTGATCCACCTGCTCGCCAAAAACGCCTTCGACCTCGGCTACCGCCGCCTCGAATGGAAATGCAACAACGGCAACGCCCGCTCCAAACGCGCCGCCGAACGCTTCGGCTTCAGCTACGAAGGGCTGTTCCGCCAACACCTCGTCATCAAGGACCGCAATCGCGACACCGCCTGGTACTCCATCATCGACAGCGAATGGGCACCGATTGCCAAGGGATATGAACGGTGGCTGGAATCGAGCAATTTCGATGGGAATAGGCAGCAGATTCAGGGGTTGGAAGTGTTGCGTAACGGATAAGAGCGGCACCCTGTTCCAGCAACTCAGCGACCACCCTGTAGGAGCGGCTTTAGCCGCGATGCTTTTCGATCGTGTTCGACGCAAAACTCTGGATCCCCGCGTCCGCGAGGATGACGGCGGTGTGGGCAAAAACTCCGTCATTCCCGCGCAGGCGGCGGTCCGACGATTCGGGATCCAGAGTTTTGCGTCGAAGTGCAGCATTGGCATCGCATCGCCCCACCCTGGGGCCCCGATTCCGTCGTCAACTGTTTGTAACAACCCCAACGCATAGTCCCCCGCACTTCAAATAAGAGCGGTGACCCCATGCATTCCCACACCCCCAAATTCCGTCTTCTCCCCCTGATTCTGGCCGTGCAAGCCATCACCCTGGCCACCGCCCAGGCCGCCGACTTCAGCGTTGGCGCCGGCACCACCGACAACACCGCCAAAACCCTCACCACCGGCAACACCGGCACCATCGCCAACGGCGGCAGCCTGCAAAATGGCGTCAACGCCCCGGTAGTCGATATCACCGGCACGAGCGGCACGGTCACGCTCAACAACTCGGGCACCCTCGCCAACACGGGCAGCGGTCGCGCCGTAGACAACAACACCAATGGCCTCAGCATTGTGGTCAACAACAACGGCACCATCAGCGCCGTGAGCAGCGACGCCCTTCGCCTGAACAAGGCCAATTCCTCGCTGGTGCTGAACAACAACGGCACCATCAAAGTCACCGGCAGCGGCACCAGCGGCGGGCAAGCGCTGGACCTGCGTGGCGCCGATGGCACCGGCAACAAAATCATCAACAACGGCTCCGCCAGCAATCGCACCGCCGTTATCGAATCCAGCAACGACGACGCCCTGCGCCCCGGCAGCAACACCACCGTCAACAACTACGGCAGCATCATCAGCACGGGCACGGTCAACGCCAAATGCCCGGACTACATCAGCGCCTGCAGCGGCGCTGCCAGCGCCATGGACGCCATCGATTCGAAGCTGGCCGTCACCGTCAACAACTGGGGCACCATTTCCGGCCCGCGCCATGGCGTGACCTCCGATGCTGGCGTCACCGTTACCAACTACCAAGGCGGCCAGATCATCGGTCGCAATGGCTCCGGCGTCGGCAGTGATGGCGTGGGCACGGTGCTCAACTACGGCTTGATCAGCGGCCGCTATGCCGGCGCCGGCAGGGTGTTCGAGCACCTGGGCGGCAACACCGGTTTCAGCACGGCGAACAACGGTGATGGCGACGGCGTGGACATCGACGGCATCGCCACCATCACCAACTACGGCCGTATCGAAGGCGTAGGCGCCGGCGGTGTGGATTCCAGCGGCTTCCCCAATGGCGCCGATGGCATCGCGGCGGGCGGCGGCACGATCATCAACCACGCGGGCGCTGAAATTTTTGGCCAGTCCAAGGGCATTCTGATCGACGACGGCGCCAACGGTTCTTCCATCCCCGCGCAACGCGGCACGGCGACAGCGGTCGGCGGCGTGGCGACTATCACCAACGGCGGCAGCATCATCGGTGCGGACAGCACCGCCATCGGCCTGGTCGGCGATTTTGCCGACAGCCTGACCAACCTGGCCGGCGGCGTGATTCGCGGCGGCGCCAAGTCGGTGCGCGTTGACCAATTGAGCAGCACCACGGCAGCCGCCGCCGTGCAAATGGGCGCGGGCAACGACACCCTAAACAACGCCGGCTCCATCGTTGGCCTCAACGGTCTGGCGGTAGACATGGGCACCGGCGACGACAGCCTCACTGTGCTCACCGGCGGCACCTTTGGCGGCCTGGTAGACGGCGGCGCCGGCACTGACACGCTGACCCTCAGCGGCAGCGGTGTCGGTCAGTTTGGCAACAGCCAGAACTTCGAAACCTTGGCCGTCACGGGCGGCAAGTGGACCGTCAGCAGCAACGACTTCAGCGCTGGCGGCAACGTGGCCAGCGGCGCGACGCTGATCAATCAGGGCAGCATTGGCGGTGTGCTAAACGTCGCCAACGGCGCCCATTACGGCGGCACCGGTCGCCTGGGCAGCTTGCAATTGGGCAGCGGCGCCACGTTCGAGTATTCCCTCAACGCCAGCGGCGCGCCGGTGCAACTGAGCGGCAGCGCCACGTTGGGCAACGCCGCCCTGAACCTGACCGCCAACGGCAGCGGATATGCCGAGCGCAGCAGCCTGCTGACGGCAGCCGGTGGCGTTAACGGGCAGTTCGGCAGCGTGACCCACAACTTTGCCTTCCTGACCCCAACCGTCACCTACACCGCCAACACGGTCGAACTGCAACTGACCCGCAACGACACCGCATTCGCCGCGCTCGCGAGCAGCGAAAACGCGCGCAAGCTGGCCAACAATCTGGCGGCACAAAGCGACAGCACCCTTTACAACGCGCTGCTGACCACCGACAAAGCCACCGCCAGCCAAGCGCTTGAACAGCTGGCCGGCACCAGCAACGCCAGCATGGCAGCCGCCACCCTGGCCGGTTCCAGCCAAGTGAGCAGCGTGATGCAAGGCGCCATGGCCCAGCTTGGTGGTTTCGGCAGCAGCTTGCAGGCCTCGGTGCTGCGCGAGGACGGCCCGCAACTGGTGGCCGTCGGTGTACCGAATGAAGCCCGTGGCCTGCACGATCCGAAAGCCGCTGGCCGTTTGTGGGTGCAGGCATTGGGTAGCCACGGCACGGTAGATGGCGAGCACGGCAGCAGCGACGTCGACCAGAACACCGGCGGCACGCTGTTCGGTGCGGATTGGGCGCTGAGCCCGGACTGGCGCCTGGGCGTGGTCGGCGGTTATTCGCGCACCGACATCGATGCCGGGCAGGGCGCCTCGGGTGATGTCGACAGCTACCACGTCGGTGTCTACGCCATGACCCAGCTCGACCAATTGGCCCTGCGCCTTGGCGCGGCCTACAGCAGCCATGACGGCGAGAACAAACGCCGGGTTCGCTTCGCCGGCGTGGACGACAAACTGCACGGCGACTACGACGCCGACAGCCAGCAAGCCTTTGCCGAATTGGCGTACCCCTACGCCAGCGGCCGTCTGCTCGCCGAGCCGTTCGCCGCCGTCGGCTACCAACGCTACGACCGCGACGCTTACAGCGAAAAAGGCGGCGACTCGGCCCTACGCGTGGAGTCGCAAGACCAAGACAACCTCAGCACCACCTTGGGCCTGCGCCTTGCCGGCCTCAACCACCTCGACAACGGCATGAGCTTCACCCCGCGCATGAGCGTGGGCTGGCGCCACACCTACGGCAACGTCGACAGCGAAACGCGCCAGGCGTTTGTCAGCGGCGGCACCAGCTTCAGCGCCCAGGGTACGGCCCTGGATCGCAATACGTTGCTGGTGGAGGCGGGGTTTGATGTGGGGATTACTGCAACCCAGAGTTTGGGGCTGGGGTATGTGGGGGAGATGGGGGACAACGCGCAGAATCATGGGGTGGTGGCCCAGTGGCAGATGGGGTTTTGAGGTTAGGTGTATCTCAGGATGCGTGGGGTGACGGAGGTTTTTGCACAGACCACCGTCATCCTCGCGTAGGCGGGGATCCAGAGTCTCTCGCCGGAGTGCAATTGGTGGCGCTACGGGGATGTTAGTCCGGCGGTAAATACTGGATTGCCGCCTGCGCGGGAATGACGGAGGTTTTTGCGCAGACCCCCGTCATCCTCGCGAACGCGGGGATCCAGAGTCTTTCGCCAGGGTGCAATTGGCGGCGCTACGGGAATGTTTGCGGGACGTGAAATTCTGGATTCCGAATCGTCGAACCGCCGCCTGCGCGGGAATGACGGAAGTTTTGCACAGACCACCGTGCCCCCCAGCCTCAGTGCCCCTGCACCTGCGCCAATTCCCCGCCTTCCTGCCCCTCGCGATCCAACTTAGCCAACCGCGCCGTCAACTCGGCCAGTTGCCCATCCTTCAACACGATCAAGCGCTGCAATTTATCCAGTTGCGACTGCAAATCTGCCACGCGGCTGGACAGCTCTTCGCCTTCGCGTCGCGCCTGGGCCAGTTCTTCCTGGGCCAGTGCCAAGCGGTTGTCGGCTTCATGCTTGGCGGCGGCCTTGCTGCCTTTGGCGCCGTCTTTGTGTTCGGCGCGACCGCTGCCTTGTTCGCCCACCAGGCTCAGGGTGTCGCTGGCGGCCTGGGTAGCCGGCGCGCTGCCAGCTTCGGTGCGTTTGCGCGCGTCCAGCTGGGCCACGCCTTCGCCTTTCCAGCTTTGTTGTTGCTGCTGGGTTTGCGCCAGGGCGTCGTTGCGGTCGGTGGCGTGCAGTTGTTCGCGGTTGGGCAGTTGCAGGGTTTGCGCGCTCTTCATGCGGTTGATGTTGCCGTTGCTGAAGGCGTCCGGGTTCAGGCGCTGGATGGCCAGCATGGCCTGCTGCGGCGAGGCATCGCCGCGAATGCGTTGGGCGATGTCCCAGAGCCGATCATTCGGCTGCGTGCGGTATTGGCCGCCGGCAACAGGCGCGTCGGCAGCGGCTGCGGTGCTGGTTACGGCAGACGCGGTGGCAACCGGGGCAACGGCTGGCGCGGCGAGCGGCGCTTTCGGCTTGGTCACCGGCGCGGCAGCTGCCACCGGAGCGCTCACAGGTGCTGGTGCGGTGAAGGCGTAGTTGGGCGGGTCGATCAGCAGGCTGTATTCACGCAGCTGCAGACCATCCGGGGAAACCACTTCCACCAGGAAATTCAAATACGGCTCGGTGATCGGGCGGCTAGTGGTCACGCGGATCATGCTCTGACCTTTGGCGTTCAGCGTGGTCTCGAATTTCAGCGCCAGTACGGCGCTGTCACGGTCGATGCCGGCTTTTTTGAACGCCTCGGGGGAGGCCAGGCGCACTTTCAGTTCTTCCGGACCGAGATCACGCACGCCCTGCAATTCGATTTGCGCACGCAGCGGTTGGCTGAGGCTTGAGAGCACCTGGGCTTCGCCCACGCTCAGGGCCATGGCGGTTGTCGGCAACAGCGATGCCGAGGCCAGGGCCAGAGCCGTCAGCAGGCGGGGATACTTCTTGAGCATGTCGGCTCTCCTCATCGTTAAGACCACGCAGGGCGCGTGCGGCCGCGCATGATGGCGAGGTTGGCGATGAGCAATTGCGAGGTTCGCCACAGGCTGGCGAAGGCGTGGCGAGCAGAGGTTGAAACTGTGCAGCAGGTACGGAAAAAACCTCGAGACCTTCGCATTTACGTGCGGCTTGCTGGCGCCTCGGCTTTTTTGTAGGCGCTAGCTTGCTAGCGAATGGGGCAGCGGCAAAACCTGGAGTTTCCAGGGTTCGCTAGCAAGCTAGCTCCTACGGGCCCGGCTTCTTTAAGACGCGATGCTGCTCTGCTCCAGCAACAATTTAACGAAATGCTCCGCCGCCAACGGCCGGCTGATCAGGAAGCCCTGAATCTCGTCGCATTGCTGGGCTTTGAGGAAGTTCATCTGCGCTTGGGTTTCGACGCCTTCGGCCACCACTTTCAGTTCCAGGCTGTGGGCCATGGCGATGATGGCGCGGGTGATGGCGGCGTCTTCGCCGTTGGCCGACAGGTCGCGGATGAAGGATTGGTCGATCTTCACGTAGTCCACCGGGAAGCGCTTGAGGTAGCTCAGCGAGGAATAGCCGGTGCCGAAGTCGTCGATGGCCAGTTTCACGCCCATCTGCCGCAGTTGGTGGAAGGTGCTGATCACGTTTTCGACGTTGTCGAGCAACTGGCTTTCGGTCAGTTCCAGTTCCAGCAGGTGCGGTGCCAGCCCGGTTTCGTCGAGCACCTGGCGCACCAGTGCGGTGAGGTTGCCTTGGCGCAGTTGGTGCACCGAAAGATTCACCGACACGCGAATATCGGCCAGCCCCATGGTTTGCCATTCGCGCGCCTGACGGCAGGCTTGGCGCAGGACGAATTCACCGATGGGCGCGATCAACCCGGTTTCTTCGGCCAGGCCGATGAAGTCGCCGGGCGGCACCAGGCCGTGTTCCGGGTGACGCCAGCGCACCAGCGCCTCGGCGGAGCTGAGGGTGTCGGTGACCATGCACAGTTTCGGTTGGTAGAAGACTTCCAACTGGCCCAGCTCGATGCCTTTGCGCAGTTGGTTTTCCAGTTGCAGGCGCTCCAGCGTGCAGGCTTGCAGGTTGTCGGTGAAGAACTGGAAGGTGTTGCCGCCCAGGTGCTTGGCGTGCTGCATGGCCATGTTGGCCTGGCTGATCAGCGCGCTCATTTCCCGCGCGTTTTCCGGCAGCAGACTGATGCCGATGGAAGCGCTGACCACCAGTTCCTGGCCGCCCACGGTCATGGGCGTGCGCAATTTGGCGAGCAAGCGGCTGGCCAGACGGGCCAGGTTCGACAGGCTGCCGTAGCTGTCGAGAATGACAGCGAATTCATCGCCCGAGAGTCGCGCCAGGGTGTCGGCTTCCGGCATGGATTGGGTCAGGCGGCGGCTCATTTGCCGCAGCAGTTGGTCGGCCACTTCGTGGCCAAGGCTGTCGTTGAGCAGTTTGAAACGGTCGAGGTCGATGTGCAGCAGCGCCAGCGTGCGCTCGCCTTGGCGGGCCCGTTCGCTGGCTTCGTGCAGGCGCGCTTTGAAGAGCGTGCGGTTGGCCAGGCCGGTGAGTTCGTCGTAGTGCGAGAGGTAACGCAGGCGTTCCTCGGCTTCGCGGCGCGAGGTGAGGTCGGCGAAGAAGCCGACGATATGGCTGACCCGGCCACGGCTGTCGTGCACCACGTTCATTTGCAGCCATTGCGGGTACAGCTCGCCGTTCTTGCGCGTTTCCACCAGCTCGCCCTGCCATTTGCCGTGCAGCTCCAGCTCTTGGCGGATCACTTCGTATTGGCCGCGGTTGTCGCGGCTGCCGATCATGCGCGTCACGCTTTGGCCGTGCACTTCCTCGGCGCCGTAGCCGGTGACGTCGCTGTAGGCCTGGTTGACGGCGAGCACCTTGTAGTCGGGGTCGAGAATGATGATGCCTTCGCTGGCGGCCTCAAACACGATGGCGGCCAGGCGCTGTTCTTCGTCGCGGCTTTTCCAAGCGGTGATGTCGCGGCGGGTGCCGAGCATGCGCGTGACGCGGCCGCTGGCGTCGCGTTCCACGGCGCGGCCACGGTCTTCCACCCACAGCCATTGGTTGTCGGCGCGGCGGACGCGGTATTCGATTTCGTAGCCGTCGGTCAGGCCCTTCATGTGCTCCACCAAGGTGCGGCGCAGCAAGGGCAGGTCTTCGGGGTGCAGGCGCGGTTTAAGGTCGCGCAGCATGGCGGTCACGGCGTTGGGGTCGAGGCCGAACAATTCTTTGAGGCGCGAGTGGTGCACCTCGTCGGTTTCCAGGTTCCAGTCCCACATGCCCAACTCGCTGGCTTCCAGGGCCATGGCCAGGCGCGCTTCGCTTTTGCTCAGGGCATGGCTGGCAGCATCCAGCTCCAGGGTGCGCTGGGCCACGCGTATTTCCAGCTCATTGTGGGCATCGCGCAGTTCGCGCTCGGCGCGGCGGCGCTGTTCAATTTCCCGCGCCAGCTCGCCGTTCAGACCTTCGGCCTGGCCTTTGGCATGTTCCAGGCGGCTGATCAGCGCCTGGTTATGGAAGCGTTGCACCAGGCTGCGCTGCACCAGCCGGTTGATCTGCCAGGCCACCACCAGCAGGGCGCAGAACAAGATCAGGCCGAGCAAACCCCAGCCTTTTTGCGTGTCGTCGCCGGACAGCAGCAGATAGCCCACTGCCGGCACCAGGCAGGGCAGGGCAAAGGTCAGAAAGGCCGTGAGGCTGACGGCGTAGGCGACGCTGGCGGACAAAATGGCCGCGCTGATCAGGCCAAACATCAGCACTTGCTGGAAGAAGGCGTTCGGCGGCACCAACGCGATGGCGCCAATGGCCAGCGCCACGCCCGAAGCAAACGCGCCGAGCAAAAACATTTGCCGCCAGTGGGGTTTGGCTTGGCGCGACGGCAGCGCGGCATTGAACGCAGCCACCTGAATCAGGCGCAGCACCGCCAGCGTCACCACGCCCACCAGCCAGCCGGCGAGCAGCAGGTCGCCGCGCGGCTCCCATAACAGGTAGGCGCAGGCCAGGCCGCAGAGCAGCATGAACAGGGTGGGAATGCGTGAGCCCTCGTACAACAAACGAGTGCGTTCAACGGCAATGTCGGTAGCGAACAGCTGGCGAATGTCTCGATCGGTCTCTGCCAGTGGCAGTTCGAGAGGACGCCTGGAATGTGCGGTCATAGGCCCTTTTCTTGTAATGGTTATGCCTAGTCGTGGCCGGAGCATACACAACCGAAGCCGTTGGCCCAAGGCTCAATCTCGGCATTTTCACCGTGAATACCCCTTACTTTCGATAGCGCGCCCAGCGCCGCTGCGTTGACCTGCCGGTCGTCGGTTAGGCGTTGCCCCGTGCATCGGTCGTGCGGCGTTTGCCCTGACTACCCCGGCCCCCTAGAATGCCGCGATGCGCGACGATCTCTCCCTTCTGCTTAATTCCCTCAACGATGCTCAACGCCAGGCCGTAGCGGCCCCGGTGGGGCGTCAGTTGGTTCTGGCCGGCGCTGGTTCCGGCAAAACCCGCGTGCTGGTGCACCGCATCGCCTGGTTGATTCAGGTTGAAGGCGCTTCGCCGCATTCGATTCTGTCGGTGACCTTCACCAACAAAGCCGCCGCCGAAATGCGCCACCGCATTCAGCAATTGCTGGGGCTGAACCCGGCCGGCATGTGGGTGGGCACGTTCCACGGCCTGGCCCATCGCCTGTTGCGGGCGCATTGGCAGGAAGCGGGGCTGAACCAGAATTTCCAGATTCTCGACAGCGACGACCAGCAGCGCCTGGTCAAGCGCGTGATCCGCGAGCTGGGCCTGGATGAACAACGCTGGCCGGCGCGTCAGGCGCAGTGGTTTATCAACGGCCAGAAAGACGAAGGCCTGCGGCCCAAACATATTCAGCCGGGCGGCGACATGTTCCTCGCCACCATGCGCTCCATTTATGAAGCCTACGAAGCGGCATGTTTGCGCGCCGGGGTGATCGATTTCTCGGAATTGCTGCTGCGTGCCCTCGACCTGTGGCGCGACAACCCGGGCCTGCTGGAGCATTACCAGCGCCGCTTCCGCCACATTCTGGTGGACGAATTCCAAGACACCAACGCCGTGCAGTACGCCTGGCTGCGTCTGCTCGGCAAAGGCGGCGACAGCCTGATGGTGGTGGGCGATGACGACCAGTCAATCTACGGCTGGCGCGGCGCCAAAATCGAGAACATTCATCAGTACTCCAGCGATTTCCCGGATGCCGAGACCATTCGTCTGGAGCAGAACTACCGCTCCACGGCCAGCATTCTCAAGGCCGCCAACGCGCTGATCGTCAACAACAGCGGGCGCCTGGGCAAAGAGCTGTGGACCGACGGCGGCGACGGCGACGCCATCAGCCTCTATGCCGCCTTCAACGAACACGACGAAGCGCGTTACGTGGTCGAAACCATCGAAGACGCGCTGCGTAAAAACGGCTTGTTGCGCAGCGAAATCGCCATTCTTTACCGCTCCAACGCCCAGTCGCGGGTGCTGGAAGAGGCGCTGCTGCGCGAGCGTATTCCGTATCGCATTTACGGCGGCCAGCGCTTCTTCGAGCGGGCCGAAATCAAGAACGCCATGGCTTATCTGCGCCTATTGGAAGGGCGCGGGAACGATGCGGCGCTGGAGCGGATCATCAACGTGCCGGCGCGTGGTATTGGCGAGAAAACCGTCGAAGCAATCCGCGAACATGCGCGCCACAGCGATCTGTCGATGTGGGAAGCCATGCGCCAGTTGGTGGCCAACAAGGGCGTGACCGGCCGTGCGGCCAGTGCGCTGGGCGGGTTTATCGAGCTGATCGAAAACCTGGCTGCCAAGGTCATGGAAATGCCGCTGCACCTGATGACCCAAACGGTGATCGAGCAGTCCGGCCTCATCACCTACCACAAAGAAGAAAAAGGCGAGAAAGGCCAGGCTCGGGTGGAAAACCTTGAGGAATTGGTCAGCGCCGCGCGCAATTTCGAGAACAGCGAAGAAGACGACCAGACGCCATTGGCCGCCTTCCTCGGCCACGCCTCGCTGGAAGCCGGCGACTCGCAAGCCGACGAACACGAAGACAGCGTGCAGCTGATGACCTTGCACAGCGCCAAAGGCCTGGAATTCCCGCTGGTGTTTTTGGTGGGCATGGAAGAAGGGCTGTTCCCGCACAAGATGAGCCTGGAAGAACCGGGTCGCTTGGAAGAAGAGCGGCGCCTGGCTTACGTGGGCATTACCCGCGCCATGCAGAACCTGGTGCTCACCTACGCCGAAACGCGCCGGCTGTATGGCAGCGAGACCTACAACAAAGTCTCGCGCTTTGTGCGCGAAGTGCCGCCCGCGTTGATTCAGGAAGTGCGGCTGTCCAACAGCGTCAGCCGGCCTTACGGCAACAGCAATCGCGGCGCCAATACCGGCAGCATGTTTGCCAACGCTGAAGTGCCCGACACCGAATTCCGCTTGGGCCAGGCCGTTAAACACGCGCTGTTTGGCGAAGGGGTGATTCTCAACTTCGAAGGTGCCGGCGCGCAGGCGCGGGTGCAGGTGAACTTCGCGGCTGAGGGCACCAAGTGGTTGATGATGGGTTATGCGAAGTTAGAACCGCTCTGAGGGTTTCGTTTTCTGTTAGAACCAATCGCGGCTAAAGCCGCTCCCACAGGACTGTGTGTTTTCTGTAGGAGCGGCTTTAGCCGCGATGCATTTCCCGCCCCTATTTTCGGCTGAAAGGATTTCACCGTGCGCCTCTCTCCGCTTGTCGCCTTGCTCACCTCCTTGCTGGTGCCGTTGCATGCCGTCGCCGGCCTGTTTGGCAAAGACGGTCCGCCGCTGAGTGTGGAGCGAGACGTTAGCCAGTACCGCGACTGGAACACCGGCATGCAGCGCGAGCGGGTGACGTACGTCCTGCGCATGAACGGCCGCAAGCTCAGTGACGAGACCATCACCAAGGCCGTGGGTGCGAAGGAAGAGAGGCTCTACGCGACCAACATCTTCGCTGCCATCAGCGCCGGGCCTAACGACGCCTTGGTAATCTATGGCTCAAACGGGCTGTACAGCCTGGCCACGCTGCACGTTGAAGGCAAAGCGCTGACCGGCAAAACGCTGCTCAACGAGGTGACGCAAAACTGGTTTACCGATGCGCGCATGGACGGCTGGGTGTCGGTGCAGCAGGAAGGTCATTTGCACCTGGTGCAACTCAGTCCGTTGAAGGTGGTGGATGTTGGTCCGGGCGTGTTGCTCGATGTGCGCGGCGATATCGCCCTGTTGGCCAAGGAGGGTTATCGCGAACCCCAATCGACCATCCGTGCCGTCAGCATCGGCCAGGCCAAACAAGTAGCCGAGCTGTCGCTGCCCACCGCCTGCTTTGCACTGCCGCGTTTTGAATTCACGCACCCGGCCGTCTACGGCGACATGGACAGGTCCACGCTCGAAACCCTGCTATTTAAAGATGGCCCGACCTGGTTCGACACCAACTTCACCCTGACCACCGGCGCCACACCGCAGCTACAGCTCAAAAGCACTCAGCAATTACCCAAGCCCCCTGTGGAGCGCTGGGCTGTGACGGTTCGCGAGCCGGACCTGGGGCGCGCGCCACGCACGCCGGAAGAGGTGGGTTACGCCTCCACGCCGTCGTTTGAAGAAAGCAGCGACACCATCGACCCCGAGCCCGTCGCCTGCGCGGGTATCAACCCCAACCCGGGCATCAATGCCGGCAAGGCGCCGTACCCGACGCAGTCGATCATGGCCGAAGACCTGTGCCTGGGCGACGACTTGCCCGGCATCACCGACGCCATGCGCAAGCAGCGCTGCGTGCTGCCCGCGACAACCAAGGTGATCACCAAAGGGCCTCAGTGGCAGTTGGAAGAAGTGCGCTTCGCCTATCGCCCACAAGGCGGCAAGGCCCAGGTCGAGCAAGTGGTTTATCAGCTACGCGAGGGCAAACAGGTACACCGCGCCATTACCGGCGCCCTGGGCGAAGGCCTGCGCTTGCGCGAAGTGGCGGTTACGGGCGAGGGCCAAGCGTTGATCAAGGCGCGTGGCGATGGGGCGTATGAGCTGTTCCGCTTGTCATCCGGCGCTGACGGCAAACTGCTGCTGGAATTTCTCGACACCGTGCCGTTCCCGGCCACCCCATTCGACACCAGCAAGCCGGGCTGGGTGTATCAGCGCAGCGCGGGCTTTCTGATGAAGGCGCAGCCGTTTGGATTCGAGCGCATCGGCAAGGGCTTGCTCGATGTGCGCGGCACCGAGCTGCTTTATTACTACACCGACTACGACAACGAAGCGCTGGTGCTGCTCGCCAAGGATTTCCAGCCAGAGCCGCAGCAACGTGAAACCGGCGACGATGCGCCACGTTTAACCCTGAGCGGCAAGTGCCGTATGGATGACGACTCGTATTGGGAATTTGCCGTTCCGCCTGTCAACGCCACCTTGGCGCAATCGGCCGAGTGGTTCAGTCGCAATTTCGATTACACGAACGGCAAGGCTGGCAGCATTGTCCTACGTAAAGATCATCAGCTACGTGTCAAACACGGCTGCGCTTCTCATGGCGGACAGAACTAAACGGCATAAATCCGGAAACATTCTGCTGCTGGTCATCACCCGGAAGCGTGTGCAACATGGCGCGCGTTGAGTCCTTATTAAAGAGAGTTGCGAACCATGAAACGTTTCATCAGCCTGGCCATGATGCTCTGCGTCGCGTTGACGCTCAGCCTCGACGCCAATGCAAAGCGCATGGGCGGCGGTAAATCGTTCGGCTCCGCGCCAACCCACCAAACCCGCCAAGCCACCCCGCCGGCCAACCAAGCCGCCGCACCTGGCAAAGCCGCTCCGGCTGCTGCCGCCACCAGTGGCGCGTCCCGTTGGTTGGGCCCGTTGGCCGGTCTGGCCGCTGGCGGCCTGTTGGCCTCGATGTTTATGGGCGACGGCTTCCAGGGCATGCAGATTTTCGACTTCCTGATCATTGCCCTGATCGCCTTTGTGATCTTCCGCTTCATCGCCGCCCGTCGCCGTCAGCAGAACGCTGGCCAGCCGGCTGCTGTGGGCGGTTATGCGCCGATGCAACGTGAAATGCCGGTAAATCAACCCGTGGCGCCTGCCAGCAACTCGATCTTCGGTGGCGGCAGTTCCGCTGCGCCAGCGCCGGTGATTAATGCGCCGAGCTGGTTCAACGAGCAGCGTTTTGTCGACGCCGGGAAAGAGCACTTCATGGCCCTGCAGCAGCACTGGGACGCGGCGGAGATGGACAAGATCGCCGAATTTGTCACCCCGCAGATGCTCAGCTTCCTGAAAACCGAGCGCGCTGATCTGGGTGATGGCTTCCAGTCCACCTACGTGGAAGACCTGCACGCGCAGCTCGACGGCATTGACGAGCTGGCGGACAAAACCGTCGCCACCCTGACGTTCAGCGGCATCGTCAAAACCTCGCGCTTCGACCAAGGCGAAGCCTTCAGCGAAAGCTGGCGCATGGAGCGGGCCAACAGCGAAAACGCGCCTTGGCTGGTGGCGGGTATCCGTCAGAACGCCTGATACCTCGCTTGACTGCGACACTGAAAAACCCGGGCTTGCCCGGGTTTTTTCGTTTACGGCGAGATAGTTTTTTTCTACGCGCCAGCTACTGTATAAAGCCCATCCCCATTGCCCGAGGAGAGCCCGCCATGGAAGAAGTGATCGACGAGCTGCGTGAGCTCAACGAGAAGGTGCCAGTGCCCCTGGAGCTGCCGGATGAAGAACTGCTGGTGGAAATTGAAGAGCAGTTGCTGATCAATATTCCATTCGAATTCCGCGAGTTTCTGCTCAAAGTCAGCGACGTGGTGTACGGACGCCTGGAGCCGGTCACCGTCACCGACCCGCAATCCCACACCTATTTGCCTGAAGTGGCCTCGGTAGCTTGGTCGCTCGGCGTGCCGCGCGAGCTGATTCCGTTGTGCGAAGACAACGGCAACTACTACTGCGTCGAACTCGACGGCACCGTGTTGCTGTGGGACGGCGATGAAGAAGACCTCACCGACGAAAGCTGGGACTCGGTGTGGAAGTGGGCCCGTGAGGTGTGGCTGGAGAGTTGATCCGTTGCTTGGGTTGGGAGATGCGCTCGGCTGGATACTCTGGATCCCGAATCGTCGGACCGCCGCGTGCGCGAGGATGACGGAGGTTTTAACCACGACATCCGTCATTCCGGCGAAGGTGGCGGTCCGCTGCTTTCGTGAGCATGACGACGATTCCAGCACATACATCCGTCATCCTCGCGAAAGCGGGGATCCAGAGTTTTCAGCCGGTCGCGTCTCTGGAAGCCGCAGTCAAAATTTCAGGCAAGGTCCGAAATTCTGGATCCCCGCGTACGCGAGGATGACGGAGGTTTTAACCACTGCATCCGTCATTCCCGCGCAGGCGGCGGTCCGCTGCTTTCGCGAGCATGACGACGATTCCAGCACATACATCCGTCATCCTCGCGAAAGCGGGAATCCAGAGTTTTCAGCCGGTCGCGTCTCTGGAAGCCGCAGTCAAAATTTCAGGCAAGGTCCGAAATTCTGGATCCCCGCGTGCGCGAGGATGACGGAGTTTTA
>Ga0157370_10000207_pt1 | contig 74451 bp, 60 predicted proteins | sample C35metaG_FD_113463 | JGI IMG/M metagenome (GOLD analysis project Ga0157370, IMG submission 113463) | Corn rhizosphere microbial communities from Kellogg Biological Station, Michigan, USA - C3-5 metaG | ecosystem: Host-associated > Plants > Roots > Rhizosphere > Soil | place: USA: Michigan...
CATTTTATAGAATACCTTTTTGGTATTCAGGTTCCTTTGCCTTTTAATACTTTTGGTGTTTTTGTTGCCCTGGCTTTTGTTGCCGGATATTGGGCTTTTACAAAGGAATTGCAGCGAAAAGAGGCTCTGGGGATCTTACATGCAAGAATTAAAAATGTAGTGATTGGTAAACCTGCAACAACACAGGAGTTGATCTACAACGGAATATTTGGTTTCCTGATCGGTTACAAACTGGTTTATGCTTTATTAAATTACCATCTTTTTGTAAGTGATGCCCAAACGGTGCTGCTGTCGACAAAGGGTAATATCCTGGGTGGTTTGTTTTTTGCCGGCCTGTTTGCCTATTGGGATCACCAGGAAAAAGGCAAACATAAATTGCCGCAGCCAAAAACGATACAGGTAACAGAGCATCCTTACCAGTTGATGGGTCATATGATTGTATGGGCTGCCATATGGGGTTTCTTAGGTGCGAAGATTTTTGATAACCTGGAGCACTGGGATACTTTTATCCAGGATCCTATTGGTGGTTTGTTGTCTTTTAGTGGTTTAACCTTTTATGGCGGATTGATCTGCGGTGGTGCTGCGGTTATTTATATTGCCAATAAGAATGGCATTAAACCTTTGCATATGCTGGATGTAGGCGGGCCTGGTATGATGCTGGCTTACAGTGTTGGCCGGATTGGTTGTCATATGTCTGGTGACGGGGACTGGGGAATTGTAAATACGCATCCTAAGCCTTTTGGTTGGCTTCCAGACTGGCTTTGGGCTTATACTTATCCAAACAATGTGGCTATGGAAGGTGTTCCTATACCGGGTTGTACAGGGAAATTTTGTAATGTATTGCCTCTGCCGGTGTATCCTACGCCTATATATGAGGTCATTGTTTGCTTTATTTTGTTCCTGATCCTTTGGAAACTTCGGGACCGGATTAAGTTTCCGGGAATGATGTTTGGCATTTACTTAATGATGAATGGGGTGGAACGTTTCTTTGTAGAGCTGATCCGTGTAAATTCCAAATATCATGTAGCTGGAATTTCTTTTACACAGGCGGAACTGATTTCGTCCCTGTTGTTTATTGGTGGTTTGGCGCTGGTGATCTTTTCGGTTAAAAATAAAGAAAAAGACGCAGCCCTTTAAATAGAAAGCGATTGAATTACGAATTGTTATGTACCAAGGTGATCGCGATTGCGCGTTTAACTGGTAATTTTATACGAAAAGAGTCTATGAACTTTGATGCGAAGAGTGTTGAGTTTAAAGGATTGAACGATATGGTTTCTTATGTAGACAAGACTGCTGAGCAGCAGCTGGTATACAATTTGTCTAAACTGTTACCAGGAGCTGGTTTTACAACAGAAGAAGAAACGGTAAATAGTAAAGGAGAGGTGTTCAACTGGATCATTGACCCTTTGGATGGAACAACGAACTTTATTCACGGTATTCCTGCTTATTCGATCAGTATTGCTTTGTATGAGGAGGATCAGCCTGTAATAGGGGTGGTTTATGAGATCAACCGTGGAGAAATGTTTTACAGCTATAAAGGTGGCGAAGCTTATTTAAACAATAAAGTAATCCGGGTTTCTTCCAGGCCTTCCTTGTCTGAATGTTTGCTGGCGACAGGCTTCCCTTATTATCAGTTTGATAAGCAGCCTCAGTATATGGCTTTGCTTTCTGATATGATGCAGAAATGCCATGGTTTGAGAAGGATTGGTTCTGCCGCGGTTGACCTGGCTTATGTGGCCTGTGGAAGATTTGACGCTTTTTTTGAATACAATCTGAATGCCTATGATGTAGCCGGAGGTGCTTATCTGGTGCAGCAGGCTGGTGGCCGTATTATGAATTTTAGCGGCGGCGATGAGTTTATAGAAAAGAGGGAAATTCTGGCGACCAATAGCCTGATTGATGCAGAACTTTTAGAAGCGATGAGCAATCATTTTAATGCTTAAGAATATATAATGGCATAAAAAAGGCCGGTTTTCTATATAGAGAACCGGCCTTTTTTATGTTTTATTTTATGGATTACAGTGCTTCTGAAACGACTTCTTTCACTTCTGGTACCATTCTTTGCAATAGGTTCTGTATGCCCGATTTTAAAGTGATGGTAGAAGAAGGGCATCCGCTGCAAGAACCTCTCAGTTCTACGGTAACGACACCTTCATCAAATGATTTATAGGTGATGGCACCACCATCCTGTTCTACAGCAGGGCGTACATAATCGTGCAGGATTTGCTGGATCTTAATTTCAAGGTCTGTACCTTCAAAATTAACAGCTTCTGTAGTTTCTTCTTTAATTTTATACTCCGATTCTACAGCGCCTTTTACAAATTCTTTAAGGATGGGTTCAATATCAGCCCAGTCTGCATCTTCAGCTTTAGTGATGGTTACAAAGTTGCTGGCGAAGAATACACCATTAACGAAATTGAACTTGAACAATTCTTTTGCAAATGGGGAATGTTCAGCACTCTCTTTTGTTGCGAAATCTTCACTGCCATTGATCAATAATTTATTGACCATGAATTTCATTGTAGCAGGATTTGGAGTTTGCTCTGTATATACGTTGATAGTCATTGTCTTTTTTTTCTACAAAAATAATTAATTAGTGATGCAATTTCAGTTTATGATGTCTGTTTTAGGTCATTAATTTAAACAGATTCTAATTAAAGCTGCAGATTAAAATACGCCTGTATAATTAAATGGTGTGATCTGCTTCAATTCTTCCTTCAATTCAGCACTGATGTTTAATCCATCAATAAATACAGCCATGGTTTCCGCTGTGATCTTTTGATTGGTCCGGGTCAGGTCTTTCAGGGCCTCATAAGGATTTGGATAGGCTTCACGGCGTAAAATGGTCTGGATGGCTTCAGCTACTACGGCCCAGTTGTTGTCCAGGTCTGCAGCAATTGCTTCGTTGTTTAACAGGATTTTGTTTAAGCCCTTTAAAGTAGAAGAGATGGCAATCAGGGTATGGGCTACAGGAACGCCAACATTTCTCAATACTGTGGAATCTGTTAAATCTCTTTGTAAACGGGAAATCGGAAGTTTAGCGGCAAAAAATTCTAACAGTGCATTCGCAATTCCTGCATTGCCTTCTGCATTTTCGAAATCAATAGGGTTTACTTTATGTGGCATTGCCGAAGAACCAACTTCTCCTTCTTTGATCTTCTGCTTAAAATAGTTTTTGGAAATATAGGCCCAGATGTCTCTGTCGAGGTCAATAATGATATTGTTGATTCGTTTCATGGCGTCACATTGTGCGGCAAACTGATCATAGTGTTCAATTTGCGTGGTGTGTTGTGCACGGGTCAGGCCAAGGGTTTCATTAACGAATTGGTTGGAAAAATCTACCCAATTGATAGAAGGGTAAGCAATATGGTGTGCATTGAAATTTCCGGTAGCACCTCCAAACTTGGCACTGTTGGGGATGTTTTTAAGGTTATTTAACTGGATGTCCAGTCTTTCTGCGAAAACCAGAAACTCCTTACCTAATTTGGTCGGAGAAGCTGGCTGTCCATGGGTGTGGGCCAGCAAAGGAACATCTGCCCATTCTGTAGCCAGTGCTTTTAATTTGCTGATCAATTCTGCGATGTTTGGGTAATACACCTCATTTAGGGCCAGCTTAAAGGTATAGGGGATAGCTGTATTGTTAATATCTTGTGAAGTTAATCCGAAATGGATAAATTCTTTGAAATCCTGCAATCCAAGCTGATCGAACTTGCTTTTGATAAAGTATTCTACGGCTTTTACGTCGTGATTGGTGATTTTCTCTGTGTTTTTAATCTCCGTGGCATCAAGCTCTCCGAAATTTTCATAAATGGCACGCAGTTTTGCGTAATTGTTTTTGTCAAAGGCGGTTAAACCATGCAAATTGGTTTCGCAAAGTGCGATGAAATATTCTATTTCAACAAAAACCCTGTATTTGATAAGGCCATATTCTGAAAAATAGTTTGCCAGGTCCTTAGTGGTGTTTCTATAACGTCCGTCAACTGGAGATATAGCTTGAAGTGGAGATAAATTCATGTAATTGAGAAGTTTTTACAGCGGCAAAGGTAACATAAATTAGGGATTATTAAGGTTTTGGGGCATAAAAAAAGGCTTTGGGTGATTCCCAAAGCCTTTTCCTTAAAAATTAAAGTTTGACTAGTGTTTAACTTCAGTTTTAGTAGTAGTAGTTTTAACTGTAGTATCTTTTTTAGCTGTATCAGTAGCAGCTTTAACAGTAGTATCAACTTTAGTAGTATCAGTAACGATAGTTGAAGAATCAGTTGTAGTAGTGTCAGATCCTTTAGCTTTGTTTTCTGAGTTACAAGCTGCTACTGATAAAGATAATGCTAAAGCTAAAAAGCCAAATTTAAATAAGTTTTTCATTCTAATTTCCGTTTTAAATAATTAATTAATTTTACATCTTAATACCGGTAACCTTAAAAGGTAACCCTTGAAAATAAAAAAAAATAAAAAATATTTTTCTGCGTTTCTTGGGTCACTGTTTATCTGTAATGGGTATTAAGATAAAAGTGGCACAAAAGTAAAATTTTTATTTATAATTGGGTTACCATTCACATAAAAAAGTATTAATTGGTGAGTAAGAAGTTAAGCAGTTCAGTTCCAACAGATAGAGAGGTAGTTTTAGGGATACTTAATAACTCAGATGATGCGCTTAATAAACTGTATATAGGATATTTTCCGATGATACTGCAGTTTATTCTGAATAATAACGGTGATGAAGACGATGCAAAAGATGTGTATCAGGAATCTATTATCATATTATATAATAAAATAAAGAGCGGGGATTTTGAATTAAGTAGTAAACTTAAAACCTATATATACTCAGTTTGCAGACGCATTTGGCTCAAAAAACTTTCGAAAGAAAGTAAGAAGGCCGTAAATGTTACAGACTTTGAAGATATAGAGGCGGTAGAGACAGATTTGGAGAAGCATGAGGAAAAGGACCGGCAGTTTGAAAAAATGCAGGAGGCCTTGCTCCATTTAGGGGAACCGTGCAAAACGATTATTCAGGACTTTTATATTCATAACTTGTCTATGCAGGAGATCTCTGAAAAATTTGGTTATACCAATACAGATAATGCGAAGACGCAAAAATATAAATGTCTGCAAAGGTTAAAGAAGTTGTTTTTTCAATCTTAATGATACAATGAGGAACGAAATAGAGTTAGAGGCGATTATTGAAGATTACCTGAATGGTAAACTTTCTGCAGAAGAAGTGAAAGCTTTTGAAGAATTAAGGATAAAAGATCCGTCTGTGGACCATAAACTGGTTGCGCATAAGGTTTTTCTGGATTCTTTAAAGGACTATGGTCATGTCCTTTCCTTAAAGGAAAAGATGGATGCTGCCCATGCCACAATGAATGTGGAAGCACTGAAAACAGAGCTTAAACCTCATACCTCCCCGATTGTTAAATTATGGCGCAATAACAAATCTGCGGTAGCTGTTGCAGCATCTTTTATTTTACTGGCTATGGTTTCTGTTTTTGCTATTCAGCACAACACGAAGCAGAATGGCAGTTATGAGATGATGCGGAGAGAACTAGACCGAATTAAAAATTCTCAGAATAAACTGATACGAAACATCAACAGCAATGCCAAAACGGAAGCTGCTCCTGTAAGACCTGCTAAATTTGGTGGTACTGGTTTTGCAATTACCTCGAATGGGTTTTTGTGCACCAACCTGCACGTGATTAACGGTGCTGATTCTGTATATGTACAAAATAGTAAAGGAGAGGCCTATAAAGCTAAAGTTTATTATACAGATCCTCAGTATGATCTGGCGATCTTACAGATTGTTGATAAAGATTTTTCTCCGCTTTCGGCTTTACCTTATAAATTAAAACGCAGTGCGGTTGGTATGGGTGAGAATGTATATACACTGGGTTTTCCTAAGGATGATGCGGTTTTAGGTCAGGGTTATGTGAGCTCCGGAACCGGACATGCTGGAGATACCACAGCTTATCAGGTGTCTATTCCTGTTAATCCCGGAAACAGCGGTGGGCCATTGCTGGATAATAATGGAAACGTAGTTGGGGTGATCAGTGCGAAGGAGAACCAGGTGGATGGTGCGGCCTTTGCGATTAAATCTAAATATATCCTTGAGGCCCTGAGTGCCATTCCTTCTGATTCTTTGGGTAGAAGAAGTGTGGCTAAGAAGAGTCCTTTGCAGGGTCTGAGCAGATTGAAACAGGTAGAGAAGATTCAGGATTACGTATTTATGATCAAAGTCTATAACTAACCTCCGGAAAAATATAAATTTTTTAAACCCCCGAAACTTATTGTTCGTTTCGGGGGTTTTGTTTTTATAAATTTACCCTATGGAATTTGGTAAAGTAGCAGACGAACTGGTTAAACAGGTAGATTTTACGCTGCCGCCTGACGGCGCTCAGACGGCTTTGACCTTAAAAGGGAAAAAAAATGCTGATCCGCGTTTTTATATTGGCTGTGCAAAATGGGGCCGAAAGGAATGGGTGGGGATGATCTATCCGCCTAAAACAAAGGAGGCGAATTTTCTGGACGAATATGCAAAGCATTTCAATTCTATAGAAATGAATGCGATATTTTATAGCATGCCTAAACAGGATCAGGTTATGAAATGGAAAGAGAAAGCTGCTGGAAATGCAGGAAATGGCTTTGTCTTTTGTCCAAAGTTTCCGCAAGTCATCAGTCATTTGAAAAGATTGAAAAATGCAGAGGAAGTTACCGACCAGTATATTTCAGGGATCAGTGAATTTGGCGAATTGTTGGGACCCTGCTTTTTACAGATGGGAGATAACTTTGGACCCAATAATATGGAGGTGCTGGAAAGTTATTTAAAATCCCTTCCCGAAGATTTTAAAGTCTTTGTAGAGTTGCGCCATCCCGAATGGTTTGCTGATCCGGTGATTAGAAAGAACTTGTTTAAGATGCTGGCTGATTTGAATAAAGGGGCTATAATTACCGATGCCAGCGGCAGAAGGGATTGTTTGCATATGGAATTGACCATTCCTGAAATTTTTATACGTTTCGTAGGAAATGGCCAGGGTCATGGGGATTCGGATTTCAAGAGGATTGATGAATGGGTAATCAGAATCAAATCCTGGCTGGACAGGGGGTTGGAGAAGGTTTACTTTTTTCTTCATCAGCATGATGAAAGGGATACCCCGGTTTTGGCAAACTATACCATTAAGGAATTTAATAAGCATTTGGGCAGTACTGTTCCTGAAATTGAATTTATTACAAAAACAGGAGAATTATTTTAAATAGTATACTAAATTTGTAGAATATTATATTTGAATCTAAAAACCACAACATTATGAGTTTAAGACTAGGGGATACCGCTCCCAACTTTCAGGCAAAAACTTCTATCGGAGATATTGATTTCTATAACTATCTGGGCGATAGCTGGGGTGTTTTGTTTTCACACCCGGCAGATTATACACCGGTATGTACTACAGAACTTGGACGTACAGCGGCTTTAAAAGGTGAATTTGAAAAGAGAAATGTAAAAGTACTGGCGCTAAGTGTGGATTCTGCGGAATCGCATAAGGGCTGGATCAGTGATATCAACGAGACCCAAAATACGAATGTGGAATTTCCTATTATTGCTGATGAAGACAAGAAAATTGCCGATCTGTATGATATGATCCATCCAAATGCTTCAGAAACTTTAACTGTACGTTCCTTGTTTATCATCTCGCCAGATAAAAAAGTGAAATTGATCATAACTTATCCGGCTTCTACGGGAAGGAACTTTAATGAAGTACTGAGGGTAATTGATTCTTTACAGCTTACTGCCCAGTATACGGTAGCTACGCCTGCAGACTGGCAGGATGGCGATGATGTTGTTGTGGCCAACAGCATTAAAACGGAAGATATTCCTGCAAAATTCCCGAAGGGACATAAAATTATTAAACCGTATTTGAGAACTACTCCACAACCGAATAAATAATAATTTCGCAAAAGTTTTGGTTTCTTTAAGTTTTAGTAATAATTTAAAGAACTGAAAAACAACCTATTATTTTATCAAAGAACTAAAATTATGAACACCGGAAAAGTTAAATGGTTTAATACTCAAAAAGGATACGGATTTATTGTGTACGACGGCAATAAGGATATTTTTGTACATTTTAAAGATGTTTTGGGCGGTATTGACAGCTTGCAGGAAAATGATAACGTGGAATTTGAGATTGCGGAAGGAAAAAAAGGATTGCAAGCAGTTAAAGTTAAAAAAGTTTAATTAAACCTTCCTGATATATAGAAAGGGCTGTCTTATTCGGACGGCCCTTTTTTGTCAATAGTATTGCAATATTTGTGCTTTAATGATCAGCAGACCGGCAGACTTGCTTTTGGTAAAGATCAGGAACTGATCATCTGCGGGTTTAATTTTGTACTTTTTACTGAGGTTTTCTGCCTTGTCCGGATAATTCCTGACGATGATATTGCCTCTTAATTCTTTTTCTTTTTTGAGATCGGCGGCAGTAAGAGTTTCGGTTATTTTAAATATTCTGCCTGGAAATTCTTTTTTGAATTGATCTGAGGTATATAATTGTGTTTGTTCCTGCAGTTTCTCCAGCCCATAAGTCTTTCCGATGAGAGAAAATGCACCGCTTTTTAGTAATGCGGCATCGGGTTCATAAATGTATTCCTTTAACTGTCCTTTGGTAAATACGACTTCGGCTTCCTGATACAGCTCTGTTGAAAATTGCTTGATGCTTTCGTTGATGGCACTGCAGATGATCTTAATGGGGGTATCCTGGTGTCTTTTTAAAATAAAGAGCAGTTCTTTACATTCATTTCGGGTGCTTACAATATGCACTTCAGTAACAAATTGTAGTTCTTTAATCCCGGCGGTGATGTCGAGCAGGGGCGAGGTTTTGATGATGACCTGGTATGATTTAGATAGGAGTAAATCCATATTTTCAATCACATTTGGCGTGCAGTCTTTGAGCATGAAGACTTTGCCTGACTGACTTCTTCTTGCAGGATCAATGTAAATGGTGTTGAAATGCCCGGAATAGGTTTCCAGGTAGGCTAATCCATCACCGGCTATGCATTGGATATGGTCCGCGCCGAGTGTTTTCAGGTTATGGGCTGTAATCTCTGAAAGCTCAGTATTGATCTCGCAATGGACCACCTTTTCTGCTTTTTTCGAAAAGTAATAGCTGTCTACTCCAAATCCGCCCGTAAGATCAATTAATGTACCACCATCAATTAAACTTGCTTTGTAAGCTGCAGTTGTTTCTGAAGAGGTCTGTTCTATAGATAAGGGCTCAGGATAATAAATTTGCGCTGCGGTAAACCAGGTAGGTAGCTTTTTTTCTGCTTTCTTTTTGGAACTGATCTGTACAGCCAATTCTCTGGAAGACAGGTGTTCAAAAGGGCTTTTGGCCATAGCAAGCTGATGCACATCAGTGTGCAGGTGGCTGCTGATATAGGCCTGGACTTCCTTATATAGAATGGACTTATTCAATAGCTGTTTTATCTTTCATTACGATCTGGCAGGTGTGGCGGCTTTTAACCTCCAAAAGAATCTCTTTGTTTTCAGTGACCCTGTCTATCGTATCTTGATTGTAGTAACGGATGGTGACCAATTCCAGTCCAGTATTGTATTTAACTTTATAGTGTTCCGATAATTCTTTGATCAGCCGGTCTGTTTTTTCTTCATCCTGGTCTACACTTACTGAAAAGCTGATGGCGGAGTTCAGCATGGTGTTGACTTTTACTTTATGCTTATGGAAGAGGCTGAAGATATCGCTGAGGTTTTCTTCAATGATAAAGGAGAAATCTTTCGGAAAGATAGAAATCAGGACCTGGTTGACTTTAAAGATGAAAGAGGGTACGGGTAACGGTGCATTGAGGGCGGTGATTTCAGTACCCGGGCTTCCGGCGTCAACAAAGGAACGGACATACAGAGGGATATTCCTGTTTTGAAGGGGCTTTATTGTTTTTGGATGGATAACGGTTGCTCCGTAATAGGTCAGTTCTATGGCATCGTGATAAGAAAGCTGTGGAATCCTCTCCGTTTCAGCAAACCATTTGGGGTCGGCATTGAGTACACCAGGCACGTCTTTCCATATGGTTAATGCTGTGGCATTCAGGCATGCAGCAAAAATAGCGGCGGAGTAATCTGAGCCCTCACGTCCAAGAGTGGTTGTGAAATTTTCGCTGGTGCTGCCAATAAAACCCTGTGTAACAACGATAAATTTTTCCAGCAGGGGGAGCAGGTGTTTCTGGATTTCGGCTTCTGTTTTATTCCAGTCTACTTTACCTTCCCGGTAAGTATTGTCTGTTTTAATATAATTCCTTGCATCGGCCCAAACGGCGTTGCATCCGGCTGATTTTAAGTAGGCGGTCACTATTTTTGTAGAAACCAGTTCTCCGATGGAAACGATCTGATCGTAGATATAATCTGGTGCATCGCTGGCTTCTTCTTCCAGAAGCCATTCGATTTCCACAAAGGTATTGGCAATGTCGTTGAATACGGGATGGTTAGGATCGGTGAAGAGATCGTTCAGGATGTGGTAATGATAGGTTTTAACTTCCTCCAACAATGCATGGGCCTGCCCGTCATTAAACAGGTAGGATTTGGTCAGTGCTTCAAGTTTGTTGGTCATCTTGCCCATAGCGGACACAACAATGAGCAAGGGGCTGGCCGAAGTGCTTTTAATAATTCCGGCCATATTTTGGATGGATTTTGCATCACAAACAGATGCACCACCAAATTTATATACTTCCATATTTTATTTTAGTGCGGGTAGAACGGGATTGGGTTTCAGGATTTCTTTAATTTGTTCAAACGGAACCAGCAGTTCGGTGGTACCTGCTGCATATGGCTTGATCTCATAGGGGTTATACAGAAATTTCAATCCCTGGTCTGTTATGGTAAAATTGTGTGGCAATGAAAAGGTGTTCTTTTCGAAAAAGTAATTGTCGGCCAGGCTTTGTTTCGGGGTCAGTTTTTCGTTTTTCCTGAAGATTTTCTCTGCTGTTGCAGTTAATACAGGAAGACTGCCTGTCTTGATCAGACTGTCGATGGTTACACTTTTATTGCTGAGGGTGTTATAGTTGTTGAATACGATGGCGTAATTTGCATGTGCACCACCTGCATAGTCGATAAAATCATATCGTAAACCCAGATAACCTTTTCTTTGCTGCAGCACCTTGATGCGAACTTCCTTAAACCAGGTTTGCTGGTCGTCTTTGTTGTCTTTTTTATAGTCATCAAAGCCTTTGATAAATCCAGCAGCAAGCTCACTGTAATTTTTATATTGAGGATCCTCAGGACTGTCTGTTTTCAGAGCGGCTGCCTGAATCAATGAATTGATCTTATCGCTGCTGAATACCGGGTATACAATGGTCGCTTTAGCGGTATCCTTGCTGCTCGCCGGCAGGGCCAGTTTGCTGTATACTTTAAGCGAATCGTATTTAAACGTTAAGGTGTCTGTTGTGACGGTAGCCTCAGTGTTCGTGGAGTCGACCGTTTGGCCACCTTTTTTTTCACTTTGACAAGCGAGGATGCTTGATAGTATAAGTAGTGCAGCAATCTTTTTCATATCTCTATTTTTTAATTTGTTCTTTGGAAAAGGAAGCATTTAACCAGCCTGATTCTATATCGGCCTCATACTTTTTATAGAAATTGATTGCAGGTTCGTTCCAATCCAGCACCTGCCAGTTCATTCCATTGTAGTTTTTGTCTTTTGCTTCCTGCATTACAGTTTCAAAAAGGAGTTTTCCAACCCCTTTTCCGCGATATTCTTCAGTAACAATGAAGTCTTCAAGGTAAAGACGGCAACCTTTCCAGGTAGAATAGCGTGTATAATAAAGGGCAAAACCAATGATCTTGTGCTCATTTTCGGCAACAAATGCCTTCCATACCGGTTTTTCTCCAAAGCCTGCATCTGTAAACTCCTCCAGGGTCACTGTGACTTCGTCCGGTAGTTTCTCATAGACTGCCAGCTCATGGATGAGTTCAAGGAGTGCCGGACAGTCTTGCTTTTCTGCGACGCGGATAGTTATACTCATTCTGCTTTAAAATGTTTAAGTTTCCTTTTACCAAATATATTGCTGCCAATTCTTACCATGGTACTGCCTTCTTCAATGGCGATTTCATAGTCTGCAGACATTCCCATTGAAATTTCTTTAAAATAATCATCTTTCCGGAAATAAGTCAGTTTAATTCCATCAAATAAAACTTTCAATTCCTGGAATTCATCGCGGATCTGTTTTTTAGATTCTGTATTGGTGGCAATCCCCATCAATCCTACAATTCTAATGTTTTTCAGACTTTCAAATTCTTCGGATCTGAGCAGTTCTATAACTTCATCAAATCCCAGGCCGAATTTGGTGTCTTCATCTGCAATATAGACCTGCAGCAGGCAGTCAATAACCCTGTTGTTTTTTAAGGCTTGTTTGTTAATTTCAATCAGGAGTTTCAGGCTGTCTACAGATTCGATGAGACTGATGAAAGGTGCAATATATTTTACTTTGTTGGTTTGCAGGTGGCCAATTAAGTGCCATTCAATATCTTTTGGTAACAGGGTCTGTTTGTCGACAAGCTCCTGTACAATATTTTCACCAAAAATTCTTTGTCCGGCATCGTAAGCTTCCTGAACTGCATCGGCTTCGTTGTTCTTAGAAACAGCGACCAGTTTCGCGGAGGTACTTTCTAATTCCTTTTTATATTTTAATAAGTTATCGGCTATGCTCATTTATCAGTATTTTTGGTAAAATTAACAACCTTGACGCAATTTGCGGCAAGAAAAGATAATGTTTACAGATTGATGAAGCCAGGCATAGCTTGTATAGGGAGATGTGAAGCGTTTTAAAGAAGGGTTGCTTCAGGGTTTGTAGAGAAAAATTTGATGATACGATGAAGAAGATTTTGTTAGCGGGGATTGCATCTTTATTCCTGTTCGGATGTAAGCCCCCTGTTCCCAAAGATATTATACAACCTGATGATATGGGGAAAATACTGTATGATATCCATGTAGCCGATGGATATGTGAATACGATTCCCTTGCCGGATTCGGCTAAAAAGGTTGCTTCTTCTTTTTATAAGGGCATTTATAAGAAGTATGGAACTGACTCAGCAGCATACACGAAAAGTATGAACTTTTACTATACGCATCCGGATCTGATGAGCAGTATTTACGAAAAGATAAAGGCAGATTTGACAGCGGCTAAAAAGAAGGTGGATAAAGTTGTTGCTGATTCTGTGGCTGCCGCAAATAAAAAACTGCAGAAAAAGTTAGACACGGCAAAAAAAGCTGCAGTAGCGGATCCTAAATTAATCAAGAACGTAAAGGCTAAGGATTCTTTATTGGTTAAAAAGGACAGTGCATTGGTGAAACCTAAGAAGAAGATCAGGAAGAAAAAGTTAAAGAAGGTTCAAATTCAAACGACGCAAAAGTAATTATGTTATATCCCGAAAATTGTTTGGAACGTTTAGGTTTCAACGAAATTAGAGGACTCATCCATAAAAATTGTTTAAGCCCTATGGGACAGCAAATGGTGAGTAAGATGCAGGTCATGACCAATTATGACCAGATAAATAAATTTTTAAGACAAACCAGAGAATTTAAAAGTATACTGGAAAATCAGGAACCTCTGCAGATCAGTACTTTTTTTGATATTAAATATTTAGCAGATAAAATCCGGGCCGAAGGGAGTTACCTGGTGGAAGAGGAGTTGTTCCAGATGTACGCCTCTCTCCAGACGGTATTCTCTGTACTTCGTTTTTTTGACGATAGAAAGGAGGTTTATCCTAACCTGGAGGCTTTATTTGAGCATCTGCCGGTAGAGAAAAATATCCTTAAAAAGATTGAAACTGTTCTTGATCCCAAAGGTAAGATCAAACCTAATGCTTCTCCTGCTTTGCAGCAGATCATTGGGGATATTGCAAAAGGTGAGCAGGAAGTTAGGAAAAAGATGGATGCCATCTATAAGCAGGCTGTTGGAAACAACTGGGTGGCTGATGGAAGTCTGACCATTCGTGATGGCAGGATGTGTATTCCGATTCTGGCTGAAAACAAGAGAAAACTGAAAGGATTTATCCATGATGAGTCGGCCAGCGGCCAGACCGTATACATGGAACCTGAGGAAGTTTTTACTTTAAATAATAAGTTAAGAGATCTGGAATTTGATAAACGCAGGGAGATCATTAAGATTTTGATTGCTTTGACCAATGACCTGAGACCTTATACCCCTTTATTATTGTCTTATCATGGCTTTTTAACCAAGCTGGATTTTGTTCGGGCAAAGGCACTTTTTGCAATAGAAGTGGAGGCAGATATGCCGGTTTTGGTAAAAGAAGCCAGGACTAAGCTGGTCAATGCAAGGCACCCACTCTTGTTTTTGTCTTTCAAGGAAGATCAGAAAACCGTGGTTCCGTTAAATATGCAGATCCACGATACGTTGAGGATATTGCTGGTTTCCGGACCTAATGCCGGTGGTAAATCTGTTTGCATGAAAACGGTTGGTTTGTTGCAGATTATGATCCAGAGCGGCTTATTGATTCCTGTTCATGAGTCTAGTGAGGTCGGTATATTTGACAATATCTTTGCAGATATTGGAGATGATCAATCTATAGAAAGTGATTTGAGTACTTATAGTGCCCATTTAACAAAGATGCGGTATTTTGTAGCGCATGCTACACCGAAGTCGCTGGTGCTGATCGATGAGTTTGGAACAGGTACAGATCCACAATTCGGCGGGCCTATGGCAGAAGCCGTGCTGGAAGTATTGAACAATAAGAAGGTACGAGGCGTAATCACGACCCACTATTCGAACCTGAAATTGTTTGCGGGTAATACGCCCGGGCTTGAAAATGCTTCTATGTTGTTTGATAATGATAAAATGAAGCCTTTGTATGTGCTTGAGATTGGGAAACCGGGGAGTTCATATGCTTTTGAGATTGCGCAGAATATTGGTTTGCAGCCTGAGGTTTTAAAACTGGCGAGAGAAAAGACGGGTACCAATCAAAACCGTATAGATAGTTTGCTGGTGGATCTGGAGAGAGAGAAGAAGCAGATTTATGATACGAAGATCCATCTTTCTACCCAGCAGAATAAAGTCAGAAATCTGGTGGCTGAAAATGAAAAGTTAAAGCTTTTCCTGGAGGAAAATAAAAAGAGCCTGATGAAGGAGGCGAAGCTGGAGGCACAATCCATTATTAAAAATGCGAACAAGCTGGTGGAGAATACGATTGCCGAAATTAAAGAGAAGCAAGCGGATAAGGTAGCGACTAAAGAGCTCCGGCAAAACCTGCAGAAGCAGCTGGTGCAGCACCAGGTAAAGGAAGAGAAGAAACCGGAGGCACCAGTACAAAAGTTAAATACACCGATAGAGGTCGGAGACTGGGTACAACTCAATAACAGTGAAACAACTGGACAGGTACTGGAAATTAACCGGGATAACCTGGTGGTGGCATTGGGTGATCTGAGGTCTGTTTTGAAAAAAAACAGGGTGCATAAGATCAGCAATACGCAGGCGAGGAAAACGATACAGGCCAATTCTTATTCTGGCAGTATTTCTGAAGCGATCAGTTCTTTTAGCGCGGAGCTGGATTTAAGGGGAATGCGGGGTGAAGTGGCCTTACAGGAAGTTGAAAAGTACTTGGACAGGTCTGTCATGATGGGCTTTCCTTTTATTAAACTGATCCACGGAAAAGGTGACGGTATTCTTCGGAAGCTGATCCGTGAGTATCTTAAAAAGTATAGCCAGGTTACCCGTGTGGAGGATGAGCATGCAGACCGGGGTGGAGATGGTATTACGTATGTATATTTAAAATGATAATTACCCCCGGGCTAACAAAGTTCGGGGGACTTTTTTTAATTTAGCAGTCAAACCAAATATATGATCAATAAAGTGGTATCGGGGGCTATAGAAGCCATCCGGGATATAGAAGACGGTGATACATTAATGCTGGGGGGATTTGGCCTTTGCGGGATTCCTGAAAACTGCATTGCGGCACTGGTGAAAAAGAACGTAAAGAACCTGACCTGCATTTCCAATAATGCCGGAGTAGATGATTTTGGCATAGGGCTGATGCTGCAGCAGCGCCAGGTTAAAAAGATGATTTCTTCTTATGTTGGAGAGAATGCAGAATTTGAAAGACAGCTGCTGAGTGGTGAACTGGAAGTTGAATTGATTCCGCAGGGTACTTTAGCAACACGCTGCATGGCTGCCGGTTATGGTATGCCTGCAATATTTACACCTGCAGGTGTGGGTACTGAAGTGGCTGAGGGTAAAGAAGTGCGAAATTTTAATGGCAAGGATTACCTGATGGAGTATGCTTTTGAGGCTGATTTTGCGATTGTAAAAGCCTGGAAAGGAGATACTGCGGGCAACCTGATCTACAGATCGACCAGCAGGAATTTTAATCCGGTAATGGCGATGGCTGGAAAAGTGACCATTGCTGAGGTAGAGATTCTGGTGGAAGCCGGAGAACTGGACCCGGATCAGATTCATACACCCGGGGTATTTGTACACCGTATTTTTCAGGGTGCTGATTACGAGAAGAGAATTGAACAACGTACGGTAAGAACTAAAAATTAAGGGTCACATGCTGGATAAAAATGGAATTGCGAAACGTATCGCAAAAGAGATAAAAGATGGTTACTATGTGAATCTTGGGATTGGTATTCCAACATTGGTAGCCAATTATATTCCTGAGGGGATCAATGTCGTTTTACAGTCGGAGAACGGCTTACTGGGTATGGGGCCTTTTCCATTTGAAGGGGAAGAGGATGCCGATCTGATCAATGCAGGAAAACAAACGATTACCACCTTACCTGGTTCATCTGTCTTCGATTCGGCCTTGAGTTTTGGAATGATCAGGAGCCAGAAGATTGATCTGACTATATTAGGTGCTATGGAAGTTTCTGAGAACGGAGATATTGCCAATTGGAAGATCCCTGGTAAAATGGTGAAAGGAATGGGGGGCGCTATGGACCTGGTGGCTTCTGCTAAAAATATTATAGTGGCCATGCAGCATGTGAATAAAGCGGGGGAGAGTAAACTGCTGCCAAAATGTACCTTGCCTTTAACAGGTGTACATTGTATTAAAAAGATTGTAACCGAGCTTGCGGTTCTTGATGTACTGCCTGAGGGTGGATTTCAGTTGATCGAAAGAGCACCAGGGGTGAGTGTGGATTACATTAGAAACGCAACCTCAGGCAGACTTCTGGCCGACGACAATACGCCGGAAATGCATATTGATTAATTGTCCTGACAGAATTTAGCTTTCAGATCAATGGCTATTTTTTCGGTAATGGCAATGATCTCATCGGGGGTGTTGTTGTTGTTCAGCACAACCATATTGCATTCTTCTTTGTACGGCAATAAAAATTCTTTATAAGATGGCACAACGTGGTTGTGCCATTTGTATAATACGTCTTCTTCAGAATAGCCGCGTTCCATACCATCTCTCTTTACTCTGCGGTCCAGAGCTACGGATTCTTCGGCTTCTACAAAGATCTTATGGTCCAGCAATGCTGCGATCTCTTTGAAATGAAGGATGAAAAGGCCTTCTACTATGATTATTGGTGCGGGACTGATCTCCAGGATCTTGACCACGGCCAAAGGGTTGTTAAAATTGTATTCTTTTTTGTAGATCACTTCTCCTTTCAGGAGTTTCCTGATGTCGAGGTTGAACTGCTCGTTGTCAATGGTGGAAGGAAGATCAAAGTTGTATAATTTATTCTCTTCCTGTGTCATTTCTCCAACAGGGATGTAATAATCATCCTGCGAAACTAAAGTAACCTCATCATTCTTAAAATGATGAAGGAAACAATTTAAAAAGAAAGTTTTACCGGAACCGCTTCCACCCGCAATCCCGATAATAAAAGGTTTATTGTTCATTAGTATCTTGTCCGCTGTAGGTTAAATTACAAAAAAATCTTTTGTCCAGCGCACCCAGTGCGTCTGCTACAGCTTTTGTCATTACAATGATAACATCTTTTGTGGACTCATTCTCTGTAAATTTACCAACAACCTTTGCAAAAGTAGAGCGGTTGCTCATTGGATTGGTGATTTTTATTACGGTTCCTATTGGTGCAGTGCGGTGTAATACAAGCATTTTAGTTGGATCAAGTCCTTCGTCTGCAATCCATACAGCGGTTCCTTTTTCATCAATTTGATTCAGGCCATATCTGCTTGGCGCGTATTTTAAGGAAGGGTTTTTAATGGTTGATACGCTATCGGTCTCTGCATCTGAATCTGTTACCGGTGGAGTATAAGGTTTTTTAACCGGGTATTGTCCTTTGATCAGTAATTTTTGGCCAATTCTAAGGGAGGCATCCGGTAAATTGTTCTTTGCTTTTACCTGGTCCATCGTCAGGCCATATTTTGTGGCAATAGAATAGAGGGTTTCATTGGAGGCTACGGTATGTTCTATGAACTCTTCCTGTGCTGAAGTGTCTGCAGGGGATTGCAGCGGTTGTGTCTTTTTATCCAGACCTGTTTTTTTCTGGCCTGTCTGTGTTGTTTCTGTTACAACCGGCTGGCCTGCATTTGACGTTTCAGGATTTTGACCTTGTTTAGCCGGAATTTTTAAGACCTGAGCTATTCTCAGGTTACTGGAATTTAACCCGTTAAGTTTTTTGATCTCCTCAATGGTTGTTCCGTATTTGTCAGCCAGCATCCCCAGGTTTTCTTTGGCTTTTACAACATGCTCTATATAGGCTCCGTTTTCTCCTGGAGTTGCATCTGTGCTTTTTACAGCTTCAGGACGTTTGGAAGGAAAAATTGGCTCATTAGCTGCAGTTTGTGTTGGTTTCTGTTCCGGCTTTTGATCCTGTTTTTTTTCTGGTTGCTGTTCGGTTCCTGCTTGTGCCGGCATTTTTAAGACCTGGCCTATTCTCAGGTGAATCGAGTTTAGGTCGTTGATCCTTTTGATTTCATTTACTGTAGTTCCAAATCTTTCTGCAAGTCTGTTCAGGTTGTCTTTGGGTTGTATGGTGTACTCCGTATAGTTTCCATTATCGGATGATGTATTTGCCGGTGGATTTTTTGCAGCCGTGCTGATCTGATCTTTAAATGGAATATTGGTTGGTACTTTAATGATGACCCCGATTTGAAGGTATTTGTTGTCATTAAAGGTAATGATCTCTTTGGGCTGAACATTGTACAGTCTTCCTATGGAATAATAGGTGTCGTGCTGAACTACTTTATGGATGATTACTTTTTTGCCTTTCAGGTTTTCTACGCCTATGGAGTCTCTGAGGTTAGAGGCAGAGGCTGAGGATATGTTAAGGAAGGCAGCTACTGCTGCCAATATATAATATTTTTGCATTAATGTTGTGTCAAGTTAATTCTGGCAATTATACGAATAAATTCTAAGAGCTTAAATTCTATATCAAGAACGGGAAAGAAGGGTGCGTATTATAAAGCAGTGTGAAAAAAACTTGCTGGAAAAATCAATATTACTCTTCGAGGACTGGACTCCTTGCCCCGCTTCGCTCTTGTGGCAAGGCGCCCTGAGGTCCTCTCGGAGTAATATTGATTTTGTATGGCGCATAGCTGTGAGGGGTGGTCCGGGAAGGGGGAAGGAAAAGTGAGGTGTTTGATGAGGGCATTTTTATAAAGCGAAGAGGATTGCTCTAAGGCAGATAAAAAGTAACTATGAATTATTTATAGTGATATATACGGTGTGTAAACTAAGAAAGCCCTGCTCCAAAAGCATGGCTTTCTTGAGTTGAATGGGGATGTTTTATTTTTTATTTGCGAATGAGCGCAGCATCCAGGTGTTTTTTTCTTTGAATTGCATGAAACGGTTGACCATATCGTTGGTACCGTCATCTCCGGCTTTGTCTGTTGCTTCCAGCAATTCCCTTTCCAGTTGGATGAGTTGATACATATCGTCGAGAATAGCATCTACCATATCGAGGTCTTTAAGACCTATGGTATTGATCTCTTTAATGGAAGATTCACTGATGTAATCTGCGAAACGGCTATGTGGTGGTTTACCTAGGGTAAGGACACGTTCTGCAATTTCATCAATGGTCAGTTGAGCGCCATCTCTATGCGCCCTGCCCGGACTCACCTCCTTTGCTAAGCGCCATATAAAATCAATATTACTCCGAGAGGACCTCAGGGCGCCTTGCCACAAGAGCGCAGCGAGGCAAGGAGTCCAGTCCTCGAAGAGTAATTTGATTTTTTCAAACAAGCTTACAAACTTAAATTTACCTTTGTAGATAATGGGATATAACAGCTTATCAGAATGTGTTGCTGATTTAGAAAAACACGGACATCTTATACGTATAAAAGAAGAAGTAGATCCTTACCTGGAAATGGCTGCAATTCATTTGCGGATTTTTGAACAGGAAGGCCCGGCCATTCTATTCGAAAAAGTTAAAGGAAGCCCTTTTCCTGCAGTATCCAACTTGTTTGGCACTTTGGAAAGGTCCAAGTTTATGTTCAGAGACAGCCTGGATAAAGTTCAGCAGTTGGTAGGACTTCGTTCAGATCCAATTAAAGCATTTAAGAACCCATTTAAATATGCCGGGGCAGGCTTAACTGCACTCTCTGCTTTACCATTGAAACAAAGCTTGTTTAAAGCTACTTTTAATAAAACGACCATTAGTCAGCTTCCGCAAATTGTAAACTGGCCCATGGACGGCGGACCATTTGTAACTATGCCACAGGTCTATACCGAAGATCCGGATAAACCAGGTGTGATGAATTCTAATCTGGGGATGTACCGTATACAACTGGCCGGAAATGAATATATCAAAGACAAAGAAATCGGATTACATTATCAGATTCATAGAGGGATAGGCGTTCATCAATCCAAAGCCAATGCAAAAGGACAACCATTAAAAGTGAGTATTTTCGTGGGAGGCCCTCCTTCACATCCATTGGCGGCTGTGATGCCTCTGCCGGAAGGACTATCAGAAATGACCTTTGCGGGAGCCCTGGGTAACAGGCGGTTCCGTTATTTCTATGATGAAGAAGGTTTCTGCATTTCTGCAGATGCAGATTTTGTGATCACAGGAACGGTTTATCCGCAGGAAAACAAACCAGAGGGTCCCTTTGGAGATCATTTAGGCTATTACAGTTTAACGCATCCTTTTCCTTTAATGAAGGTGCACAATGTATACCATAAGAAAGATGCTATCTGGTCCTTTACCGTAGTAGGAAGACCTCCGCAGGAGGATACAAGCTTTGGTGCGCTGATCCATGAAATTGCAGGTTCGGCACTTCCGCAGGAAATCCACGGACTGCAAGAAGTGAATGCTGTAGATGCAGCAGGTGTGCATCCATTGTTGTTTGCAATAGGGAGTGAGAGATATACACCTTATTTAAAGGAGCGTAGACCACAGGAAATCTTAACCATTGCGAATCATATTTTGGGTAAGAACCAGTTGAGTCTGGCTAAATATGTGTTTATTGCTGCGAGAGAGGATGACGAGAAGCTCAGTACGCATCATATCAAGGCTTTTTTGAAGCACATACTGGAACGTATGGATTTTACCAGAGACCTGCATTTTTATACGCAAACTACGATAGATACCTTAGACTATAGTGGAGAAGGATTGAACTCCGGCTCTAAAGTGGTGTTTGCTGCGGCCGGTGATGTGAAACGTCAACTGAGTACAGTATTGCCTTCAGGTCTTGTTACAGATGGATCTTTTTCCGGGTATCACATGGCTATGGAAGGGGTTATGACGGTTCAGGCTCCAGCTTATTTGAATAAGGATCAGGCAGGGGTTGAAATTAGCGCATTGAAAGACCAGCTTCAACAACAGAATCTGGAAGGTCTGGGCTTAATTGTACTTTGTGATGATGCTGCGTTTACTGCAAAAGATATCAATAACTTGGTATGGGTCACTTTTACGAGAAGTAATCCTGCCTCAGATATAGATGGGGTGGGTAGTTTTGTTAAAGATAAACATTGGGGCTGTACAGGCCCGGTTATTATAGATGCGAGAAAGAAACCTCAGCATGCACCTGAGCTGATCAAAGATGCTGAAGTGGAAAAGAATATAGAACGGTTTAAACTTTATCTGTAGGAGGGGTTGCTTCCCGGGAGAATCATTTCAAAATAAAAGCGCTGATGTCTTGACATCAGCGCTTTTATTTTGAAATGATTCTCTGGCTTTTAGAAGCGAACTCCGAAAGTCAGGAAAACATTGTTTTTACTTAATTTTGTTGTTGCAGTGGGATCCAGTGAAGCATCAGTTCCTACAGTATAAGGAACGAATGTCTGATTGGTTTCTACCCTTTGGTAGGCAAGGTCAACATAATACTGATTGATTCTGTAGCCTAAACCTGCGCTATAATATTTAACCTGAGCCTGGTTGTCAGGATCTTGTTTATAAGGAGTACCATTCAGTCCAAAACCTGCGCGAAGCGTAATCGGATCTATTTTGTATTCACCACCAACACGGAAGTTAACAGCACTTTTGTAGAAATCTTTAACATCCTGGTTGTTGTTGTTTAAAATTGAGCGATCATCCGTAGTATTGTAATCCGATGTAGTGCTCAGTTTGATGCTGGAGTAATTTACAAAATCAACGTCCCCGGTTAATAAACCGTTACCAGCAATAATTAAACTTGCACCCACGGAAGTTTTCATAGGAGTCCTTAATGTATATTGAAATACATAATTGTTCTGATCAGGTCTGTATGCTGAATTTCCAGGGTTATAACGTGTATTTACAGCTTCTGAATAAGTATCTTCTACATGCATCCAGGTTGGTGTTTGAAAGGATGCACCAATTCTAAATTCATTTATCGGCTTATAGATGATACCAATCCTTCCATTAATTCCATTACCTCTGGTCGTCTGAGATTGCAGATAAGAAGCAGTATAAGTGTCACCAACTTTTGGATCTGCAGGTAATTCCTGTGGAGTGGAAGTCAGTGAACCCATTTCGCTGAAATTAGAATCATAATCATAATGCATGGTCACAAATCCTATGGAAGCACCAATATAAACCTGATTGGAAATGTTCATGGATCCTGCGAAGTTAAATTCAGAAGTAGACCCCCACCTGTTTTGATTGTAGGCTTGATTGTTGTTGAGTTTGGAATTTGCTTTTTGGTAGACGCCAGGACTGGTTTCATTGATCAGGAAATTGTCATAGCCTAACTGACCCAATCCTACAGGTAGGTTTTGGTGGGTTTGGCCTGTGTTATTTGCCTGCTCAGCAAAATAATCGCCTAAAGAATTGTTCGGGTTTTTTCCGGCAAAACTTACGCGCTGACTATAATCGTTATTTCTGTTGTAGCCAATTCCCCAAACAAAACTAACTATCCCCTGATCCAGATTAGAGCCTTTAGGTCTGATCACCGGATTGTACCAAACTATACCCGCCTGGTTTAAGTTAAAACTGTTTTTTGTATCGTTGGAATTCTGACCAAAATAGTTCGATTTTGAGCCTGTATTGTTAAACTCAGGTGTGATGCTGAATTCAGATCTGGTGAACATTCCCAGTCCGGCAGGGTTACCGCCAATAGAACTGATATCTCCACCTAAACTGGTTTGAGCATTTCCCAGCCCTTTGAAACGGGCTGAACTACCGTAATTAGTTTGCGAGAACCTAAGGGCATCACCCGCGTATTGTGCATATATTACTCCAGTATTGGCTACCATAGCCAATCCAAGAATGGTAAGGAATTTTTTCATTTAATAGGGTTCTTATTTAACTAGTTTCTACCACCTCTTTGACTTCTGCCGCCACCGCCACCGCCGCCATAATTACCGCCGGAATTAGATGGAGGGGAATAACTAGGTCTGCTGTCTCTTTGGGGAGTATAACTTTCCGTTCTGCCTTGTCTTGGTTGTATATACGGATTGTCAGGTCTGCTGCCAGAATTTACATTTGCTGGACGGCTTGATCTGCTTCTTTCTGTGTAGCTTACACCGTTGGTTGTTCTGATCACACCGCGACCATTATAACTGCTGTTCATATTGCTGGACCTTGGGGTATAACCAACGCCGTTTTCTCTGCCTCTATAAGGTCTTGCACCATAAGTGGTGTTTCCAGGTAAGCGGTTGACATAGCCACCGCCCCAGTAACCACCTCCCCAGTATCCGCCACCCCAGAAGCCACCTCCCCAATAAGGGTTGTAGCCCCAGTAAGGAGAATAGCCCCAGCCACCAAAACCATAGTAAGGATTCCAGATGCTGTTGTAATAATTTCCAAATCCCCAGCCAAAGCCTAATGACCAGCTGCTGGAATATGGATAAAAGCCGTTATATCCATAATAATCACCATAATATGGGTCATAATAATTTCTGTACGGGCTTCCGTAATAAAATCTGTTGATGCGTGACGAATAATCCATATCGTAATTAGGGTCACTGCTTCCGTAATTATCATCGTAACTATCGCTGTATTGGGAAGACTGCCCTGGTTGGGGCTGTACATATTCCTGAGCCTTAGCTACAGAGTTGTATACGTCATCGTTGCCGCTGCCTTGCTGCGCCAACCTCGGTGCAGAACAGGAGGAAATAACCACCGCTGCTGCAACCAATATTGGAGTAAGTAATCGAATCGGTTTCATATATGTGAATTGTTTGTGTGTGTTACAATTATTATAGGTATAAATTTATAAATTTGCGACCTACTATACAAGAAATTTAACACAAAAAACGTTCCAGACAGTTATGAGCAAAGGTATTACAAGCAAAAACGAAGATTATTCCCAGTGGTATAACGACATTGTTATAAAAGCCGATCTTGCAGATCATTCAGATGTAAGGGGCTGTATGGTAATTAAGCCGTATGGTTACTCAATTTGGGAAAAAATGCAGTCTGTATTAGATCAAAAATTTAAAGATACTGGTCACAGCAATGCTTATTTTCCTTTATTCATCCCAAAGTCATATTTTTCAAAGGAGGCTTCTCACGTAGAAGGTTTTGCCACGGAATGTGCTGTTGTGACACATTATCGTCTGAAAAATGACGGTAACGGAAACATTATTGTAGATGAAACTGCCAAACTGGAAGAGGAGCTGATCGTAAGGCCAACTTCTGAAACCATTATCTGGAATACTTATAAAGGCTGGATCCAGTCGTACAGAGATTTGCCTTTGCTGATCAACCAATGGGCAAATGTTGTCCGCTGGGAAATGAGAACCAGGCTGTTCCTGAGAACAGCAGAGTTTTTATGGCAGGAAGGGCACACTGCGCACTCGACGGCACAGGAAGCCATTGAAGAAACAGAACGCATGCTGGATGTATATGCAGACTTTGCTGAAAATTGGATGGCTTTACCAGTGGTTAAAGGAAAGAAAACGCCAAATGAACGTTTCGCAGGGGCTTTGGACACCTATTGTATTGAAGCTTTGATGCAGGATGGAAAGGCTTTACAGGCAGGTACTTCACACTTTTTAGGACAAAATTTTGCCAAAGCATTTGATGTGAAGTTTACCAATAAAGAAGGAAAAATAGAGCATGTTTGGGCAACGTCATGGGGTGTTTCTACCCGTTTGATCGGTGCTTTAATTATGGCTCATAGTGATGATCAGGGATTGGTTTTACCTCCAAAGCTGGCTCCAATACAGGTGGTGATTGTACCGATCTATAAAGGAGAGGAAGATCTGAAGAACATCAGTAATTTTGTAGATGAACTGATTCCTAAATTAAAGGGAATGGGTATTTCTGTGAAATACGATGACAGGGACACACAACGTCCTGGATTCAAATTTGCAGAATATGAACTTAAAGGCGTACCTGTCCGGATTGCAATAGGCGGAAGAGATATGGAGAATGGTACCGTTGAAATTGCCAGAAGAGATACTCGTGAGAAACAAACCGTTCAGCAGGAAGGATTAGATATTTTTGTTCAGCAATTGCTGGAGGATATCCAGGAGAACATCTATAAAAAAGCTGCAGACTACAGGGAAGATCACATCACCGAAGCAAATTCCTACGATGAGTTCAAAGAGCTTTTGGATACCAAAGCCGGATTTATTTCTGCGCACTGGGATGGTACATCTGAGACAGAACAAAAAATAAAAGAAGAGACAAAGGCTACAATCAGATGTATTCCGTTAAATAATAAACAGGAGGCTGGTGTATGTATTTATTCAGGTAAACCTTCTACACAACGCGTACTGTTTGCCAGGGCTTATTAATTAGCGCCAGGTAAATTTAATTTTGAAAATAAATATCAATAGATAAACAGATGAAATTTGCAACCAAAGCTATACATGCAGGTCAGGAGCCGGATCCAACTACAGGAGCGGTAATGACCCCGATTTATCAGACTTCTACCTACTGGCAAAAGTCGCCGGGCGATCACAAAGGATTTGAGTATTCCCGTGGAACGAATCCAACCAGACAGGCTTTGGAAAAATGTCTGGCTGCGTTGGAAAATGCAAAATATGGTCTTGCCTTTTCAAGCGGTATGGGTGCAACCGATACGGTCTTGAAGTTGCTGAAGCCTGGTGATGAAGTGATCACAGGAAATGATCTTTACGGCGGTTCTTATCGTATATTTACTAAGGTATATGAGAAATATGGTATTAAATTCCATTTCCTGGATTTATCCAAACCAGAGAATATACTGCCTCATTTAAATGACAAGACCAAGTTGATCTGGATTGAAACACCAACCAATCCAACCATGCAGATCATTGACATTGAAGGGGTTTCCAAAATTGCAAAACAGCACCAGCTGATCCTGGCGGTAGACAATACTTTTGCCTCGCCCTATCTTCAAAATCCAATGGATCTTGGGGCGGATATTGTGATGCATTCGGTCACTAAATATATCGGTGGTCACTCCGATGTCGTGATGGGCGCTTTGCTGGTCAATGACGATCAGCTGTATAAAGATCTTTGGTTTATCTATAATGCATGTGGCGCAACACCGGGTCCTCAGGATTCTTTCCTGGTATTGAGGGGAATCAAAACTTTGCACCTGCGTATGAAAGCGCATTGTGAAAATGGTGAAAAGGTGGCCCGCTACCTGAAGAACCATCCGAAGATTGATAAGATCTACTGGCCAGGATTTGAAGATCATCCTAACCATGACATTGCAAAAAAACAAATGAGAGGTTTTGGCGGCATGGTTTCGATCACGTTAAAAGGAGCAGATTTAGCAGAAACCTTCAGAGTGGCTTCTTCATTTAAAGTGTTTGCCCTGGCAGAATCTTTAGGTGGTGTAGAATCACTGATCAACCATCCAACCACCATGACCCATGGTTCTATTCCTAAAGAAGAAAGAGAAAAGGTTGGGGTCACAGATAACCTGCTCCGTTTAAGCGTTGGCGTGGAGGATATCGATGATTTACTGGCAGATTTAGAACAAGCACTTAAATAACAGCGGTTGGAATTTCTGGAACTTAAGGATTTTTTGGATGTGAAGGTTGGAGAATACAACCAGCCGGGCTTTATTCAAAATGATCCAATTTGTATTCCCCACCGTTTTTCAAAAAAACAGGATATTGAAATTGCCGCATTTTTTGCGGCAATTTTAGCTTGGGGGCAGCGTAAAACCATTATCAATAAGTGCACGGAGTTGTTTGCCCGGATGGATAATGATCCTTATGCCTTTATGACCGGACATTCCGACCAGGATTTGAAAGGTTTGCTGGGCTTTAAGCACCGTACTTTCAATGATACCGATCTGTTGTATTTTGTGGAGTTCTTCCATCAGCATTACCAGAGATCGGATAGTTTGGAAACGGCTTTTTTGCCAAAGGGGAGTTCTCCGTTCAGAGAAGAATATTTGACCGTCGTTCAGGAGGAGGAAAAGATCGCATATGCTTCTTCGTCCTGTATGCTGGGAGAAATGAATCAACCTGCATTGGATATTGAACAATCTCTGAACCATTTCAGAAGCTATTTTTTTAGTCTTCCGGATTTCCCCAGGAGAACCATCAAACATGTTTCTTCTCCTGCTCAGAAATCTACCTGCAAGCGTTTAAATATGTTTTTAAGGTGGATGGTAAGAAAGGATGTCTGTGGTGTGGATTTTGGCGTTTGGAATATCATCAAACCGGCAGATCTGATTTGCCCTTGTGATGTACATGTAGATCGTGTAGCCCGTAAGCTTGGTCTGATTGAGCGGAAGCAAACCGACTGGAGAACTGCTATGGAATTGACCACTGAATTGCGAAGATTTGATCCGCTGGACCCTGTGAAGTATGATTTTGCCTTGTTTGGCTTAGGCGTTGAAGAAAAGTTCTGATAATTTTGGCGCTTTTTTTATCTTTAATCTGTGGATGACTTAAGCATTTTAAACGCATGGTAACTTTTAGCGCAGAGATTGAAAAATTTGGAGAGATGGGTGAAAAGACCGGTTGGAGTTATGTTTTTATTCCCCAGGCTATAGCTGCCCGGATCAAGGCGGATTGTAAAAAGAGCTTCCGGGTAAAAGGTAAAATTGACCAGACGCCTATAGAAGGAATGGCAATCGTTCCAATGGGAGAAGGTGATTTCATCCTGGCCTTGAAAGCCAGTTTGCGAAAACAACTTCGTAAAGAAGCCGGGGTTGTAGTGACTGTTGAGCTGGAAGAGGATAAGGATTTTAAGATTGAGATTCCCGAAGATCTGGAACTTTGTCTGTCTGACGAAGACCATTTGATGGCGCGTTTCTTAAAATTGCCAAAGTCACATCAGAACTGGTACATCAACTGGGTAAATTCTGCTAAAACTGAGCCTACCCGAACCAAACGGCTGGTGAGGATTGTTTCTGCGATGGACAGGGAAATGACCTTTGCTGAAATGATGCGGGAAGGCAAGGAAAAGAAATAATCAAACTCTTTTGTAATTTCTGAACCAGCTGCTTATTTTCATCTGGATCACACCTACAAAAGCTTCCCTGAAAATCCTGGTGCTCATCTTTGAAACTCCTTCAGTCCGGTCGGTAAAGATAATGGGCACTTCAACTACTTTAAAACCATATTTAATGGCAGTAAATTTCATTTCAATCTGGAAGGCATAACCTACAAACCGGATCTTATCCATTGGAATGGTTTCCAGAACGATCCTTCTGTAGCATTTAAAACCAGCTGTTGCATCCTGAATGCTGATGCGGGTAATAAAACGAACATACATCGATGCAAAATAGGACATCAGTACCCTGTTCATCGGCCAGTTGACCACATTTACACCGTTTACATACCTGGAGCCAATGGCTACATCTGCACCATTTAAACAAGCCTCTCTTAAACGGATCAGGTCATCCGGATTATGAGAGAAATCTGCATCCATTTCAAATATAAATTCATATTTGCGCTGCAGGGCCCATTTAAAGCCGTGAATATAGGCAGTTCCTAAGCCCAGTTTGCCTGTTCTTTGTTCCAGGTGGAGGGCCGGATACTCTTCCTGAAGGCTTTTTACAATCTCTGCAGTCCCGTCAGGAGAACCATCGTCTATGATTAAGATCTCAAAGAGGAAAGGAAGTGAAAATACCTTCCTGATGATTCTTTCAATGTTTTCCTTTTCGTTATAGGTAGGAATTATTACTAAGCTGTCTGACACTTGTGACCGGTATTTTTTAATGTATGAATTGCAGAATCGCCGAAATTAATCATTAAAAATGAAAAACCCTGTAACCGGGCGGGGTTACAGGGTTAAAATATGTTAAATCCAGTGCAGATTAGCTTACGCCTTGCATCAGTTTTTTAATCAATGGAGAACAAATGATCAGGAAGATACCAGCAATTGCTGCGTAGATACCCAATTGGTAATAGCCTGCAGTGTAGGAATGTAGTTTTTCCATAAGGGTAGCACCTTCATCTACAGACATATCTGCGCCAAATTTTCCGGCGGCAAACTGACCAAATGCGCTGGCGAGGAACCACATTCCCATCATCATACCTGTAAGTTTCTTTGGCGAAAGTTTAGTCACCAGCGACATTCCGATTGGACCAAGGCATAATTCACCAAGGGTCATCAACAGATAACCAAAAGTAAAGAGGTTTAAGGAAGTTATCCCTTTGGCGTCTGCAAGAAAACGAGTATAAAAGAAGGTATAAAATGTAGCAGCCAGAAACAAAAATCCGATACCAAATTTAATTACAGAATTTGGCTCTATTTTCTTTTTTGACAACCAAAGCCACAACAGACCAACCAGCGGACTGAAAAGAATGACAAAGAAAGAGTTGGAGCTGTTGTTGATCACATTAGGGTCAATCTGGAAAAACAGCAAGGTATGGCTCAGATTCTTCTCTGCAAAAAGAGATAGGGAGCCACCGCTTTGTTCGAAAATGGCATTGAACAGGAAGTACAGGAAAATAAAAATAAAAGCAGCAAGCAGCTTCATCTGGAATTTTCTGTCTTTTACCTTGTAAGTTTCGTAAAGAAAATAAATGATACAAAGCGGGGCAATAGTATACATGAAGTAATCGGTATACTTTGTGTTCTGCACCATGATCAGGATCAAAGGAATAGAGATCAAAGAAAATACATATACGCCGATCTCTCTTAATCTTTTTTTGCTTACAGGCATTTCCTTTAACGGAGAATCACCGATTGGACCCAGTTGTTTTTTGGTAAACAGGAAGGTAATCAGGCCGATTGCCATCACAATTGCTGCGGCCAGGAAGGCATAGTTCCAGGAAACATACTTTCCGAGATAAACACATAATGCACCACCTAAAAGGCCTCCGATATTGATCCCGGCATAGAACATTCCATAACCAGCATCCCTGCGGTGATCGCCTTCTTTATAAAGGTCACCTACCATAGAAGAAATGTTGGGTTTGAAGAAACCCGTGCCTATAATAGAAAGTGTGATACCAATGTAAAAGAAATCCTTTGGTGAGGATGCAATGATCAGGTTTCCGAGGATCATCACCATTCCGCCAAAGAACAATGATTTTTTAAAGCCTAAGACCTTATCTGCAAAGATACCTCCCAAAAAAGTGAAAGCGTAAACAAAAGATTGTATGGCCGCATATTTTAGATTGGCATCCTTATCCGAAAGGGAAAGACCAACGATTTTGTCGATCATGAAAATGGTGAGCATACCCCGCATTCCGTAGAAGCAGAAACGCTCCCACATTTCTACCAAAAATAATGACCAAAGCTGCTTAGGGTATTTACCCTCAAAATCCTGGATTTTGTCCAGCGTGATATTTTCTTGCATTCTATTTTATGTTAATCTAAAAAGCCTTTGGCAGAGGCCAAAGGCTTTTTATTTATTTTACACCGTGCATTAATTTTTTAAGAACAGGAGTCAGCATCATAATGATCAGACCAAGGCCTACCGGAATAAAGGTAAAGATCAGAAAGAAGGTAGTCATGGAATATTTGGAAGTGATCTCGTCGATCATGCCACCCATTGTACCTGCGATCTTGTTTCCGATTGCAATAGCCAGGTACCAGATCCCAAACATAATCGCGATCATACGCCCCGGAACCAGTTTACTTACATAAGATAAACCTACCGGTGATATGAACAGTTCTCCTAAGGTATGGAAGAAATAGGCCAGTACCAGCCAAACCATGCTCACAGAAGCCACGGCGGCGCCCTGAGGAATCGTGCTTGCCCCATAGGCTAAAGCGGCGAAGCCGATGCCCAGGAGGATCATTCCAAAGCCGTTTTTAAAGGTTGCGGAAGGGTTGTATTTGCTTTCCCACAGTTTAGATACGATAGGGGCACAGCTGATGATGAACAAGGAGTTCAGAATTCCGAACCAGGTAGCAGGTACCTCTGATTTGACTTCGGAATATTGTTGTTTCAGCATATAGATTACAATGACCCAGATGATCACGAAACCTGAAGCCAGAATAATGTTTCCCAGTGCAAATTTTCCAAAGGTCTTGGCAAATAAACGCAGCAATACATAAGAGATGATGGCCAGGGGAACAATGGTGATCAAAGTATTTACAACGTTGAAAATGATCTTGGAATCGCCGGTTAAGATGCGCTGTGTATAATCTTTGGCAAAAATGGTCATTGAACCACCTGCCTGCTCAAATGAAGCCCAGAAGAAAATGGTAATGAAGGCCAGAATAATCACCGCAATCATTTTGTCGCGAAGTACAGGCGTATATTGTGCAATCCTCTTGATCAGGATAAAAATAAATAAGGCAAGTGCAATCAGGATGGCAAAATTACTACCCTCAATGCCACCGATTTTAAAGTTGAACAAATTGAAACTGGTGATCTTGGAAACCGGATCGTTGATGATCCAGGCCAGACCAATAACAGAAAGTAAACCAATGATACCCCGGTCAAATGAAGAGAAAGGGTTCCTTGTGGATTCTTCAGGTGTTTCTGAAAAGTCTTCTTCTTTATCTTTAACGGGTTTCAGACCGATGTTTCCGAAAATGTTCTGTGTAAAGTAGAACTGGAGCATACCAATAAACATAAAAACACCAGCCAAACCAAAACCATAAGACCAGCCCCAGTTTGGATTTTCGCCGATATAACCGCAAAGCAACATACCCAGGAAAGCTCCGGCATTTACCCCCATATAGAAAATGGTATAGGCACCGTCTTTTTTCTCCTGATGTTTTTTGTACATCTGTGCAATGATCGAGGTCATGTTCGGTTTAAAGAAACCATTACCAATCACCAGCAGGCCTAACCCCAAATACATAAATGCATGGTGAAATTCCATCGCCATAGACAAATGTCCAAGGGTCATGATCAGGGCACCAACCAATACTGCCCATCTGTAGCCGATAATCTTATCCGCGATATAACCGCCTAAAATAGGGGTCAGGTAAGCTAAACCGGTATAAGAACCATAAATAGCTAAGGCATGAGCCCTCGGCCATCCCCAGCCAGGGTTATCCCCGATAATAGATGAAGTTAAGAAGAGTACCAGCAAAGCCCTCATCCCGTAGTAGGAAAACCGCTCCCACATTTCGGTAAAGAATAGAACAAACAGCCCTGCCGGATGCCCTAAGACCTTACTTTCGAAAAAATTATTTGGATTATCCAAACTTTGTGCATTCATGTGTTGTTTTTTTGTGTAATAATTTATAGAAAAGGTTCAGTTAGTTCGTTGGAGTGTCAGGAGAAGAATCTCCTGTTATTGAGCGGGATAGTTATTTTTCTAATATGTTTCAATTGCCCTGCCAGTGATAAATTTTGTGTGTTGTTGAATTGAACGATCTCGCAAGATAGGGACATACGAGCAAACTCACAAATTTTTAATTCTTCATCCATCATTAAAAAGCCCGTTAAAATTTCTTCTGGGCAGGTATTTGCTTGTTCTTTGGATCTATGTAAAACTCATCGCTGGTGGCGGGATCATTGTTGACTTCGACATTTTCAACCAGTTTTAAGCGGCCTCCCAAAGGCTTGTAGGCATCAAAACTTGAATCTGATGCATAAAATTCAAAGTGATCTGCCATTTCCGGACTTAAGGGAGCAAGGTGATCAAAAACAATCATACCTATTTTTTTGTCCAGGCGGAGTGTCATAGAATTGAGCTTGCTGTACTCGAAAACTATCCGATTTTTTACAGAACTGTTTTTGGAGTCCTGGAAAACAGGCTTGCCAAATACTGGTTCACCCTGGTTAAAAGAGAGTACCTCGATTACTTTTTTAGAGGTTTTAGCATTGTTTCCTTTCCAGCCCAGTAAGGCGTAATAGGTCTGTTTGCCACTATTGACAACAGGTACGATCTCATAATACCGGCAGCCAAACCATTTTTTAGGGGAAGTGACTTCATTGTCGTCTTTAAATTCAGCCGTGCCATCTATTAAAGGGAAAAGTTTCAGGCTGCCATCTTTAGTGGCCATTTGTATCGTGCCAAAGAAACGGTAGCCGCCGTTGTTGGTAGGCAGTGCCCAGGAAAAGATGCGGAAACTGTTGTCGGGCGATTTGACCGTAGAAATATATTTTAAAGAATCAAAAGCAAAGCTATAGGATCCCGGGATTTTTAATGCCGTGACCAGGGTTTTGATCAGATTGGCATTAACAGCAAAACGGTCCGTATTTTCCCTGGCGGCCTGAATAGATTCTGTAAGATGGATCATAGAATCCTGCAGGGCATGCAGCCGGGGGCCAGCATTTGAATTAAAGGTATGCTGTGCCCGGGCAACAGCCAGAGAACAACATACCGTTAAGGTCAGCAGGATATGCTTTCTGAAGAGCAGCATATCAGCTGTATTTTTCTACGACTAACGCGCTGGCTCCGCCACCGCCGTTACAAATTCCGGCTACGCCAATTTTTCCATTGTTCTGGGCAAGTACAGAAAGGAGTGTAACCACGATTCTTGCACCGGAAGCCCCTAGCGGATGGCCGAGGGAAACTGCACCGCCATTCACATTGACTTTATCATTGTTGAGTTCCAAAAGTTGGTTGTTGGCCAGGGAAACAACAGAAAAAGCCTCATTAATCTCAAAATAATCAACATCTTGTATACTTTTGCCTGTTCTGCTTAAAGCCAGAGGAATGGCCTTCGCCGGGGCAGTGGTAAACCACTCAGGTGCCTGTTGTGCATCAGCATAGGCTAAAATTCTGGCAAGAGGTTTTAAGCCCAGTTCTTTCGCCTTGTCCGCACTCATCAAAACCAGCGCGGCTGCGCCATCATTGAGGGTAGATGCATTGGCTGCGGTTACGGTTCCGTCTTTTTTAAACACGGGTTTAAGGGAAGGGATCTTGTCAAATTTTACGGCAAAAGGTTCATCATCATTGCTCACCAGGGTGATTTCACCCTTACGGTCTTTCACTTCTACAGGAACGATTTCTGCTGTGAACTTACCTTCGTTTTGTGCTGCCTGAGCTTTTTTATACGAAGCAATAGCAAATGCGTCCTGATCTTCACGGCTGATGTGGCATTCTGTTGCACATAATTCTGCGGCAGAACCCATGTGGTAATCATTGTATACATCCCACAGACCATCTTTAACCAGACCATCTGTAATTTGTCCATGGCCTAAACGGTAACCTGTACGTGCTTTGTCTAAATAATAAGGAACATTGCTCATGCTTTCCATTCCACCTGCAACTACAATATCATTCTGCCCAAGTGCAATACTCTGTGCAGCCAGCATAATGGCTTTAGTGCCGGAAGCGCATACTTTATTAATGGTAGTAGCCGGCAAATCAGGAAGTCCGGCATGTTTGGCCGCCTGTGTAGCAGGTGCCTGGCCAAGGTTTGCGGACAGTACATTTCCCATATATACTTCCTGAACATCTTCAGGTTTGATCCCTGCTTTCTCTATTGCGGCTTTAATGGCAATTCCACCAAGTTGTGTAGCTGTAAAACCAGCTAATGATCCACCGAAACTTCCAATTGGGGTTCTGAGTGCTGAAACGATTACTACTTCTTTCATTAGTATATAATTTGTTTTTTAATGGAGATGAAGCTATCATGAGCATATTCATTGCTGTTTGCGAGCGTTTGCTCATGATGGTTTCATTAGTATATATTTATAATTGGTTATAGGCAAAGTTAAATAAGATTCACTGGTTTTAGGTAATCAAAACAACAGTTCCAGCAATAATTAAAGCTGCGCCTATGATAATTTTTAGCGTAATGGCTTCTTTTAGAATGAGGAAAGAGAGCAGGATAGTTAAGGCCAGGCTCAGTTTGTCTACGGGAGCAACCTGTGAAACTTTACCCAGCTGGATCGCCTTATAATAAAAGATCCAGGAAAGGCCTGTTGCCAATCCGGAAAGAATTAAAAAGGTTAAGCTGTGCTTGGAAATTTCGGTGATTCCTTTTAATTCTCCTCTAAAAAGCACAATTCCCCAGGCAACAACCAGTATGACGATGGTTCTGATGGCCGTGGCCAGGTCGGAATTTACACTGGTTACACCAATTTTAGCGAAAATCGCAGTTAATGAAGCAAAGAAGGCTGATAATAAAGCATATATCCACCACATGATTTTCAAATTATAGATCAGTCAAATATATTAAAATTGGTAACTTCGCCGCATCATTCCAGAAATTATGTTCAAGAAGAAAATTGTCAGTTACCTGTGTGCCAATGCAGATGCCCTTGTCATTTCCATTTTTGCGGTGGTTTGTCTGGTCATTTTTACAGGACATAATGGAATTGGCATTTCTCCGGATTCTATAGCTTATATCAGTACGGCCCGTAGTATTCACGAACACTGGACCATGATGGATTTCAATATGAAGCCTCTGGTCGCTTTTCCGGTTTTTTATCCGATTTTTTTGAGTATAGTCATGTTTCTGACCGGATCGGATATTGTACAGACAGGCGTGGTCTTAAATTGCATTTTACTGGCCTCAGTGGTGCTCGTTTCAAGTAAACTGTTAGACAGGTTTCATTTGCACTCCGTATGGTATAAGCGTATCTTGCTGCTTTTTATCGCTTTTAGCCCGGCATTGACGGAGGTTTATTCTATGTTGTGGTCGGAGACTTTGTTGATCCTCTTAAGTTTGATCTTCTTTCTGTTCCTGGAAAAGTATCTGAAACATAGTTCTGTGAAAAATCTGGTCATTTGTGCAGTTCTGGCTGGGCTGGCTACAGTTACCCGTTACGCGGGGATTACTTTAACCGGAACGGCAGGTCTGATGATCTTATTTGCGCCGCATATGGAAGCCAGGAAAAAAGCAGGTCATATTGGTCTGCTCAGTTTGATCTCCTTCTTTATCTTGTTTTTGAACCTGATCAGGAATCATGTACTGGTGGGCTCTTTGACCGGGCCGCGCCAGTTTGGACATACGCCTTTGCTGGAGAATATTGCTTACTATGGTAAAACGCTTTCTGACTGGTACCCGGTATTTAATCAGGAACACAGCACCTCGATTTTAATCGGTTTATTGGTTTTTACGGTGGTATTGCTGCTGTTCTTTTATCGGACTTTTAAAGGGAAATATTATCATGGCCAGGAAAATATAGCAGCGGCTTTTGTTATGGTGTACTCCGTATTCATTGTAGGGATATCTACTTTATCTCATTTTGAAGGGATTAACAACCGCTTGCTGGTTCCGATTTTTATACCCTCTTTATTTGCATTGACTTTTTGGCTGCCCGGCTATTTTTTCGGATTAAGATCCGCGGGAAAGCAGGCCAGTATGGTTCTGTTACTGGGCTTTTTGCTGCTGTTCCAATATAATGCAACGGCTCATCTCGATGAAATGTACCAGGATGCAGTAACTTATGGTGTTCCGGGTTATGCAGATGATTCCTGGAAGAAATCAGAAACCGCAAACTTCCTCGCTAAACATCCTGAATTCCTGAAAAAGGGCATAAAGGTCTATTCGAATGCTCATGATGCAGTTTATTTCAAGACTGGCTTGCATGCCGATGAACTTCCACACCATATAGATAAGGTGTACCAGGAAAAGTTCTATCAGGAAAAAGCCCATTATATCATTTGGTTCAACAGTATAGATGATCCTGAACTGATCCATCTTTCTTCTATGTATAAGCACAGAAAGCTCCTTGAAAAATACAGATTTGGGGATGGCTGGGTGTTTTTGTTTGACCGCAAGCCCTGATTTTCCAAAGCGTATTATCTTTCTGTTAATATTGGTCCTATAACTGTATGTATTTCATATAGTTTGTATTATATTAGGAGCATATAACCCACCTGCACAGATGGCGGAAAATAAAGGCTTAAAAAAGACACTCAGCCCCTTTATGCTTTGGGGCCTTGGCGTAGGCTACGTGATCTCCGGAATGTATTTCGGCTGGAACCTCGGCCTTGAAAAAGGCGGCACCGGAGGGATGGCCATTGCCACGATTGTAATTATGGTGATGTACATCACCTTTACTTTTAGTTATGCTGAACTGGCCTGTGCCATACCTAAGGCGGGCGGAGTATTTGATTATGCCAACCGGGCAATGGGCAGGAACATAGGCTTTATTGCTGGGATTGCACAGATTGTGGAGTTTATTCTTGCTCCACCAGCTATTGCTTTTGCCATTGGTGCTTATTTTAATGCTTTCTTTCCTCAGGTGCCCATTCTGAGCAGTGCTATTGCCATCTATTTTGTATTTACGGCGCTGAATGTTTACGGTGTTAAGGCTGCGGCTTCCTTTGAAGTCATCATCACGGTGCTGGCCGTAGGGGAGTTGCTGTTGTTTTCGGGCATTGCCTTGCCAAAATTTGAGATGGCCAATCTGCAGCGCAATTCTTTTCCCAATGGTTGGGGAGGGGTATTTGCAGCTATACCTTTTGCCATTTGGTTCTTTTTAGGTATTGAGGGAATTGCAAATGTGGCCGAAGAGACCAAAAATCCTCAGAAAGATATCAGTAAAGGCTTTGGCTGGGCTATTTTTACGCTGGCTATATTATGTGTGCTGATCTTTATTTCCGCTACCGGAATCAGTGGCTGGGAAGCGATTGTTTATAAAAACGGTGTATCTGGTGAAACTTCAGATTCTCCGCTGCCCTTAGCCCTGGCCAGGATCACAGGCAGCAATCATTTGATGTATCATCTGCTGATCACGGTTGGATTGTTTGGTCTGGTGGCTTCTTTTCATGGGCTGATCCTGGCCGCAGGAAGATCTACCTACGAAATGGGAAGGGTGCACAATATTCCTTCTTTTCTGGGGAAGATCTCTTCCCGGTTCCATACCCCGGCCAATGCGCTCCTTGGAAATATGGTGATCGGAATCCTTGCTTTATTATCAGGAAAAACATCGGAGATCATTATTGTTTCTGTGTTTGGCGCACTGACACTCTATATTATTTCCATGATCTCCATTATTCTTTTGAGAAAACAGGAACCAGGACTGCACCGGCCTTTCCGCACGCCTTTCTATCCGGTATTCCCTGTGGTTTCACTGGTGATTGCAGTAGTTTCCATCCTGGCCATGTTGATTTACAGTTTCCAATTAGGACTTATTTATTTTTCCATACTGATCATCACTTTTTTGCTGTACAAAATCTTTAAAAGAACAGATCCATGACAACACAGGAGATACTCGCTTACGTAAAACAGCACCCTTCGGGTAAGGTAAAAGTTGCTGTGACAGATATTGATGGGGTTTTAAGAGGAAAATATATTGCCGCTGAAAAATTCAATTCGGTTGCCGAAGGACGACTTGGCTTTTGTGACGTGACCTTTGGCTGGGATATGGGCGATGCGGCTTATGATAATGTAAAATTTACAGGATGGCATACTGGTTATCCCGATGCTCTGGTGAAACTGGATCTGAGTACCTTCCGTAAAATCCCCTGGGAGAACGATACCCCCTTCTTTCTGGGAGATTTTGTTAACGAGCAGGATGTTGCAGGGTATACCTGCCCCAGACAATTGCTCCGTAAGGTATTAAGTGATACAGAACTACAAGGTTTTACACCCTATTTTTCGCAGGAGTTTGAATGGTTCAATTTTACAGAGACACCCGAAACGGCATACCAAAAGGGCTTCCAGCAGCTTAATCCCTTAAGCCCGGGGATGTTTGGCTATTCTATTCTGAGAGGCAGCCTGAAAAATGAATATATGAGTGATCTGTTTGATCTGCTTTGCAAATTTGGTATTCCGATAGAAGGATTGCACACGGAGACCGGGCCAGGGGTTTATGAGGCAGCAATTAAATATGCACCTGTGCTGCAGGCCGCAGACCAGGCGGTATTGTTTAAGACTGCCGTTAAGGAAATTGCCTATAAACATGGTCTTATGGCTACCTTTATGGCCAAGATCAATGAGCATCTTCCGGGTTGCAGCGGGCACGTTCATCAAAGCCTTTGGGATAAAGATTCCAGTCATAATCTCTTTTATGAGGAAAAGGATCCGCATAAAATGAGTGATCTGATGAAGAGTTATATCGCCGGGCAATTGCATTGTTTACCACAAATACTCCCGATGATTGCCCCAACCGTTAACAGTTACAAAAGACTGGTGGAAGGTGCATGGGCACCAACTACCTTAACCTGGGGTATAGACAACAGAACAGTGGCCCTAAGGGCACTGCCCGGACATTCTAAAACCACCCGTTTGGAAACCAGAGTCGTGGGATCAGATACCAATCCTTACCTGGCTTTGTCCGCTTGCCTGGCTGCTGGTCTGTATGGCATTAAGCATAAAATGAAACTGGAAAAAGAGGCAACTAAGGGAAATGGCTACAAAGACCTGTCTAATGGTGTTTTACCTGTTAATCTGCATGAGGCTACACAAATGATGAAAGAATCTGCGGTTGCAAAAGAACTGTTTGGTGATCAGTTTATCGAACATTTTACGTTAACCAGAGAATGGGAGTGGAAACAATTTGCCAAAGTGGTAACAGACTGGGAATTGAAAAGATATTTTGAAATTATTTAAGAAGAGTTTTAACATGACATTTGATAAAGTATACCAATATAATTTTCCAACCACCATTCGTTTTGGTGCAGGTGCGATAAAGGAACTGCCAGCTTATTTAAAAGCCAATGGACTTAGCAGGCCGATGATCGTGACGGATCCGGTGATTGCAGGTTTGCCTTTTTTGAAATCGATCATCAAGGATCTGGACGCACAGCACCTCTCCGTGGAAGTATTTTCGGATATCCATAAAAATCCTGTAAAGAGTGATGTTTACAAAGGAACGGAACTCTGGGACCAAAGCTCCAGGGACAGCATAATCGGTATAGGGGGTGGTGCCGCATTGGATGTAGCCCGTGCTATTGTATTGAGGGTAAACCACCGGGAAGACCTGTTTAAATATGATGACCTGATTGGCGGGGATATTTATGTGACCAATGATGTTCCCCATTTTATTACGGTACCTACAACTGCAGGTACCGGCAGTGAGGTAGGCAGGAGCGCCATTATTGCCGATGATGATACCCATCAGAAAAAAATCCTTTTCTCGCCCAAGCTCATGGCGAAAATTGTATTTGCAGATCCTGTATTAACCATGGATTTACCTCCGTTCATTACCGCTGCAACTGGTATGGATGCATTGACCCATAACATGGAGGCATTCTTAGCTAAAAATCCGCATCCTTTATGTGATGGAATAGCGCTGGAAGGTATCTATCTGATCAAAGATGCCCTGGAGAAAGCGACCAACCACCCTGATCTGGAAAGCAGAAGTAAAATGCTGATGGCTTCTATGATGGGCGCAATTGCCTTTCAAAAAGGGCTGGGTGTGGTCCATTCTCTGGCACATCCGCTCTCTTCGCTGCTGGATACCCACCATGGTTTGGCCAATGCGGTGAACATCCCTTACGGTATGGAATTCAATATTGCCGGCTTTGAAGATAAATTTCGCCGGATAGCAAGGACTTTAGAATTGAAAGAGGAGAATGGAGAAGCCGTAGTGAAGTACCTGTTTGATTTAAATTCAAAAATTCATATTCCTCATCATTTGAGTGAGATTGGAGTAAAGTCTGAACATATTGAAACCCTGGCAGACCTGGCTTTGGCCGATTTTGCCCATCCCAATAACCCCAAACCCGTAAACAGGGAAGATTTTAAACAACTGTACTTAAAAGCGCTTTAGTTTCGCGTTATGAAGAAGATTGGAATAAGTTATACGGAAACTAATTTTAGAAATTACTGGAACTGGTTTACGCCAGAGGAACTGGGTGAGGATATCGAATTGCTGGAACTTTCTTTTCAACAAAACAACAGCAGCGATTTCCAGTACTGTGATGGTTTTGTTTTAACAGGAGGAATAGATGTTTTGCCCGAACTGTACGGCGGTGCGAAAGATTATCCTTACCGGCCGGAGATTTTTTTACCGGAAAGGGATGAATTTGAAAAGGAGATGTACATCTATGCTCAGACCCATAATATACCTGTTCTGGGGATTTGCAGGGGCATGCAATATATTAATATCCTGGAGGGAGGGACTGTTTTTGAAGATAACGGGGAACAGCTGAACCTGGTTCACAAGAAGGGAACAGAAGATAAAGTACATGGCTTAAGCCTTGTTCCTGGTAGTCTTCTGCATTTGACAACCGGCATAGAAAATGGAACGGTGAACAGTGCGCATCACCAGCGGGTCCATCCGGATCATCTTGGTGCCAATTTAATGATCAGTGCTTATTCTGAGGGAGAACAGCCTATTATCGAAGCATTGGAGTTTAAAGACAAAAACAATAAAGCATTTATGCTGGCGGTGCAGTGGCATCCGGAAAGAATGCAGGAAAAAGAAAGAAATCCGCTGTCACAAAAAATCAAAGAACGGTTTATTAAGGCTATAAAAGAATCAAAGAAATGAATGTGATCAATCCGGCTACGGAAGAAATTATTGCAATATTGGAGGAAGACGATCATCTTTCCCTCGAAAAGAAACATGAATTACTGAAGACTGGTCAAATGCAGTGGGCGAAGCGGACGCTTGAGGAACGTTTAGCAGTGGTGACGCGTTTTTTTGACCTGCTGGATACAGAAAAAGAAAAACTTGCAGCTGTACTCACCGCAGAAACGGGCAAGCCTTTGCAACAGTCCAGGAATGAGATCAATGGTGCAAGAACGAGGATCAAATGGATGCTGGACCATGCAGCAAAATATCTTTCGGAGGAAATGGTAAGCGATACAGGAGATATGCAGGAAAAGATTTCTTATGAACCATTAGGGGTTGTTTGCAACATCTCTGCCTGGAATTACCCCTATCTGGTGGGGGTCAATGTATTTATTCCTGCCTTGCTGGCTGGAAATGCAGTGCTTTACAAGCCCTCCGAATATGCTGCGCTTACCGGACTGGAAATAGAACGTTTACTCAAAGCAGCGGGCATTCCTGAACATGTTTTTATAGTTGCGCTTGGGACGGGACAAGTGGGGGAACTCTTACTGGATATGGATTTTAATGGTTTTTTCTTTACCGGATCTTATAAAACCGGGCAGCACATCTATGAAAGGGTGGCCTGGAAGATGGTTCCCTGTCAGTTGGAGCTGGGCGGGAAGGATCCCTTATATGTAGCCGATGATGTAAAGGATATTGCTGCGGTAGCCGCGGGAACAGCAGATGGTGCTTTTTACAATAATGGGCAAAGTTGTTGTTCTGTGGAGCGGATCTATGTGCATGAAAAAGTGTACGACGATTATGTGGCTGCTTTTGTCCGGGAAGTGAAATCCTGGAAATCAGGACCTCCGACAGAAGAAGGTGTGTATTTTGGAGCACTAACGCGAAAACCACAACTGGCCGTACTGGAAGGGCAGGTCAAAGAAGCAGTTGCAAACGGCGCTACCCTGGTATTGGGTGGACATGTTCAGCAAAGTCCCGGATACTATTTTGAGCCCACCATCCTGACCAATGTGACTAATAGGATGAAAGTGATGCAGGAAGAAAGTTTTGGGCCGGTTATCGGTATTATGAAGGTTAAAGATGATGATGAGGCGCTTAAGCTGATGCAGGATACAGCTTACGGGTTGACGGCATCTGTTTATAGCAACAGTTTGGATAGGGCAACCCGTATCCTTTCTCAAATAGACAGTGGCAGCGGCTACTGGAATTGTTGTGATCGGGTAAGTGCAGGATTGCCCTGGAGCGGAAGAAAGCACTCTGGAATTGGGGTCAGTCTATCACATCAGGGATTCCGGGCTTTTACCAAACCCAAAGCATGGCATTTGAGAAAGGCTTGATGAGGGTTACCTGAAATTGCCGATTCTGATGCTCACCACATGAGGTCCCTTTTTAGAAACCAGGGAATTTACTGCGGTGATTTCATTTTTGCCGGTCTGATATAAAGCTGGCCATACTGTTTTGTTCCAGGCTTTTGCTGCGGCAGTCCAGTTTGATCCGAAATCATGGCTTACAGAAACTGTGCTTTTATTGGAGGTCAGAATGAGATCGCCATTGCTTAAAGCCAGGATATAAGGTGCGCCCAGCTGATCTGGGATATTTGTGCCTAAACCCTGCGGCCAGTTTATTCCATCCTCGCTGATCTTGTAATAAATGTTACAAGCTTCCGGGCCGCAGATTTCATAAACCACGATGTATTTGTTGTTTTTCATTTTTGTCCATACCGGCATGCCAGGCCTGGATTCCGGATGTCCGGGTTCATACGCTACCCAAATCTCTTCGTCCCAGGTTTTTCCCTGGTCTGGGGAGATCTTCTGAGAAATGATCTGGCTGTAAGATGGGCTTTCTGTGACATGCTTTTCATTGGCATACATCACCGACAGCCGGCCATCGTTCAGAAAATAAAAATGCGGTTCATAGATGCCTTTGTCTGGTTTACCCAAAGCACCTGGTTTACCTTCATTTTGGTCTATTACACTCAACCTTTTCCAGGTTTTACCCAAATCACTGCTTTTATAGACTGGTAAAATATAAGACTCCTGCCAGCGTACCGAGCGGCAGGCCAGGAGAATACTTCCGTCCTTGAGCTGGATCATTTGTGCGTTGTCGAGATCTCTTCCCGGATCTTTGAGCAGGGCTATTTTCTTCCAGGTACGGCAACGGTCATGACTCAGCGCAATTTCGAGACGAAGGCCCCCTGTTGGATCTTTCTGGTAACCAGCATTGTCAGATACCGTATAAGCCGCCAGCCAGGTTCCATTCTTTAATTGCAGCAAACGTCCATACTGAGAGCCATAGGCGTTTGTTGTATCTGGCTGCACAGGCAGGATCTGCCCCCACTGAATAGGGGAGGCAGATTGGCAATACACCGCAAAGGGCAGGCTGAATAATAAATAAAACAGCGCAGATTTTATGCAGTTCATCATACGTTTAGTTTTTGGTAACTCCTGTCATTTGTTTAATAAAGTTCGTTTCTTCTGCACGGTAAGGTGTTCCGTCTTTTCTGAAAATATCATGAAACCATACCGGTGGTTCGCCAGTATATTTCTTTTGCCAACTGTCCCAGGGATAGATGGTCTGAGATTTTCCATCTACAAAACCCCAGTTGATCATACCAACGTGATTTTTTTTTGCAATAGGTAAAAAGCCTTCAAAAGTGCTCCCGTTTGGGCGGGCCATATACTCTGTACACAACATTGGCTTGTTGTAACGCTCGAGCTGTTTGATGCGGTTCTCAAAATCAGCAGGTTTATCATAATTGTGAAAGGAGATCACGTCTGATTCTTCCAGTTGCAGTTTTTGAATGGGTTTAAGTGCGGTGTCTGAAGACCAGTCGCCTGCCCAGACTGCAGAAGTTAACGGCTGGGAGGGCTGTGCGGCCCTGGCCCACTCAAAAGTTTTTTTAAGTAAAGGGATGACGTGTTCTGCTTTCTCCGGCAGCTCTTCCTTTCCATAAGAAGAGTCATTGGTATTGTCTGGCTCGTTCCAAACATCCCAGGCCAGGATACGGCTGTCCTGAGCAAAATGGCTCACCAGACCTTTTACGTATTTTTCCAGCCTTCCATATTGTGTGGTGTCTTTTAACGTCTCCCGGCCAGGACTCTGTACCCATCCCGAATTGTGAACAAAAGGTTTTGGGGCTCTTTGTTTACCCGATTTTGGAAAAGGGTCCCAGCAGGAATCGAAGATGACAAATATAGGTCTGATGTTATGGGTTTTGGCGATACTAAGAAAGATATCTATCCGGTTTAAAAAGCCAGTGGAATCCTCCCGATAGGGCAAGTCGTGCAGGTAGACCCGCATGGTGTTCATGCCGAGTGATTGTGCCCAGCCCAGTTCCCGGTTGATGGTTATGGTGTCAAAGGTATCTTGTTGCCACATCTCCAACTGATTGATTGCAGTGCTGGGAAGGTAATTTGAGCCAATCAGCCAGGGTTCACCATCATACCATTTTTTTGCCTGCGAACTGGTCCAGACCTTAGGTTCTTTGGCAGCACTTGTTTTGACCTGTTTTTGTGTACAGGCCTGGAAGAAAATCACACTGAGCAGCAGCAATATTAAATTGTATCGTTTCATCTTTTTTAAATTATTAGGTATAGGAGCTATTTTTTATTGAAAACAGGTTTAGGCTGTGCGGTAGTTGACGGGGTACCATCCTTGATCTCGGGCCAGTCATTGTTCCAGGACAGCTTGTCCAGCATGAGTGCCCTTCTGTTGGCACCGCTGCTTACTACAGGATTTGCAATTTCTATGGCATGGTACAGGAACCAATCTGTTCCGGCATCATCTGTCATGATCTGGGCATTGTGGCCCGGACCGGCAAAACGGTTGTTCCTCTGGATCAGCAGAGTGCCATTGTCCCGGATATTGATGTCATTTCCATCTTTATCCAGATAGGGGCCATGCAGGTTTTCAGAACGGGCTACCCGCACCTGGTAAATACTTGCAGCGCCATCACAGCAATTGTTCTTGGATCCAAAGAAATAGTAGTATTTACCTCTCTTATGGATCATTACCCCCTCAAAGTCACCTGCTGCGATTTTGAATTTAGCTCCGGGATCAACAACGGATTTTCCATCTGCAGATAGTTCTACGCCCCAGGTGCCATTGTTTGGTGCAGAGCTGTAGCTTCCGAAGAGCAAATACTTTTTGCCGCCGTCTTCTACATAACAAGGATCTATGGCATTGGCTACCCCAATTTCACTGCTCAGGAATAGTTTTCCCAGATCGGTAAAAGGACCAGCAGGATCCGCGGCTATGGCCAGGCCAATGCCCGGATTGCTGTCTGCCCAAACAGAATAGGCGTAGTACATGTAATATTTCCCGTTTATATAGTTCACATCTGGTGCCCATATTCCGCCATTTTGTTTCCATGTAGGTTTGGTATTAAAGGCATCTCTCACAAAACTCCAGTCTGCAAGGTTGGAGGATTTAACGACGGCCACAAGATGGCTGCCTTTTCCGTCGCCCCAGTTGTCTTCTGTTCCGTAAGCATAAAAATTGCCGCTGACAGGATCCTTCAATACGGAAGGATCTGCCAATATGGGCATGAAAACGGGATTCATATACGAATTTTCCGGTAATTTAGGTGGGGGTGTCACCGGTGGGTTTTGCGTTTTGCCTTGCTTTCCACAACCGGCCAGCAAGACCAGGAGCAGCACGCAGGAAATATTGGGTCTGATCATCTTTCTTAAATTTATTTTTTATTAGTAGCCAGGATTTTGTTTCAGGTTTTTATTGTTCTCTACTTCCAGCTGCGGTAATGGCAGTCTGATGCTTTTGCCCACAATGAAGTTTTTGAAATCAGGATCGCGCTGGGCCACTTTGTCTACGCCTTGCTGGGTATCCAGGTCTCCCCATCTTTTCAGATCGGCCCATCTTACACTTTCACCGCAGAGCTCCAGCATTCTTTCTGTTTTCAGTCTCTCCCTGAAAAGATCTTTATTGGTGCCAATAGCAGGATAAGCTGTAGCAAGATCAGCCATATTAGAGCGGCTGCGTACCCGGTTCACATAGGTGTAAGCATCGGAAGTCTGTCCCAGTTCATTCAGGGCTTCAGCATACATCAATAAGACATCTGCGTAGCGGATTACCCGGTTATTGACTTGATTGTAGTAATCCTCATCGTTGCGGTAATAGTCGCGGGAGTATTTTTTGAACCAGGCTTCGTTGGCATTCCACTGCCAGCTGCGGCCATAGGTTTTGTCGCCAAAATCGGCCTCTGAGGCTGGATAGAATAAGGTGTAACGTAAACGCTGGTCAATTTTTCCGTCTTTGGTCTTCTCTTTTTTAAACTCATCGACCATCCAGTACCTGGCTTGTCCGTCAGACCAGCCAATAGAGCGTGGGGCAAAGAACTGGCTTCTGTTGCTGCCCATATTGGCATTGGGTCCGTCCCCTTCCGCTGTTTTATTGGCGTCGGAAAATTGTATTTCGAAAACAGATTCTTTGTTGTTTTCCTGGGTTGCCCTGAAATTTTCTTTATAATCGACCAGATCGTAATAGCCTTTTCCTGCTCCGGTAACCAAATAATCAAACGCGGTTTTGGCTTCTGCCCATTTACGCTGTTGCATATAGGTTTTTCCCAGCAATGCCATTGCTGCACCTTTTGTTGGTCTGCCTACATTGGCATTGTCCCATTGGTCCGGGAGCACAGCTGCAGCTTCATTAAGATCTTTTGCCACCTGGGCAAAAACCTCGGTCACTGTATTTTGCTGTGGCAGATCAGCGGGCTCCGATGGCTGTAGCACCAAGGGAACGTTCTCCCACAATACGGCGGCATAGAAATAATAGAAAGCCCTTAAAAATTTGGCCTGGGCAAGGATTTTCTCTTTTTTTGCTGCATCAGCAAACTGGATGTTGGGTACATTGGCCAAGACCTGGTTGCAGCGGAACACGGCCTTATAGGTGTCTCTCCAGGTGTTCACATTTCCTTCCCAAAAATTGTAGTTCACATACTGGAAACGTGTCCAGTCTCCAAGTTCTATCCATGGGCTGTTGCTGAAACCTTCATCCGAGGTCAGGTCTAGCCTGAAATAGATCCAGCGGTTCCAGACGCCATTCTGGTAGAACATGGCGTAAATAGAGTTGACCCCGTTCTGGGCATCACTTTCTGTTTTCCAGAACTGTTGTTTGGTCAGGGTATTTGGATTTTTCTGGTCCAGTAAGTCTTTCTTACAGGAATATAAAACGGCAGTAGTTAATGCCAGTATGATGATAATGATCTTTTTCATGATAGTCTAGTTTAAAATCCGAACTGTAAACCAAGTGAATACATCCTCACGTTAGGAAATGCACCGAAGTCATACCCTTTTTCAAAAACGCTTCCATTGCTAAACTCCGGATCAAGCCCTGTATATTTGGTGAACGTGATGAGGTTTTGACCTGAAAGCGTTATGCGGGCATTCTGGAAACCTATTTTTTTCACTGCAGATTCCGGGACTTTATAAGAGAGGCTGATGTATTTCATCCTGAAGAAACTGCCATTTTCCAGCCAGCGGTCTGAATCACCCCGGGAATTCAGGGTAGAACCGTAGTAGGCACGAGGTACATTGGTATTCGGGTTCTCTGGTGTCCAGGGCTGTATACCTGCTCTATAGTTGGAATTGTCATCGAAGCGGTCCATAACACTTCGGGGACCATTAAATACCTTTGCACCAAAGGAACCAAACCAGTCCATATTCAACTCAAAGCCTTTATAAGAACCACTCAGGTTTAAACCAAGCTCATATTTTGGCCATGGACTGCCTACCACTACCTTATCTGAATTGGTGATCTGTCCATCGCCATTATTGTCTCTAAAACGGATATCCCCGGGTTTGGCATCAGGTTGAATGAGCTTACCTGCTGCATTTTTGTAGCTGTTTACCTCGTCCATGCTTTGAAAGAGGCCGTCTGTTTGCAGAACATACCACATACCAATTGGCTGGCCCACCTCAGTTACTGTGTTCCCAACATAGATGTTGTTCCGGTTGTAGCCAAAATCCAGTGCTCTATTGCGCAGCAAGGTAAAGTTGGCGCTTGCCGAATATTTAAAAGGTGTACTGTCTTCCCTGTATGCTGCAGAAAATTCAAAACCTTTGTTCTGGAGCGTAACACCATTTACCCTTGGGTTACCGCCATCATTTCCGGTGGTTAAAGCAATTGGAAAGCCAAACAAAACATCTTTGGTTGTGGCAATGAAATATTCTGAACTTACTGTAAGTTTATTGTTCAGAAAGGAAGCATCAAAACCATAGTTTTGCTGGGTTAGTTTTTCCCAGTGAAGATTGTCGTTCGCTAGTTTTACCTGTATGGCTCCGGGCTCTATGTGCTGGTCTGTACCCATGGCAATTGTGGAGAAGGTATTGATGACTCCAATATAATCATAGTAGTCCGTATTGGAACTTCCCAGTGTACCGTAGCTGGCCCTTAATTTCAAGTCGTTGATCCAGCTGGATGTAAAGAAATCTTCCTTGCTGATCCTCCATGCAGCTGAAACAGAGGGGAAATTGCCCCATTTATATCCAGGTCCAAACCTGGAGTTACCATCTCTTCTCATTACACCGTTCAGGAGATATTTATCTGCATAATTGTATTCCAAGCGACCGAAATAGGAGATGAGATCGGATCTGTTCTTGAAACCGCCCAGCTGACCCTCATTACCCTGGTCGAGCACATTGTAATAGCCTCCGTCCGGGTTGGCCAGCAAGTTTCTTTTGGTTCCCCAAATCTGTGCATAGTCATCTCGCTGGTACGACTGGCCAGCAATCACATTTAAGGTGTGTTTGCCCAGCGATTTGTTAAAAGTTAAGGTGTGCTCAATCAGTTTGGTAGAAAAATTGGCCCGGTTCTCATTGGCGATGGCCGGATCAAGCGGTTGATTTAAAGTCCAGTTTCCCCGTTTCCTGAGGTACGTATAATGATCGTTGCTGCTTTCATAACCTAAGTTTAAGCGATATTTCAACTCAGGAAGAAATTTAAGCTCGGCCCATACATTACCCCGGATCCTTTGGTTTTCATTCGTCCGGTCTTCCAGGTCGGCAATAGCCACTGGATTGGTTCCAAAGGTTCTGGCTTTGGCTTCATCGCCATATCCATAACCACCTGGGTTTGCCGGATTGTAAACCGGAATGGTTGGCAGTAGTCTGATCACGTCAATAATCGGGTTTCCAGACATTTCGTCGCTTTTGGAATTGGTAATTGCAAGATTTTCGCCTATGCTGAAAATTCCTTTGGTGCCCTGGGTATTCACCCGCAGGCTATATCTGTCAAAGCCTGTACTGATTACGGTACCCTTATTTCCGAAATATCCTGCCGAAACCAGGAATGAACTGCTTTTGCCGCCACCAGAAAAACTGGCGGTGTAGTCTTGTACATTACCGGTTCTAAAAGCAGCGTCCTGCCAGTCGGTATTGGTGCTCAGGTCTAATTTCTGCCGGGTAACATTGGCATTGTCATAAGCCATGAAGTTTAGCTTTGAAAATTCTTCAGTTGCGGCGAGTTTATAGCGGGGAATGGTTTGTACACTGGTTTTTCCGGAGAAATCTATTTGCAAAGGGCCTTCTTTTCCTTTCTTTGTGGTGATGATAATGACCCCGTTTGCAGCCCTTGATCCATAAATAGCAGCTGCTGATGCATCTTTCAGGATCTGGATAGATTCGATATCATTAGGATTAAAGTCTCTGTTGGCCGAGGTGATCAATCCGTCAATCACATACAGGGGGTTGGAATCAAAAAGGTTTTTAAGCCCTCTGATCTGGATCTGCGCCTCAGATCCCGGCTGGCCGCCTCCACGGACCTTAATTCCGGAAGCCTGGCCCTGAAGTGCTTCAGCAACTGTTGTCGCTTGTTTCTTCTGTACATCACTTGCTTTGACCACGGATATGGCACCAGTGAGGTCTTTCTTTAACTGCGTACCATAACCAACCACCACAATTTCATTAAGGGCATTGGATTCCTCTGTCAATTTTACATCAATGGTCTTACGTCCGGAAATATCAATCTCTTGTGTGGTATATCCGATCATAGAAAAAACAAGAGTTCCTTTTGGCTCCTGTACCTGGATGCGGTAATTCCCTTCTGCACCTGTCATTGTACCTATTGTCGTGTTTTTCAATTTCACAATTGCACCAGGAAGCGGATTCCCATTCTGGTCCATGACCTTACCTGTTATGGTCGAGGTGTTTTGAGCCTTGCCTGGCATGCAGAAAAATAAAAGGAGAAAGACGAAGCTCAGCACCGGGAGGATTTTCCTTCTGAAAAGGCCCCTGATACCCGCACCAGCTTCCTGTCGCTGCAGTAAATAATTGTTCATAATCTTTTAGGTTTAATTTGGTTATATGTTTGCCGGACGAAACTCTATAACAGCCGAACGACAACCCAAAAGGAGTTAATATTTTTTGATTATACGGATCAACTTTTTGTCAAATCCGCTCATAATTCGTTAAATAAAGCGGTTTGAGGGCGATTTCTAAAGATGTTTTTAGAATTACAGCATTTGATCTGTATCTTTAAACTGAACCAAATTAAACCCCGATTTTGAAAAGAACAATTTTCCTGTTGCTCCTCTGTATGGTGTCTATAGGCCAGGCCATCGGACAGTCTTATAGTTTTAGAAGTTACCGGGCAGAAAACGGTCTTTCCTATAATTCTGTAATCTGTAGTATACAGGACAGCAGGGGATTTATGTGGTTCGGTACCAAAGATGGGCTGAACAAATTTGACGGCTATACTTTTAAAGTGTTCAGAAATGACAAGAAGAACCCAAAAAGTATAGGCAGCAATTTCATCCACAGCATTTATGAAGACCAGCATAAAGTCATCTGGGTAGGAACCCTGAAGGGATTGTATCAGTACAATGCTGAAACTGAAGAATTTACTTTACTGAAACCTTCCCTGAACAGTGATATCCGGGATGTTAAAGCAGACCGTGATGGAAATATCTGGTATATCGCAGGGGATAACCTGAGCCGGTACAACCAGAAAACGGGTACAGTGGAAACCTACCAGGAGCGGGAATTTTTTAATGCGACCTCTATTTGTATCCGTACAAATGGAGAAGTATGGATAGCCACCGCCCGGGGGGATCTGCAGCAATACGATTCCCGGCACAATTCGTTTAAAGCCTATAATGTTTTTCATCAGTCTAAACCTGTCATTTCAAACTGGATAGATAAAATTTACGATACCGGGCAAAACAGTTTGCTGGTAGGGACTTCCAACCAGGGTGTGAAACTTTTTGATCTCGGCACCAAAACCTACAAAGACATCCTGACCTATAGCCCGGTTGATCAGACAGAGATTTATGCCCGCGATTTTATACGCTATTCTGAACAGGAATATTGGATTGCAACAGAATCAGGTCTGTTTATTTACAATATGGCTACGGGTAAATACCTGAATTTGCGTAAGAAGCATGGCGATCCCTATTCAATTTCGGATAATGCGGTATATACCTTTTGTAAAGATAAAGAAGGAGGGATCTGGTTGGGAACCTATTTTGGTGGGCTCAACTATTATCCAAAACCCTATATGCCCTTTGAGAAATTCTTTTTTAATGAAGGTGCCAATTCCCTTTACGGAAATGCTGTCAGAGAGATCACCAGGGATGACTTCGGACACCTCTGGATTGGTACAGAAGATGGGGGATTGAATAAGTTTAATCCGCAAAATGGGCATTTCGAACATTTTAGCCCGGATAAAAAATCAGGCAGTGTTTCCCATTACAATATTCACGGACTTTTGGCCGATGGAAAAGAACTCTGGATCGGGACTTTTGAACGTGGTCTTGATGTTCTGGATATTCCCTCCGGCAAAGTGATTCGGCATTATGTGGCCGGACCCGGGCCTGGAAATTTGAAAAGTAATTTTATTGAAAGTCTCTGTAAAACAAGAGCCGGTAAAATCCTGGTCGGAACCTCTGCAGGTCTTCACCAGTACAACCGGGCAAGCAATGATTTTACGCAATTGCCCCAGTTTCCTGCCTATTATCATTATGCTGCGCTTCTGGAAGATCCTAAAGGCACACTCTGGGCGGCTACTTTACGGGATGGGTTGTATTTTTATAATCCTTCTACCGGAAAAACCGGTTATTTTAAAAATGACCCGAAGGACGAAAACAGCCTGAGCAGTAATTCTATTAATGGCTTGTTCCTGGATCATATGGACAGGCTCTGGGTCAGTACAGAAAACGGACTGTGCAGGCTGGATGAAAAAAGGGGGAAATTCAGCGTATACGAAAAGAAAGATGGGTTTCCCAGCAATGTATTCTATAATATATTGGAAGATCAGCAACATCTTCTATGGATCAGTACTTCAAAAGGTTTGGTTTGCTTTAATCCTTCAACAGGCAGTACGAAATCCTATACCAATGCCAACGGCTTGCTGGGTGACCAGTTTAATTACAGTTCGGGTTTTAAAGACAGCAATGGGCGGATGTACTTTGGGAGTTTAAAGGGCTTTATCCGCTTCGACCCAAACTGTTTTATTAAAAACAATTTTACACCACCGGTATACATCACCAATTTCCAGGTGTTCAACCAGGACCTGCCTATTCATAAAGAAAACTCTCCGTTGAGCAAGTCGATTAATTTTACTGATGAGATCAAGCTTAAGTATGAACAGTCTACCTTTAATATTGATTTTTCTGCATTAAGTTATACCGCTCCGGAGATGACGGAGTATCGGTATAAAATGGAGGGTATGGATAAGAAATGGACACATCTGAAAAACAACCAGAAAGTCTATTTCACAAAACTGCTGCCCGGATCTTATGAATTTATGGTCCAGGCTTCTTCCGATGGAGGACGATGGGACAGTAAAATAACTGTACTGAAAATCAGGGTGCTGCCGCCATTCTGGGCCAGCAATTGGGCATTTGCTTTCTATATTGTTCTCTTAACAGGGATGGTTTACTATCTGGTGAGGAATTATCATCAAAGGACAGAAGCGAGGAACAGACAAAAATTTGAAGCGCTGGAGGTGGAGAAGGAGAAAGAGGTGTACCGGGCCAAGATAGAATTTTTCACTTACCTGACCCACGAGATCAGAACTCCGCTTACCCTGATCAAGGGCCCTCTGGAAGATGTAATGAAACAATCCGGGCATCAGTCTGGTATACAGGGCAGCCTGCTCACGATGGAGAAAAATACCAACCGGCTCCTGGAACTGACCAATCAGCTGCTGGATTTCAGAAAGACGGAACAGAAGGGATTTAGTCTGAACTTTGTATTGGTTAATATTTCAGAATTGCTGGAACAAAATTATCTGCAGTTCCAGGGAACGGCCGTATTGAAAGGTATTTCCTTCGCCATAGACCTTCCGGAAGAAATGCTTTTTGCCTATGCTGATCCGGAGGCGCTCAATAAAATTTTAAGTAATCTATTGGACAATGCTGTAAAGTATGCGGCTAAAAAAGTACTGATCCGCCTTTGCCCCGCCGGGCAGGATTTTAGGATTGAAATCAAGAATGACGGACAGTTGATTCCCGAGCGTTTGCGCGAAAAGATATTTGAGCCTTTTTTCAGAATAGGCAATAAGAATAATGGGACAGGCATTGGCTTGCCGCTGGCCCGGTCACTGGCCTTGCTTCATGAAGGGCATTTGAATATGGAGTTCAGTGATGAGCAGATGAACACTTTTGTGCTGGAGCTCCCGCTTCATCACCATAAAGAATTTATTATTGAGAAAGTACAGTCTCCTCTGGAAAATGAGGTTTTAAGCGAGAGCGACAAAGAAAGTGGGGTTCATCCACGGGCTACCTTATTATTGGTAGAGGACAATAAGGATGTACGGACATTTATTGCAGGTGTGCTGGCCAGGGATTATCAGGTGTTACAGGCTGCTGATGGAGATAAAGCACAGGATATGATGGAGGATGCCAATATTCAGCTGGTGATCAGTGATGTGGTAATGCCGGGTATGGATGGATTTGAATTGTGCCGCAGGATAAAGGAGAATGCAGATTATACCCATACCCCCGTTATTCTGCTCACTGCGCGCAATGATCTGCATTCGAGGATAGAAGGACTGGAGTCGGGGGCAGATGCTTATATTGAAAAACCATTTTCTCCTGAACATCTCTTATCGCAAGTGCATAATCTGTTGGCGGCCAGAGAGAAAATGAGGAGCCATTATGCCAGTTCGCCGGTGGCCCACCTGCATTGTCTGGCCCATAATCAGAATGATAAACTCTTCCTGGATAAGCTGGAGGAAGTGATCAACAAACATATGGCTGGAAACTTGTTTGATGTAGATCATCTGGCGGAGGCGATGAATATGAGCCGCCCCACTTTGTACCGGAAAATAAAAACCATTTCCAATTTGAGCCCTCATGCCTTAATCAATATCAGTCGTTTGAAAAAGGGAGCGGCGCTGCTGGTGGAGAGCGATTATAAGATCTACAAAATTGCAACAATGATTGGTTTCAATTCTCAGGCCCAGTTTACGAGAAGTTTTCAGAAGCAGTTTGGAATTACACCAAAGAAATATGCGAATTCTAAAAGATAGGAAGATTTTGATGGTGTAAAGCGATTGATCGTCAATATTTTGTATGCCTTTCTGATTTTGAATTGAATTATTTTTTTATTAAATTTAATATCAAATTCCAGGCATATGAAGACAGTTCAACAGTTACTCAGTACCAAATCAGCAGAAGTTTACTCAGTTCCTGCAGAAATTTCTGTGTTAGAAGCCCTCAAAGTCATGATGGAAAAAAACATCAGTGCCTTGCTTATTTTGGATGGACAAAAACTTCAGGGCATTTTTACCGAACGCGATTATGCCAGAAAGATCATTCTGCATGGAAAATCTTCACAGGATACCCTGATTTCTGAAGTGATGACCGCTGATCCGGTTACTGTAAAATACCAGGACTCTATAGAATCCTGCATGCAGACCATGACCGACAGGCACATCAGGCATTTGCCTGTGGTGCACGAAGGCCTGATTGCGGGCATGGTATCCATCGGAGATGTGGTGAAGTTCATTATTGAAGATCAGAAGCATACCATCAACGCTTTGGAAAGTTATATCAACAGCTAAAAAGCAGCAGAAGCTTCCGGTCAAATGCCAATATAGTTGAATGACTGGCGTATATTGTTTAAAAATCATAAAGGGGAAGTCCTTTCTTTGAGATTTAAACTGTATTTTTCATGTGGAGCATTCGACGTAGATTACTAATCGTTTTTTTATGCATCAGCCCTTGTGCGGCTGTTCATGCACAGGGATTGAACTGGAATGAAGTAGAACCTGGCGTGTGGAAGGGGATAGCTGGAAAGCCTGAAGCCTATGACCTGATCAAAGCCTCGGGAGCAACCGCTAATGCAAGCGCACTTTCTAAACTTCCCTCTGTAGATTTTCCCATGGCTAAAGAGGCCATCCATACTCAAATCATAGATGGAAAGACCTATTTGCGTTTTCCTCTGGAAAAAGGAGAGCAGATTTATGGCCTTGGGCTTAACTTCCAGACCATTCATCAGCGGGGAAAGGTTCTGCAATTGCATGTAGATCATTTTGGCGGTAAAGACAATGGGCGTACACATGCCCCGGTGCCTTTTTATGTGTCTTCTAAGGGTTATGGGGTTTTTATCAATACGGCCCGTTATATCAATATGTATGTTGGTTCTGCTGTGCGTAAGGACAGTGAAACGCCTGCCGTACCGAAAGACCGGAATACAGATAAGAGCTGGTCTTCCAGGCCTTATTCTGATGCGGTAGAAATTCTGGTGGCTGCCGAGGGATTGGAATTCTTTGTTTTTACAGGACCTAAGCCTATAGACGCCATTAAACGTTATAACCTCTTTATGGGAGGAGGACCATTGCCCCCAAGATGGGGCCTTGGATTTACGCAGCGTGTAAAAACGTTATCTACGGCTGCAGATGTAGAAAAGGAGGTAAGCGAATTTGAAAGGAATGGCTATCCGCTGGACTTTATTGGGCTGGAACCCGGTTGGCAGAGTAAAGCTTATCCCTGTACCTTTGAATGGGACAAAGGGCGTTATCCTGATCCTAAAACTTTTGTAAAGACGATGCTGGATAAAGGCGTGCGGATCAATTTGTGGACCAATCCTTATGTTTCGCCAGATGCGCCTTTTTATAAAAATATATTGCCTTTTACCGGTTCTCATACGGTTTGGAATGGCGTAGTACCTGATTTGCTGACGCCTCAAGCCAGGGATATTCTGTTTGGCCAGATGCAGCAAGACCAGGTTAGCCTGGGGGTAAGTGGTTATAAGATTGATGAGGTGGATGGTTATGACCATTATCTGTGGCCGGATGTAGCGACTTTTCCATCGGGAATGAGTGCTGAGCAGATGCGTCAAACTTACGGTGTGCTGATGCAGCGCTACAGTACAGAAATGTTCAGAAAGCTCAATAAAAGAACTTATGGATTGGTGAGGGCTTCTAATGGCGGGGCGAATGCTTTCCCTTATGTGATTTATGATGATTATTATAATCATGAAGATTTCATTACAGCGCTGATCAACAGCGGTTACTCCGGGGTATTGTGGACGCCGGAAGTGAGGGCCTCTAAAACACCAGAAGAATGGCTCCGGAGAATGCAGACCGTTGTTTTTTCACCTATGGCGATGATTAATGCCTGGTCCAGCAGTACCAAACCCTGGTCTTTCCCGGAAGTGGCTGAGCAGGTAAAAGAAATGGCCTTGTTGCGGATGCAAATGTTACCTTACTGGTATTCGGAATTTGCAAAGTATCATTTTGAAGGCATGCCGCCCTTTAGGGGCATGTCATTAGAGGAAGGCTTCTCTACAGGAGTGGTGAAAGTGAAGGGGAATACCAACCTGGAAGAAAACCCTTATGCTGAGGCCGTGAGTAAGGAAATCAAGGACCAGTACATGGCTGGGGAAAGTTTATTGGTGGCACCTTTATTTACCGGGCAAACCACCAGACAGGTCATTCTTCCCAAAGGAAAATGGTATGACTTCTTTACCGGTGCCTATGCAGGTAACGGGGAGGTGATTACGGTAACGCCTGGCTTGAATAAGATTCCGGTCTATGTGAAGGATGGAGCGGTGATTCCTATGATGCAGCCAAGATTGCATGTGCCTGGGGCGAAGGAAAAAACGGATCTGGAAATCAGGTATTACGGAGAACAGCCTGGTCGTTATAGGTTGTATGATGATGACGGGGAAAGCTATAACTATGAAAAGGGACAATATTCTTTCCGGGAGATACGTGTAGAAAGGCAAAAGGATGGCGGGATTAAAGGCCAGATTGCTGCTGCACAAAAAGGTATGCCAAATACCATTGGAAAAGTTATCTTTAAACAAATGACCAAATAGAGACCAAAAAAAGAACAGGATGAAGAATATACACATCGCCGCGCTTGCAGCGGGCTTGTTTATAGGAGGGGTGAATTCCTCAAATGCACAAAAAGTAAATATAAAAAAAGCCTTTCAGCATGCTGAATTGCAAACAGACCTGATGCTGAAAGAACTGGCAGGGAACAAGAATGTCGGCCTGGTGTCGCCAAGGACATTAGAAAAAGGGGAATTGAAGCTGGTGGCTTCAAAAGACTGGACCAGTGGTTTCTTTCCCGGGGTGTTGTGGTATTTATATGCGAATGATCATTCTGCAAAGAGAATGGCAGAGGCGAAACAGTTTACGGCAGCCATTGAAAAGGAAAAAGATAATGGAACCACCCATGATATGGGCTTTAAAGTATATTGTAGTGTGGGAACAGGATATCAGCTGACTAAAGATGCGCATTACAGGGAGGTCCTGATTGAATCTGCGAAAACGCTGTCTACGCGTTTTAATCCCAAAACCGGCGTGATCCGTTCCTGGGACCACAGCCGGGACAAATGGGTGAATCCAACCATTATTGACAATATGCTGAATCTGGAATTGTTATTTGAAGCGACAAGGCTGACCGGAGATTCTTCTTTTTACAAAATTGCGGTGAGTCATGCCAATACAACGATGAAAAATCATTTCCGGGCAGATTATAGTTCTTATCATGTAGTGGATTACGATCCGAATACCGGAGCGGTTTTGAAGAGGACAACACATCAGGGATATAGTGATGCGTCTGCCTGGGCCAGGGGGCAGGCCTGGGGTTTATATGGGTACACCATGTGTTACCGCTATACGCATAATGTGGCTTATCTGAAGCAGGCAGAACATATCGCACATTATATTTTCAGCCATCCGAATATGCCTAAGGATTTGGTTCCTTACTGGGATTTTAATGCGCCTGGTATTCCGAATGAGCCCAGGGATGCTTCTGCTGCTGCTGTGATTTCTTCTGCGTTGTACGAGCTTAGTGGTTATAGTAAGGCCAATAAAGTTGATTATTTGAAGAAGGCGGATAAGATCTTGTACAGTTTAAGTACGGATTATATTGCGCCTGCAGGGACGGCAAAGGGATTTATCTTATTGCACAGTACAGGATCTAAACCTTCTAACAGTGAGGTTGATGTTCCTTTGTCTTATGGAGATTATTATTATCTGGAAGCGCTGAACAGGAAAACGAAGTTGTAGTTTTTATTGATAAAAAAAAGAATGTGGTCTGGTCGAATGCTGCCTGATGTTAGGCGAGCTGAAAAAGCTCGCAAACCTCAAAAGGCATTCTCTCAGACACAGATTCTTTTTTTTTGGGTGCATACCTGTATTTCGCCTTATTTTCAAAATAGCGCCTTCGTAGCCCCAAGGATGGTATGCCACAGCTATTGATTAGCACCGTTGCCGTAGATTACTTTTTTTAATAGCAATGTAATCCAGGTAGCCAATACAAACGGAAAAGTCAACCCCGGCAGGTTAAGTCTTCTCATCAACACAACAATCATAACCGAAAGTATAACAGATAAGAACGCCAGCAAAACATCCTGGAATTCCCTGCCTGCAAAAGTAATTGCACATAAAACTGCATTATAGCCCAGCAATCCTAAGTAGATATCCCCAACAGGTTCATGCATTCCGTAGGCAAGAAGCGCACTGAAAGCTGCACCTGTCAAACCATAAATAGCAGCAAGAGGGCTATAAATCAATACCCCAATAAAGAACAGAACACCAGCCCAGACGGTGCTTTGAAAAATAACCTGTCCATATCCGAGGAAAACGGCAGTAAAACCGTTCGCATTGGTCAGCCCGCCGTCTTCCACTGGCTGCACACCCAGAGAAGGAAAAGAAGAAAAGATAAACAACAAAACCCAGGTCACCACAATAAATGGAAAAGTAAAAGCCGGAATCTTTTTAACGATAAAAAAATGCTGAATAACAGCTGCTAGAAAAGAGCCTGCCAGGATGCCCAGCCATACCGTGATACCTGGTTGAAACATACAAGTCAATGCTACGCCTACAAGAACAGCATTAAAACCATATAAGCCGCTATTGATCTCTTCCTTATCATATTTAAGCAATTTAGCGGTATATGTTCCAATAAGCGCCGCGAGCAACGCTGCCAAGCCCATTACAACTGAGCCACAAAAGATACCAGCAAGAAAAAATAAGCCCGTCACAGCATTTTCCTGTAACATAATCTGCCCCGTACCTATAAAAAGAGGCTTCAACTGCTTCAATGATGTCATGTTTTTTTAAAGCTGAAATATAAACATTATTCGGCAGCCATGACAAACGGTATTATAGGGATATGGCTATACAGATGCTAATTTTAATTCCATTTGGATATTGCAGCGTGCATATGGGGTAGAACGGCCTACTACTTTCACGAACCCGAGCTTCTGGTATAAATTGATTGCTGGCTTTAATATGGTATTGCTCTCCAGGTATATTTTGGATGCCCCTGAATCTTTTGCCGCCTGCACAATTGCCTGGCCAAGTAACCAGCCAATATTCTTTCCCTGGATTTTGGGAGATACTGCCATCTTTGCCAACTCAAAATCATAATCCGGGTCATCCATTTTGATGAGCGCACAGACGCCCACAGGCTTATTTTCATATAATGCTACAAATATTTTTCCGCCTCTGTCCAGGATATAAGTTTGGGGATTGTCTAGTGCCTTGTAATCTGCTTCCTCCATTTTAAAATAGGTAGAGATCCACTGTTCATTGAGTGCTTTGAAGGCTGTCTGATATTTTTCTTCATAGGCTACAATTTTTACGGATTGACTTTCCCGGAGTTTCTTTTGTTCCTGTACTCTTCTGAGCAGAGATTTCTGGTCCAGTAGAAATTCCCATTCTTCAATAGCTTCCCAAAGGTTTTGTCTGGCTTCTGAAATGATGCTTTCAATAGCGGCATCTACATCGGCATATTGAATCTTTAGGAGGGCGGATATTTCTACTCCTTTTCCTGTCAGAGCAACGATGTTCCTTCGTTTATCTGGTGACTCCATGTTTTCCTGTGCCAATCCTGCAGTGATGAGTTCCTGGACGATCTTGCTCACTGAAGGTTGAGAATGACCGATCTCGCCTGCAATTTCAGTAATGGTTTTTCCTCCGTCTTCTGCAAGAACGAAAAATACAGGGAACCATTTTGGTACAAATTCTACACTGTAGAGTTCGTAAACTTTGGCTGCATCATCTGTGATTCTTGCGGTCATGAGTCTTAGCCGGCTTCCTAAAGCCATTTTGCCTGTTCTTTTAAATAAATCCATAAGAATAATCAATTACATAACTGGTTATGTAAATGTAAGAGATCTTTTTAATTCTGAGTGTTTATATTGAAAAAATGTTTTCTGATCGCTGAGCTGACAGGTTCTGAGGCCCGAGTTAGTAAAACATGTTTTCTTGGGTGCAGACCAGGGAAGAGGCGGACTGGAAATTAACTGAGTTACCCTTAACTGATGATGCTGCGTTTTGGCAGACTTTTATATGCTGCATGAAACTCTTTGCAAAGAGAAAGAATCTGCTCTGGAGATAAGGTTAAATTTGCTATTGAGTGGTAATGATCCTTTTTGTCCATGGCACCAACCATAATGAGGGTATCAAGCCTGATGATCATCGTACCCCCCTGATCGCCGCTGGGTCTTTCTTCATAGCGGGTATTCAGTATGAAATCTTTCACCTCGTCCCATAAGATCAGTTCTTCTTCAATAGGGTAGTATTTCCTCACCAGCGCCAGGCCACTGTATCTTTTAATATTCGAAAAAAAGGTAATGCCTTCTTTCGAGATAATAATTGAAGGACCTAATGGCAGTCTGGAAACTATAAAATATTCCAGAGGCATTAGCAAAAGAAGCACAATAAAGCCTGCGAAAAACCAGCGATCAAAGCTGTTCCTTGCAGTTATGATCTCATATGCTGCCCAGATAATTGGGACAATGATGATGAGCAAACAACCGATATTTGTGTTTTCTTCTCCCTCTCTGGATTTTTTAATGATTACGGGCTCCATCGTATGTCTTTCTTATTTTGCAGGTATGATCTTATAAATTTATCATTATTTTTCCACTTACCTGGTCTTCACTGCTCAGTTGATATTTAGATAAAGTTCAGAAAGATGTATCGGGATTTGTCTTTCTCTAAGGGCGCAGAAGATGTGCGAGTTAGGCTAATGCCGATTTAATTGATCTTTTTATGAAAATATGTTTTCTGATCGCTGAATCTTAAAGGTTCTGAGGCTCAGTAAAACATATTTTTCTTGGATGCAGATCGGGAAGAGTATGTAAACTTATACATTACGTCTCTATTGTATCTACTTGCCGGGCGTGTTTTTATCTGCGATTTCCATTTAAGGCTGATTTAAATTTTTCTATAGATATTCAGGTATAATATTATCTTTATATAGTAGAAATCTGGATCTTCTATGGATAACCAACCAAACATCTGTGCATTTGTTCCGCATCCGGCACTACAGCCCTATGTGCAGGGGTATAACTATGTCGGGCCGGGAATTATTCATGAAGGGATCACTTCGCTTGATTTTTATCCGGTAGACCATACCGAAATGTCATTTGTTTTAGATGAACGGCATGATTTTCGGGAAAAGGGAGATGATATTACGCCAGGTTATCCGCTTTGTTTTGTAGGGATGTTAAGCCAGGGACGTTATTTTGATATTTTTCCGAGGACCTTTGTCCAGGTGGTATTTAAACCTTACGGTGCTTTTAAATTGTTTGGCATTCCTCAACGGCATTTTTCCAATGTGGCTACCAATATCGAGGTCCTGTTTCCAGGTATTTCACTTTTAATTGAGCGGCTGAAAGAGGCATCAGGTTCTCCCGGAAAGCTCTTTCTTATTTTAGAAGAATGGCTGTTGAAGCGACTGGACACAACGGCAAAGCTTGATGTCAGCAGCATTGCTTATGCTTGTGAGCAGATTCAGAATAACCGCGGGCTTATGCGGGTAGAGGATCTTTGCCGTGATATGAGGATCTCCGCAACCACTCTTGGTGATCAGTTCAGGGAAAAAGTAGGTTTTAGTCCCAAAACCTTCAGCCGCATTGTCCGTTTTAATAACATCCATAATTTTATAAGCAGGCAGCATAATGTAAAATGGCAGGAGCTGGTTTACGCATATGGCTTCTTCGATCAGAACCATTTTATTAAAGAATTTAAGCACTTTTATGGATGTACACCTTCCCAGTGGCATGCCCTTAAATCCGTCGATAATCCAATCTGATTCCGTCGATTTTTACTATGCATGGGTAGGGTAGATCGCTATCTTGGTGGTCATGTTAAACACTTTGAGTTGTATTGTCGTTGATGACAGTTATCTGGATAGGACAACGGTTGAAGCAGAATTGGGAAATTTTAACCACTTAAAATTATTGGGAAGTTTTTCCAATGCGGTAGCGGCAATGGAAATGATCAGGGTACTGCGGCCAGATGTTTTATTTCTGGATGTGGATATGCCTGGGATAACCGGACTGCAGTTGTTCGATAAAATTGACAGTTATTCGCCTGCCTGCATCATCATTACCTCTTATCCGGAATATGCACCCTATGGTTTCGAACTGAAAATCTTCGATTATATTTTAAAGCCCCTGGAAACCCAGCGCTTTAACCTCACCATACAAAGACTGCAGGATTTCACCATGCTTAAACAAAAAGCCAGTGCTTATGATGTGCTTTTTAAACAGGATGAAATCATCTTTAAAGAAGGCTTGAATACGATAAAACTCAGCAGCAGCGAAATCATATATCTCGAGGCCTTTGGCGATTACACAAAAATTGTGACGGAGAAAAAGGTATATCTAACACTGACCACGCTCTCACATTTTCTGGAATCTTTACCGGCAGGCAAGTTTATGCGGATCCATAGAAGCTATGTCGTTGCGATCGATAAAGTAAAGCGCTTTAATGTTAAAAATATAGAGGTTGGTACCACAATATTGCCGGTAAGCAAGACCCATCTGAAAGAAGCTAAACGAACATTTAAATAGAAATGATATGTATTCAAAAACGTTAACCATTTTCCTGCTGTTATTATGGTCTGCGCTTTCTTGTCCACATGCTTTTGGTCAGCAGGACCAGCATTACAAATTGCTTAACGAGAAAAAGAAAATCTGTGAAACTACTCTTGCTGCTTTTACAGGAAAGCCCGAAAGCCTGAGTTTACTTGTACAAACAGGCAGTGAAGGATTGAAGCTCACAAAACCAGAAGATTATGGGTATAAATTCCTTTTTAACCAGGCTATCGGATACGGTTATTATTACCGGCAGGATTTTAAGCGGGCAAAGGACCATTTTGAACAGGCATACGATCAGGCACTGAAAGGTGGTCTGGTTGAGAAAAGCTTAAAACCACTGGGGAACCTGATTGCCGTTTACCATTATCTGGGCATGCAGGGTAAAGCAGATGAAGCGGCTCAGAAATTAAAACAGGTGGCAGATGCTACAGATACCTTAAAAAATAAAAGCGACATATATTTTAACCTCGGCCTGTACAACCAGCAACAAAAGTTTTACTACAGTATAGCACTCAGCAATTTCTTGAAAAGTGTAGCGCTGCACAAACTGATTGTGGATAGCACAAAGTCTATGAAAATCAAACTGGACTATGGTGTCAAACTGATGATGGTGGGCGAAATTTATCTTTATTTAAAGCAACCCGTTAAAGCCCTTCAATATTTAGACGAAGTAAAACCGTATTTGGGTCAGTCGCTCATCTTTGATATTACGGCTTATGGAAAGCTCATCAGGGCTCAGGTACTCCTGCATAACAAGGCCGAGGCATTAAAATATTATGATCTTTTGCATCGTACGGCAAAGAAGAGCCCTGGGAAATGGTCAGAGCTGGTTTCATCGAGTCTGGAGCTTGGAGGAATGGCCCTGAAGGACAAGGCTTATCCATTGGCAAAATCTTATATAGATAAAGCAGACCACCAGGCAAAACTGGATAACAATGAACTGTTGACTTCTGCGGTGAACCTTTCTTATGGCGATTATTACAAAGCGCTTGGTAACTATGTCCTTGCAGGTAAATATTATAAGCTGGCAGAGCACGGCTCTGCTATTTACAATAAGGAGCAGTATGCGGAACTGCTAAAGTCAATAACGGAGGTCACTGTCCTTTCTGGTGATAAATTTACAGCAAAGCGTTATCTTAATAAATACACCTCGGTTTCTGATTCTCTGAATCAAAGTAAGATCTCCCTGAACCTGGCCGAAATGGAGGCCCGTTTTCAAAATGAATATAAGCAACAGAAAATAGGTTTGTTAAATAAGGAGAATGATGCCAAAAACCTACAGCTACAGCAGGAAAAAAAGACCCGCTGGGTGCTGATTGGTGCTGCACTCCTCTTGCTGGCCGCAATTTTATTGGTGTATCAAAACTTTAGAAATAAACAAAAAGCCAATTTGTTGCTGGATAAAAAGAACAAACAACTGGATATCATCAATGAACAGCTGATCGCCGCCAACCAGACCAAAGCCAAATTATTCGGGATCATTTCTCATGACCTGAGGAGCCCGGTGAGCCAATTGTTCACCTACCTTAAATTACAGCATACCAGGCCCGGTTTAATGACCGAAGAAAATAAAGCACAACACCAGCGGGAACTGATGTTGTCTTCTTCTAATTTACTGACCACAATGGAAGACCTGCTCTTATGGTCGAAAAGCCAAATGGAACACTTCAAACTGGATAATGAAGCGATAGATGTGGAACATTTACTGGCGGAGGTGATGCGCTTGCTGCAAGGTCAGGCAGAGGGGAAAAAATTAAAGTTAGAACTCGGAAAGCTTGATTATCGGTTCGTGAACAGTGATTATAATCTGTTATTTACCATTTTTCGGAATTTACTGCAAAATGCAGTGAACAATGCTTTTGCCGAAACTGTGATCTCGATCCAGGCAAATATTAATGCACAGAAGCAACAATACATTTCCATCTTAAACCATGGTGAAATGATCCCGGCAGAAAAAATCGAAGAATTGATCAATGAGGTAGATATCAAAAGCAAGTCGACCGGCTACGGGTTGCTTATCGTTAAAGACCTGACCGGAATGATCGGGGCCAGACTGAACATTTTCAGCACGATGGAAGGTACAACCACACAGGTGGTCTTTTCCTGATCCTTTTAACGATTATTAATACCATTTGGTAGATTATTTCCTTGGAATCCTGGGGTTTAGGCATACGTTTATCTGGTAAACGTAGATTTTATGAAATATAGATCAACTATCGGTACTGCGTTAAAAATCGGATTTTTCGCCTTGTTTTTATTGGTTTGCTGCCATGGGAGAACAAGATACAGTGGTGCGGATCAGGAAAAAATAGGAATTCAGTTCTTTTCTGCGAAAATTAATGGCGTTTTATGGGAAAGTTACCCGTCAGAAGAAGGTGAAGGGTACCAGGTCAGGTATAAACCTTTAAGCCGGCAATTACAGATCTCCGCAGAAGCCAAAGACAGTTCCAGGATTGAACTCTCATTTCATGCCATCGATAGGATTCTGCCAGGCAGTTATCCGTCGACAAAAAACGATCATGGGATTGAAAGCGGGGTGTTTTATTATCCGATTGCAAAAAACGAAGACCTGGGAAGCGTTACAGTTAATATGCCCATACAGGAAAATACCGTCGTGTTGACAAAAGTTGAACTCATCACTAAAGACACCTATCTTTTAGAAGGTACATTTTCAGCGACCTTATATGGGCTTTCTCCTATACACCCGGCACCCGCAAGCCAGCTTACAGCAGGCAAATTCAGGGTGATTTACAGAGCCGGGCTCAACAATCCATCACTATAAAGTTCATTCAACGATTATTCCTGTCCGTTCAACGATCCGTTGAAACGATAGGCGGATCATGATTTTATCTTCAGGTAATAAATTATTTCCTATGAAAGCTCAATACTTATTTATCATGCTTTTAAGCCTTAGTGCCATGATCACTTCCTGCTCTCAGCAAGGTTTAGAAGGTCCGGAAGGTCCGGCAGGGGCACAAGGCGTAGCAGGCAATGCTGGTCCGGTGGGGGCTGCAGGCCAAAATGGTAGCATCATCTATAGTGGAAACGGAACTCCCCCTGCTGCATTGGGGGCAGCCGGAGATTACTATCTGGATGTAACAACGGGGAACCTGTACGGGCCTAAAGTTGCTGCCGGGTGGAGGACACCAACGTCCTTGAGAGGTGCTAACGGAACCAATGGTACCAATGGTACCAATGGCACGAACGGTACTAATGGGACAAACGGAAGTACTACTTTAAGCGGAAATGGTACCCCAACTGTGGGTACAGGAAAGATTGGAGACTATTTCTTAGATAAAACCAATTATTTACTATATGGGCCGAAAACCGTGTCGGGATGGGGGATTGCTATTCTATTACGGGGTGCCGATGGGGCACAGGGACCTACGGGTGCCGCAGGTAAAGACGGCAGCATCATTTACAGTGGTTCTGGTCTTCCTGTTGCTGGGATTGGTGCAAATGGAGATTATTATTTAGATAAGAACTCAGGTAATCTATATGGGCCTAAAACAGTGGCCGGATGGGGAACGCCAACGATACTTAGGGGTACCAACGGTACAAATGGAACGAATGGCACAAACGGTACAAATGGCACCAACGGGAGTGTAACTTTAAGCGGTACAGGGCCACCTGGTGCCGGGCTAGGCGCAGTTGGGGATTATTATTTAGATAAAAGCAATTACCTGTTGTATGGCCCTAAGGTAGCCAATGGCTGGGGAGTACCGCTTTTACTTCGGGGCGCCGCGGGTGCACAAGGGCCAACCGGGCCTGCAGGGGCAGACGGTACGGTAATTTATAGTGGTATTGGTACTCCGGATAACAGTCTGGGTAAACCAGGTGATTTCTATATTAGTGTGAGTAATGCTATGATGTGGGGACCGAAAAGCCTGGATGGCTGGCAAAATGGGTTTTCACTCAAGGGTACAAACGGATCGAACGGCACAAATGGCTCATCTGTTTTAAATGGAGTAGGGGTGCCAGCAACCGCTACCGGGGTTATCGGCGATTTTTATATTGATATTTCTACCTATACCATCTATGGTCCTAAAGCAACAGGTGGATGGGGCACCGGAACCTCTTTAAAAGGGGCAGATGGCAGCTCGAGTACTTTTGCCTTCGAAACAACAGACATATCCAACTTTTATTTCGATTCTTGGTTTATCCCGGGATCAACAAGCATGAATACGATCCTGAAAATAGACAGAAACTTAGATGGAGACCCAAATAATCTAACCAATAGTGATACGACAACTGTCTTCAGCATTCCCCTTACAGCGGTAGAAGCTGCAAAGAGCGGGGTCGTACTGGTCTATCTCAGGGTTCCCACCTTTGGGTCTGAAAAAAGATGGGTACAATTGTCCTATACCAATACAGAGGCCAGTACAATTCAATACTATACCTATAAGCTCTATACCAACACGTATTCTGCAGTAGTTAGAATCTTTGGTTCGGCACTCTCCACGACCTCCTGGCTAAATGTAGACAAAGTAAGGATCGTAGTTATGCCATCAAGCGCAACAGGTGTACTGAGCAACACAAACCGGCAGCAGCCTCAACAGGTACCGATGTCGCAGGTGATGCAAAAACTCAATATCCGGGATAAAGACTTCAAAACCCTAAAGTGATCTGTTTATGAACCGCACCATTTTTATGTTTTTGCTGTTATCCTTTGTGGGGATCCGGGTATTGGCGCAGGATCTTGGTCAGATCGGGAGCCAGAAACCCATTTCTATCAGTGGATCTGTTGGCCTGGGGGTCGGCACATACAGTGTTAACGGTATTCCAGCCAGACAGAGGGACTTTTCCTACATTTTTAACGGTGCACCAACACTGAGTATTTACGGCATTTCGTTCCCTTTTTCTGTAGTGGTGAGCGACCAGCAGCGCAGTTATACCCAGCCTTTTAATCAATACGGGATTAGTCCGACTTACAAATGGGCCACCCTTCATGCCGGCTGGAGGAGCCTGGAATTTTCTCCTTTTACTTTGGCAGGGCATAATTTCCTTGGGGGCGGACTAGAATTAAATCCAGGAAAACTCCGGTTCGGTTTTATATACGGCAGGTTCAATAAAGCAATTGAAGAGGACTTAAACCAGCCTCTGGCATTGGCCCAACAACCAGCATACCAAAGAACGGGGTACAGCGTAAAACTTGGGGTGGGTACGGAGCAAAACCATGTTGATCTTATTTTCCTTAAGGCGAAAGATAAGATCAGTTCATTGAGCACAACTCCGACCAGTTTAACTTTAACACCTGCAGAAAATATGGTGCTGGGCATATCTTCCAAATTCGGTTTTTTGAAACATTTTGTGGTTGATCTGGATCTTTCAGGGAGTATCTATACCCGCAACCTACTGTCTGATACGGTTAAAAACCTAAAGCTGGATAAAATAGGTTTTATCAAAGACGTCATTACCCTGAATGCTTCTACTCAGCTGTTAACAGCGGCCCAGACCAGTATTGGTTACAATGCCAGCAATTATAATGTTAAACTTAAATACCGCAGGGTAGACCCGGATTATAAAAGTATGGGCGCCTATTATTTCGAAACCGATGTACAAAATTACACAGCAGAAGGAATGGTAAAACTGATGAAAGGGCAGCTGCAGCTGAGCGGAAGTTTTGGCTTACAGAATGACAATATCCTTCACGACAAATTGGCCCGTTCTACCCGAAAAATCGGGTCAATAAACGCATCCTTTAATAGACCAGCTTATGGGGTCGACCTGAGGTATACCAATTTCGGGATCACGCAAGACCGGGGGCTAAACCCGGTCCTGGACCTATTCAGGGTATCCAGGACCAACCACAACCTGAGTACCATACTGAGGTATAGCATCAATAATGAGGACATGGTCCATGGATTTATCCTGGTTGGAAATTTACAGTCGCTGATAGACCTCAATGAATTGACCAAGCCCAACAGCAAATCCAACAGCAGAACGGTCAACTTTTCTTATCAGCTGGATTTACCTAAAAAATCATTTGGTGTAAATGCCAATGTCAATTATACCATTGCTGAGGTATCTTTTGGGAAGACCATTTTCTATGGCCCAACAATAGGGGTAAACCAAACCTTAGATAAAGGCAAGCTGGGTTTAAATGCGGCTTTAAGTTATCAGTTGCAAAGGAACAACCGGATTGATGCCGGAAACATCATCAATTTTAATGTGAATGGTTCTTACCAGATTGGCAAACGGGATGCGGCCAATGTAGCCCTGAGCTATTTAAAAAGTAATTCAAAAGATAGTACACTGCCTTCCTTCAATGAGATCAGGTCAAACCTGGGCATCGTCCATTCCTTTTAAAATTTAATAAGTAAAGCTATGAGCAATTTCTACGATTTCATAAAAGGTCTTAAAAGAACTTCAGTTTTGTTTTTAGTACTGATCCTTTCTTTTAGTACTAAAATGGCCCTGGCGCAAAGTGTAAATATCAATGTGAACATTATACCACCATATTCACCCTATTATTCCGATTACGCGGGCCCGAATGCATCAAAAGTGCTGCTGATCCTTCAAAACTTAACCAATACGACCAAAACGATTAAATTAACCGGGCAATTGGAAGGCGATAACGGGATCAGGATCTCTACAAAATCAAATTACGTTCCGCTGCACCCGATCATTTTAAACCCCAACCAAACCAGGCAACTCAATGGTTTGGCTTTAAAAGATATTTTCGATTTAAACTCGCTGAATGTTTACGGGGTAGACAAGGTGAAACTGGTACAGACTTCCCGTTTACCGGAAGGAAACTATACTTTTTGTGTGCAGGCGGTGGATATGGCTACCAATCAGGTGATTTCTTCCAATGCACCGTTGGGCTGTACTTCTATTGGCATCAGCTATCCGGAGCCTCCTATACTCATTAGCCCTTCTGCTTCTGTTTTTGCCACCACTCCTCAGAGTGTTGTTTTCAACTGGATCAATGCGGGGTTTGTACCAATAGGCATTCAATATGTTTTACAAGTAGCAGAAATGCCGTTGCCTTCCTCTGATCCCAACCAGGTTTTAAATTCGGCATCTTTTCCGCTGATCAATAAAACATTAAGTGGGTTTTCCTATGTATTGTCGCCCTCAGACCCACCGCTTAAAATGAATAAAAGTTATGCCTGGAGGGTGAAGGCCGTTGATCCGGCAGGAAAAGCGACCTTTAAAAATAATGGCGTTAGTGGGGCCAATGTGTTTACGTACAGCAATATTTCAGACATTACGCCGATGGCCAAACTGGGCCCCCCAACACTTATCTATCCTGATGCCAATGCAAAGTTGGTGTCCGCTTCGGTCGATAATCTGGTTTTTAAATGGACCACTCCGAGGAATACACCAAGAGGTACAAAATATCACCTCCAGCTGGCAGAGCTTTCTACCATAGATCAGGATCCGGTTAAGGCACTCAATTCTGGTCCGTTACTGATGAATATACCGCTTAGTGAAAAATTGTATATGCGTGCTAAAACGGACCCTGAATTGAAGATTGGAAAGCGCTATGCATGGAGGGTGCAGGCAACAGGCAAGGGAACGTTTATCAACGATGGCTTTAGTGAGATCAATACTTTTGATTATACCGCGTCTTCTGGTCCTGGTGAGGTGCTTGCGCTTGCACCTGTGATTATATCGCCAGTGACGGCACAGGCTTTTACCCAGACGGATGATTTAAGCCAGCCCTTGATCAAAATAGATTGGAAGCCTACGGACCTGACTTCGCCGGTGACCTATGATGTTGTCATCTCTAAAATACCATTTAACGTGGAACCCAAAATTGCTGTTGAAGCGAATCTGCAGGGGGTGTTTGCTTATAGTCAGGCCGCCACCCAGCTTTTATTAAGGGATCCGGCGCAAAACCCCAATCAGAGTAAATCCATAACTTCGGCCAAGCTGGAAGACGGGGCCAGTTATGCCCTGCAGGTTACGGTTAGGGGCAAAGATGCAGCAGGAAAAGATGTTCGGTTTGCAAACCTGGGCAAAAGCAATGTGGTCCAGTTTACCTATCATGAAAAGCCTAAAAAAACACCTGAAATTCCTGCACCAATTGAAAGTACCATTGCGGGCCGGTTTTTATACCGGTTTAAAGAAATAGGGGAGCAGCCGGTGAATATGGATCTGGGCTTTCCACAGGTGACCAGTAAAACCTTAATGAACGGGCCAGGTGTCAATAACCCAACCACAACGACCTATCAAGTGGATTATAATGATTATCCTGATTATGCGGCAGCAAATAGGTTTCCGACAAAAGGAATTGAAAAACCACTGAGAAATGTGGCTGTTGATTTTACCTATACCATCCTGCAAAGCAGTAATAGAAATCCTAAAAGCCTTTCTGAGCTTAAAGAAATTGAACAGCTTAAGTCGGAGGTAGTTAACGGATATTATACAAAGTATGTGCAGGTAGGGAGTGAAAAGATTTACTATGACCGGGTGATCAATCCTAATTATTTCCGTTTAAAAGAAGATGGGAGCTTTAGTTTTACCTTTGTGAATAAATACAGGTTAGGTTTTATAGGCAGCAAGGGTGGAGTGAGCTATTTCGGCGTCATTCGTCCGTTCATCAAGCAGGACGGATATTTTACCAGTTCAGAAATATTACTGCTGCCTAAAATTGGTAAGATAACCACAATACCAGATGAGGTGGTGTTTGTGAATTCGTACAATGTGGATCTGCTGGTCAAAACCCGTTTAAATATTAAGAAGCAGGCAGTGAAGTCCGGTGACCCCTTGCCGAACTATCCGGTAGAAGTGCTGGACCAGCATAAGGTGATCACAGGTTTCGTACAAGGGTCAGGCGACCTGAAGTCATATACGATAACTGACAATTTACTGACCATGCCTGTGGAGGCCAACGCAGACAGCTATGCAACACAAACCAGAGAAGGATTTCCAGTGGTGGATATGGCAAAGACGGGTAATGACGGGGTTGCGCACATCAAAAACCTGCTGGCCAATCACAGGCACCTGGTTGGGGCTGCTTTAAATCCCTATGAAGGTAATTTTAATTATCAGCCCAGCTATATCGCCTTCCCGCCCAGTTCTCCTAAAGAGAAAGACCAGGGGGATAAAACACCTGCCATTATTACGGAGGCTTATAACCTGAGCGAGAACTTTACTGCTCCGATGTTCAGCAGTAATTTTAGTCCGGCAACTGTAAAAGGGCAACTTACTGTATGGCCAAAGAAACCTGAGATCTATTTGAGGGCAATTGCCAAACAGGGTGGAAATATCATAGGGATCCAAGGGGTGTATGTAAATGTGATCTCCTATCCGCTGGATAAGACCAAAAAAATTGTAGATGAGACTTATCAGACCGACAAGAATGGTTATTTCCAGATGGGAGACCTGCCTGATGGCTATGAAAGAACCATAATCTTAAGTAAATATGGTTTTCAGGACAAAAAGGTTTGCGACCATCAGGATATTGCTCTTGGCCAACGTTATCCGGAAAGTGCGGAACAGGAGATGACGGCGGGCGGAAGTGTTTTTGCCAGGGTAGTTAATGAAAAAGGGGAATCGGTTTCCTGTAATCTGAAGATCGGAGATGGCCCCTTCATTAAAAGTGCCATTGGTAGTTTTACAGTTGAAAACTGTCAGACCGGATGGCGAAGTGTGCAGGTTGTACCAACGGTAGACAATTACTTTGCAGAGTCTTTATCGCCGGTTATTAAAACAAATGGCGATTGGACAATCGTGACCAATCCGGCCGGTGCCGCTACCAATACCATCGTATTAAAAGAGAAACTGCACCGTGTACGCTTTAAAATTGTAGATGAGAACGGCAATCCTGTGGCCGAAAGCTGTACTTCGGTTGGAACGAGCTTGAATGTTTGCTACCCCAGTGACAGTAAAACTGGTTTGACCAATGAAATCGAAATAGCAAGCCCTGATAACGAATTTCATATCCGTACCGTTGCAAGCGGCTATGTCACTTTTGATAATTACAAAAATATTCCCATCTGTAAAACTGGTGAAATAATACCCATAAAATTAATAAGGGCAAAAACCATTGTAGGTTATGTACTAGATGCCAAGACCCAAAAACCGGTAAAAAATGCGAGGGTTTATACCATAAGCGGCACCAATGAGGATGGGCAGATACAGAACGATACCTATACAGATGGAAAGGGCTATTACGTGC
>Ga0157370_10000208_pt1 | contig 74371 bp, 62 predicted proteins | sample C35metaG_FD_113463 | JGI IMG/M metagenome (GOLD analysis project Ga0157370, IMG submission 113463) | Corn rhizosphere microbial communities from Kellogg Biological Station, Michigan, USA - C3-5 metaG | ecosystem: Host-associated > Plants > Roots > Rhizosphere > Soil | place: USA: Michigan...
ATTACGTCAGATGAGATCGTCAATATCGAGCCCGTCAAGGTAACGCCGAAAGACACCACCGGCGCTGGCGACGCCTTTATTGGCTCCTTTGCCCGCTTTTATGCCGAAACGGGAGAGGTCGTGTCTTCACTGAAGAAGGCATCTCTCTATGCGGCGCATTCCATCACCCGTCCCGGAACACAGAAGGCCTATGCCAGCATCGAAGAGTTCGAGGCATTCTGCCGCGAACATGCCAATGCCGCAGCCTGACCAGAAGAATGGACAGAAAATGAGCGAAGCATTCCCCAGAAACAACGGCACGGCTCTCAAACCGGAATGGTTTGAAGATGTATCGGTCAATCGCAGTGCCTCCGAACGGCGGGCAGCAACAATCACCACCCGGCGCTCGGTCAAGAAGGAATATCAGGTTGCCTGGCAGATCAAGGCGATTACCTGCATCGATCTGACAACGCTGTCCGGCGACGACACGCCCGGTCGTGTGCGCCGACTGTGTGCGAAAGCGCGACGTCCGGTTCGGGACGATATTCTTGAGGCACTCGGTCTTGCTGACGCCGGTATCACAACCGGTGCCGTCTGCGTCTATCCGACCATGGTGCCCCATGCCATCAAGGCACTGGAAGGCACGACTATTCCGGTCGCATCGGTGGCGACGGGCTTTCCCTCCGGCCTCACTCCGCTACCGCAGCGGCTGGCAGAAATCCGCTATGCCGTCGAGCAGGGCGCTAAGGAGATCGATATCGTTATTACTCGCGAGTTCGTTCTGACGCAGAACTGGACCGCACTTTATGACGAGATCGCCGCGATGCGTGAAGCCTGTGGCGACGCCCATATGAAGGCTATCCTGGCGACGGGTGATCTCAATACGCTGACCAATGTCTATCGCGCCTCGATGGTGGCGATGCAGGCGGGGTCGGACTTCATCAAAACCTCGACCGGCAAAGAGCAGGTCAACGCCACTCTGCCGGTCAGTCTCACCATGGTGCGTGCGCTGCGCGACTACGGCGAACTGACTGGCCAGATGGTCGGCTTCAAGCCTGCAGGCGGCTTGAAGACAGCGAAGGACGCGTTGTCGTGGCTGACGCTGATGAAGGAGGAGCTGGGCAATCGCTGGTTGGAACCGGACCTGTTCCGCATCGGCGCCAGCTCGATGCTTGGCGATATCGAGCGGCAGCTCGAACATTTCGTAACCGGTCGCTATTCCAGCGCTCACCATCACGCTGCCGCATAAGGACTGAAAAAATGCGACCCATCAAGGACATTTTGGAAACCATGGAATATGGACCTTCCCCCGAAGCCAATGGTGATGTGAAACAGTGGCTCGACGCGCATGGACGCTCGTTTGGACATTATATCAACGGCCGGTTCGTTTCTCCGGAGGGCCGCGAGACCATTTCCGTGTCAAACCCCGCAAACGGGGATAAGCTGGCGGAAATCATTCGCGGCAATGAGGAAGACGTCGATCAGGCGGTCAAGGCCGCCCGCACGGCCTTCGCAAAATGGTCGAAGCTGTCGGGTCACGAGCGCGCTCGTTACCTCTATGCCATTGCCCGACATGTACAGAAGCGCGAGCGCTTCCTGTCCGTTCTGGAAACGATGGACAACGGCAAGCCGGTTCGCGAAACCCGCGATATCGACATCCCACTCGTCGCCCGCCATTTTTACCATCACGCCGGATGGGCCGAAATGGTGGAAGACGAGTTCCGTGGTTTCTCGCCGGTCGGTGTTTGCGGTCAGGTGATCCCGTGGAATTTCCCTCTGCTGATGCTGGCGTGGAAGATCGCGCCAGCGCTTGCTGCCGGCAATACCGTGGTACTTAAGCCTGCCGACCTGACACCGCTGACCGCTGTCGCCTTTGCGGAAATCTGCCACGAGGTCGGCCTTCCCGCCGGTGTCGTCAACATCGTGCAGGGCGATGGCTCGACAGGCGCTGCAATCTGCGGCCATGACGGCATCGACAAGGTTGCCTTCACCGGCTCCACTAAGGTCGGTCGCGTTATTCGCGAGCAGATTGCTGGTTCGGGCAAAAAGCTGTCGCTGGAACTGGGCGGCAAGTCACCATTCATCGTTTTCGAGGATGCAGATCTCGATGCGGCGGTTGAAGGTGTTGTTGACGCGATCTGGTTCAATCAGGGCGAAGTCTGCTGCGCCGGTTCCCGCCTGCTGGTGCAGGAAGGTATTGCCGATAAATTTTATGCACGGCTGAAAAAGCGGTTGGAAACCCTGCGGGTCGGCGATCCGCTCGACAAGTCGACCGATGTCGGCGCGATTGTTTCGGCCACGCAGGTGAAACGCATCACGGATCTGGTACGCAAGGGCGTGGAAGAGGGCGGTGAACTTTGGCAGAGTTCCAACCCGTTGCCGGCCACCGGCAATTTCGTCGCTCCCGGCTTCTTCACCGAAGTCGATCAGGCATCGACGGTTTGCCAGGTGGAAATCTTTGGCCCGATCGCTGCGGCGACCACCTTCCGCACGCCGGATGAAGCCGTTTCGCTGGCCAACAATACCCGTTACGGCCTCGCCGCCTCCATCTGGTCGGAAAACATCAACGTAGCGCTTGATCTGGCCGCCCGCGTCAAGGCTGGCGTGGTCTGGATCAACTGCACCAACATGCTCGATGCCGGTGCAGGTTTTGGCGGCTACCGCGAAAGTGGCTTCGGTCGCGAAGGTGCGCGCGAGGGGCTTTACGAATATCTGGCGGCAGACTGGGAAAAGAGCCTGCCGGTTACAAAGCCCGCTGAATCCTTCACGCCATCTGCATTGCCGAACGCTGACAGCAAGATGGCGATTGATGGCCTTGATCGAACCATGAAGAACTATATCGGCGGCAAGCAAGCCCGCCCCGACGGTGGCTACAGTTATTCGGTGACCGGCAAGGGCAACGCCGTGATTGGAATGGCCGGAATAGGCAGCCGCAAGGACATCCGCAATGCTGTGGAAGCAGCGTCCAAGGCAGGCAGCTGGAGTTCCGCAACCGCCCATAACCGTGCGCAAGTGCTCTATTATCTTGCAGAGAACCTCGATGCACGGCGTGACGAATTTGTCGCCCGCATCATCGATAGCACCGGTGTCAGCGAAAAGAAGGCGAAGGACGAAGTCGACGCATCTCTGCGCCGTATTTCCTATTATGCCGCCCAGGCAGACAAGTTCGATGGCGCCGTGCACTCCACCAAGTCGCGTCACGTCACGCTTGCCATGAACGAGCCTTGGGGCATCGTCGGGATCATTTGCCCCGATGAGGCACCCCTCCTGTCGCTGGTGTCGCTGGTGCTGCCTGCAGTAGCGATGGGCAATCGCGTTGTGGTGGTCCCGTCGTCTCGCCATCCATTGATTGCTGGTGATTTCTACCAGGTGCTGGACACGTCGGATATGCCCGGCGGGGTCATCAACATTGTGACCGGCGAAAGCGATCTGCTTGCAAAGACACTCGCCGAGCATGATGACGTTGCGGCTGTCTGGTATTTCGGCTCGACGGAGGGAAGCACGATGGTCGAGCGGGCTTCTGCGGGCAACCTGAAGGCCACCTGGGTCAATAATGGCCGTCAGCCCGATTGGCTAAATCGCACCGAAGCGCAGGGTCGTGATTATCTGCGCAGGGCGATCCAGGTGAAGAACATTTGGGTGCCATACGGAGCCTGACCGGCATTGTGCACGGGCGACAACTGACAAAATGGCTTACGGAGGCCAACGGTCTCCGTAGGTTTTTTGAGTTATACTAATTGCTGCAACCGCATCTTTGCCCTGTTGGCCAACCTGGAAACGTCATTGGCGCAACTTCTGGGTTTCGAGCGGAACGAGCAAGCTAATAAACGGTTGAAAACCGTCGATTTAGTAAAGATCGCTCAGGGCCTTGGCGCCGATCTGGCGCCACAGCCAATCGCGGCTTGCTACGAAATCTCATATCAAAGCGACGCCGACAAAAATCGAACACAAGGGACGCCCCGTTGTCTCCAATAGGTTAGCCGTTCAGGGCGACTCCCAAGGTACAACAGGATGGTCTATTTCTTTTGATTGCCAGCAAAAGCGGCCGTCAAGCCAAGACCGATATACACGAAACCACTGACCCAGCGTTCAGCCTTCAGGTACGCGGGACTGCGCTTCAGCCACTTGCCGGCCGTGCCGGCGGCAAGTGCGTAAGAGCTGTCCGTCAGAACGCCAATCGCTGTGTAAACAAGCCCGAGAAAAGCGATCTGCATAGCCACATGGCCACGATTGACCTCAACGAACTGCGGCAAGAAAGCCAGAAAGAATAGTGCGGTCTTCGGATTGAGGAGATTAACGATAAAGCCCTCACGAAAGAGGCGCATGCGGCTCCGTGTGGGTAAATCGCCCTCGACGCCGGGAATATCCGAGGGGCCAAAAGGCTTTTTGAGGCCAACCCAGATCAGATAGGCCGCGCCGGCATACTTTACGACGCTGAAGGCGAGCGCGGATGATGCCAGGAGCGCCGACAACCCGACAGCCGCGGCGGCGACATGCACAAGCGTGGCCGTATGGATGCCAAGGATTGAAACGAGCCCCGCAGAGCGACCCTGCTCGACCGAGCGCGCGAAGATGTAAAGAACTGCCGGTCCCGGCACAAGAAGCAGCACCAGTGTAGCGCTGACGAACAGGCTGAGATTTGTTAAGCTGGGAATTACCAAATCCATGATTGTCTTGCCCCGTTTTATATTGCACGAACGATAGCATTGGGCTTGCTCCAATGCCATATCGTCGTCTGCGGCTTGACACTTTTATGGTTTCACATCGCGCCGATTCCTGGTTCCGGGCTCACATGAGCCGCTATGACCTGAAAGACGTCGACATTGTGCCGCCTTTTACTGATGCCATTTGACGAGAGGCTGATAGTGATGCGGCTGACGCATGACGACAAGGTCTTTTCGCCGGACGATGTTCGTCGGATATGGCGTGTCGAGATTGGTGGTATCGACAGCCGCAGCGGCAATCCCCTCCTCATCCAGGATCGCCGATTCCTGACGTGGAAAAGCAAAGGAATCCGGCCCGAATACCGCACTCTTGCCCAGATAACCCTTTTCCTGGTCCAGCACATTGGCGAAGGCGAAATAGACGTTGTTCTCGCCGCCGCGAACGCGAAGCGCATGCCAGTGGTAGGGATCGGCGCCCTTTGGGATCGGATAGTTGTGCGGGATTTTCGTACCGCCATGGCTGCCGGTGAAGGTGCCGGCGATCGCCGAAGGGCAGGCAACAAGATCGCATCCCATGAGTGAAAGCGAACGGATGGCTTCCGGATAAAGCGCGTCGTGGCCAATCGCCAGGCCCACCCGGCCAATGGCAAGGTCGTAGATTTTCCATTCGTCGCCGGCCGTTGCCCAACTGTCGGCGACGCCCAGATGCGTCTTGCGATAGCTGCCCACCAGCCCCTCCGGCCCTGCAAGGACCACGCTGTTATAGATCCTGTCTTCGTCCGCTTCGGCAAATCCGGCGACGATATAAAAGCCGAGCTTCATGGCCAGACGAACGAAGGCGGATACGGTTGGACCAGACAGCGGCTCCGCCCGCGTTTGCGGGGCCTCAAGTCCGGTCAGCGACAGTTCCGGGAACACCAGAATGTCCGGCGCCGTTGTCGCCTTAGCCTCGTTTGCGAGCCTTGTTATGTGGGCAATATTGTCTGCAATGACCGAGGTTGGCGCGAACTGGGCAACGGCTGCACGCGATCTGCGTCCGCGCGGGATTGGCTGATAGCCATAGAGGCGGAAGTAATCGCCAGGGTTCCAGGTGAAGCTGTTGGTCATCATGTTCATGTAGAGCTCGGGCCGGCGCGTCTTGAAGACCGGTTCGCTTAAGACCTCGCGGCGACGGGCACGGGCAAGATCGACCTTGCCATAGGCAATTCCGTCGCCTGTGTCGATGGATGCGGCAACCGTTCCGTCGGGCTCGATCAGGCAACTTCCCCCGGAAAACTGCACGGTTCTTTCCAGACCCCACCGATTACTTTCGATGACATAGCAGGCATTTTCGAAGGCGCGGTTGATCCAGTAGGGAGCGGGCGCGCGCTCCTGCAGCCAGTTGGAGATGTGGCATATGATGTCGGCACCGGCCAGAGCCTCCAGCCGCGCCGTCTCGAAGAAGTGCAGATCCATGCACACCAGCATTGAAATACGTCCGATCTCCGTTTCGAAGACCTCGTGCACGATGTCGCCATTTGCGGCCCATTTTGGCTCGGCGATATAGGGATGCGACTTGCGGTGCCGACCAACGATGCCATCCGGACCGATCAGAACTGCCGTATTGTAATAGAGATCGCTCGCCGGATCGACTTCCGGCATGCCGACGACGATATAGCAGCGGTGTTTGCGGGCAATCGCCTGGAAAACATCGGTTGTCGGTCCGGGGATCGCCTCGACGAAGGGCTTCACCTCGGCCCTGTCGAACCAGCAATAGCCTGTCGTCCCCATTTCGGGGGTGACGATCAGGCGGGCGCCGGCCTGCGCCGCTTCCTCGCAAAGGGCGCTCAGCCGGCTGATATTGCGCGCCTTTTCGAACATGGTCGGTTCGAACTGGATAGCGGCGGCGGTGTAGCTTTGTGTCGGTGTCATGATTGTTCCCATTGTCTTATGAAAGGATGCGTCTTTTCAAACAGCCATATGCCTATGAACCAGCGCGTCGGAGAGCGCGTCGATGGCGCCGGCCGCGACCACACCTCCCTTCTCCAGCATGGCGAAGTGGTGAGAGGCATGCCGCGCAAATGCAACGTTCTGCTCGACGAGGATGATCGTCATGCCGATCTCGCGATTGAGCCGGATGATGATCTTTTCAATCTCCTCGACGATCGAGGGCTGGATGCCTTCATTGGGTTCATCGAGAAGCAGTACCTTCGGATCCGCGGCCAGTGCGCGGGCGATGGCGAGCTGCTGTTGCTGGCCGCCCGAAAGCACACCGCCGGGCCGATCAAGGTTGGCCATCAGATATGGAAAAAGCTCCGGCACCAGTGCCGGAATTTCGCGTTTGCGATCGGTGCGCGCAAAGGCGCCCATCAGGATGTTCTCGCGGATGGTGAAATCGGGAATGATCTCCCGGCCCTGGGGGACGTAGGCGATCCCGGCCCGTGCCCTCATATGCGTCGAAGATGAGCCTATGTCTTTCCCCTGCAGATGCATCTCGCCCGTCATACGGTCGGTCAGCGCCATCAGGGTTTTCAACAGGGTCGTCTTGCCGGTACCGTTGCGGCCAAGAATGCTGGTTACCTTTCCCGCCGGGATATCAAGCGTGACGCCGTGCAGGATATGGCTGCGGCCTTAGTAGCTGTGTACGTTTTTCAATGTCAGCATCAGGATATTCCTTTCGAACCGAGATAGGCCTCGCGGACCTTCGGATTGCTCTCGATATCCCCGACGCTTCCTTCGGCGAGCACCTCTCCCAGATGCAGAACGGTGATGCGTTCGGCGATTTCACGGACGAACCCCATGTCGTGCTCAACGACGAGGATGGTGTGGCGGCCTTTGAGATTTTTGATGATCTGGGCCGTCTTGCGGGTTTCGGCCTGGGTCATGCCCGCCGTCGGCTCGTCCAGCAGAACAACCTTGGGATCCTGGACGATGAGCATGCCCAGTTCCAGCCATTGCGTCTGGCCATGACTGAGATAAGCCGCAGTCACATTCTCCTCCGCTTCGAGGCCGGTGAGGGCGAGTACCTCATCGACGCGTTTGGCTTCGGCGCGTGAAAATCCAAACCGGAGATTGGCAAACACCGATGGATTGCGGCAATTGGCGACCTCCAGATTCTGCCGCACGGTGAGATCGCGAAAAATGCTGGGGATCTGGAATTTTCGACCGATCCCGGCGCGGGCGATCTTGTGTTCCGGCCAGTTGGTGATGTCTGTGTCGTAGACGAAGACCCTGCCTTTTGTGCTGCGGGTCTTGCCGCTGACCAGGTCCATCAAAGTTGTCTTTCCGGCGCCATTTGCGCCGAGCAACACACGCAACTCGCCATCGCGAACGGTAATGCTGACATTGTTGACGGCTCTGAATCCGCCAAAATCGACGCTGAGACCGTCGATGGTCAATGCGATTGCACTCATATTACAATGCCTCGCTTTGTTGCTGTAACGATGAGGATGCCGGGCCTGGTTTGACACGGCGGATAAACTGCCGCAGCACATCGTGCGCGACGCCGCCAAGGCCCCGCGGCATGAACAGGACGACAAGGACGAAGATGAGGCCGATGATCGCTTTCCAGGCCTCGACCAGCGCTTCGGTCTCGCTGACCTCGGCCTCGATCATGTTGATCAGGATCGCGCCGATGCAGGCGCCGAGCAGGGAGGAGCGGCCGCCGACGGCAGCCCAGACGACCATCGTCACCGAGAAAGACAGGTCCATGAAGGTCGGCGAGGCGAACTCCGCGACGACCACATAGAGCATGCCGGCAACGCCGGCGATGCCTGCAGAAATGACAAAGAAGAATACCTGGTAAAGAGAGACGTCGAAGCCAAGATAGCGGGCGCGAAGCTGATCGTCGCGGATCGCCTGTAGGATCATACCTGCACGGGTCTCCACGATGAGACGCGCGCCGATGAGCGTCAGGGACAGGCATGCGGCGCACAGATAATAGGTTGCCCGGCTGTAGGGGTCGAATTCGATGCCGCCGATCGTCAGCCAGCCAAGATCGGTCAGGCCGTTGAAACCGTTCGTCACCGGTTGCGCATCGACCATGACGAGACGCACAAGCAGAACAAGCGCCAGGGTGATGATCGAGACAAAGACACCGGAAATACGCTTGCGGAAAACCAGCATGCCGAGTGCCCCGGCGATCACGACGGGAAGCACGATGCCAAGCACGAGACCCACGGACTGGCTCTGAAACGGAAGCCAGAGGAAGGAGCCCTTGTTGATACAGCAAAGTTCCGTCGGCGCGCCGGGCTCGGCATTCCACAGCATGAAATCCGGAACCGGCCTGTCGGAGCCCTGTTGCAGACTGGTCAGGCTCGACAGTTTCAGCGACATGGCGAGCATGTAGGCGCCCAGGCCAAAAAACAGCCCTTGGCCGAGATTGAGAATGCCGGCATATCCCCATGTGAGCGCAATGGCGACGCCGAGCATGCCGTAGACCAGATATTTCGAAATGCGGTTCAGCCAGAATTCGTCACCGAAAACCGGCGCTGCAAAAATCACCGCGATGAAAAGCACATAGGCGGCGATCTGGAATTTTCGTTCGATGCTCATGTTAGCGCCCCTTGAACGAGAATAGCCCGCTGGGCTTGACGAGAATGACGAGGATGACGACCCCGAAGACTACGGCGCGCGCCAGAATGTCGTTCGTTCCAATCGCCACCAGCGCATTGATTTCGCCCAGAAGCCCTGACGACAGGGCCGTGCCGAAAAGGCTGCCGACCCCGCCGGTCACCACGACCATGAAACCGTCAACGACCATCGTCGTGCCCATGTCGGGGAAAACGGTCTTGAAGCCGGACATCATTACGCCGGCGACGCCCGCAAGGCCGGAACCGAAGGCGAAAGTCAGGGCATTGATGCGTTTCACATCGATGCCGCAAGCGGCAGCCATTTTTGGATTACGGATGATGGCGCGCACCTGCATGCCCGCTGTCGTCCGGTAGAGAATGAACCATGTCGCCAGCGTCAACGTGGCCGTCACCGCGATGATGAAGGTGCGATACGCGTTGATGTCGGCGCCGGCGAACCTGAAGGTGCCCTGCAGATACGAAGGCACGGCGACGTTTTGCAGTCCGGCTCCCAGGCCCTCGATATGAATGCCGAAAAAGCTGAGGCCGAATTCGAGCCTTACGGCCTGCTGCAAAAGGATGGCAATGCCCCAGGTGGCAAGAAGCGTGTCGAGCAGGCGGCCGTAAAGCCTGCGCACCACCACCCGCTCGATCACCAGGCCGAGCAGGGCGGTCACGACAAAAGCCAGGGGAATTGCGAACAGAAGGCCTGTTTTCAGCCAGATGCCCGAGAGGACGGCGACGTAGGCACCGATCATGACCATTTCGCCGTGGGCCATGTTGATGACGCCCATGGCGCCGTAGGTGATGGCAAGACCGAGTGCCACCAGAAGAAGGATTGAGCCGAGACTGAGGCCGATAAAGAGAATGTCGAGCATAACGCCACCGTTCGTGAGAAGGGCGGACCAGACTTTGTCCTGCTCCTTGCCTGCCCCAAAATCGAGTTGGCACCGAGCAGAGGAAAAAACGCAGATCCGCCTTGCCGAGACATGATCCCGCCAGGCATGGCTGGCGGGAGGACGCGGAAAGAGGGGTCAGCCCTTGAGCTTTGCTGCGTCGAGACCGTTGCTGGTGCAGAAAAGATTGCTTTCCGTCTCGCCATAGGCCGAATAGGGCAGCGGCTTGATCGGTGACGGGTAGGCGTTGACGACCTTGCTTTGTCCATCCGGCTGCCATTGGCCGATACGCGGCGTCAGCCAGCAATGCAGGTTGTCGGGGTCGGTGGTCACCTTGCCGCCGGGCGCGTCATAGGTCTGGCCACGAATGCCGGCCCTGATAGCATCGGCGGACAGATCGCCGGATTTCTCCACTGCCTGCTTCCACAGGAATACCTGGAAATAGGCGGCCTCGAGCGAATGGTATGTCACTGCCTTCGGATCGTTGACGAAGGTCCTGAAGCGTTCGATGAAGCTCTTGTTGGCCGGCGTTTCGATCGACATAAAATATGGAAATGATGTGTAGCTGCCCGCCGCATATTCGGCGCCCATGGCGGCGATCTCGATTTCGGAGGTCACTGTCGCGCAGATCGGGATGACCTCCTGCGAGAGGCCCTGGTTCTTGAACTCGCGGTAGAAGGCGATGATCGAGTCGCCAACCACGTTGGAAAGAACCACGTCGGCGCCCGATTCTTTGATCTTGCTGACCATGACAGCCCATTCGGAGTGTCCAAGTTCCAGATATTCGTCCGCCACCCATTCTGCGCCCGCCGCCTCGATCAGTTTCTTGGAAACCTTGGCCATCTCGCGCGGATAGACATAGTTGGAGCCAACGATGAAGAACTTCTTCTTGCCCAGTTTCTCGACAATCCAGGGAATGTAGTTGGAGAGCTGCTGGTTTGGAACGGCGCCGGAATAGACGACGTTGCGCGAGCACTCAAAGCCCTCATAGTGCGTCTGGTAGAACAGCATCGCGCCGCGCCGTTCGAAGATCGGCAGCACGGCCTTGCGGCTGGCAGAGGTGTGGCAGCCGAAGATGGTGGAAATCTTGTCCTTGAGGATCAGTTTCGATGCTTTTTCGCTGAAGGTCTTCGGATCGGAAGCGCCGTCTTCGACGACGACTTCCACTTGGCGGCCAAGAACGCCGCCGGCTGCGTTGATTTCGGCCACGGCCATCATGACACCGTTGGCGAGAAGCTTCTCGGCGACAGAAAGCCCGCCCGTCTGGGAGTAGAGCGCACCGACCTTGATAGCATCGGCTGCAAATGCCCGGCCGCCCAGCGCCGGCAAGGCGAGTGCGGCGGAAGCTGTGGCTGCGGTTTTCAGAAAGTCACGTCTGTTGAACACCATCTTGGTTCCCCTTTTTTTGATTGGCGCACGCGACGGCACTGCCCGGCTCTACGGCGAGGCTTTCATGCCGAAAAAATACTGGAAGGCCGACTTCACTGTCAGCAGATAACAAAAAACCCGCGAGGCTTTTCACAGCCTGCGGGCACCCTTGCCATCATCGCATCACGGCTGCGCCGCGTGCAACAGCGGCACATGGCTTCGCGAAACGAAGGGATGTGCCGGAGGTGTTCATCTGGAACACATCAAAAACTAATCATGTTTTTGGGAAGGGCGCAAGAGCTGTTCGGCGTTGATAATCGAATTGGCGATTTCATCGATTGGGACCCGCCGAGCCATCGCTTGCTCGCGCATTTCACGATACGCCTCATTCTCGCTCGTGCCGCGATTGGCCATGAGAATGGCCTTTGCCCGGGCAAGCTTCTGGTCTCCCAAGACCTTGCGCTTATATTTACGGGCTTCCTTGACGAGCCTTTGGCGCTCAAGCCAGAGACTGCGCGCTATGGCGAGATTTGTCAGCAGGCCGAACGGTTTGATCGGTCTCTCGACAATGGCAAGCGCGCCGCTTTCCAGAACGATCTGCAATGTGGAGGGATTTTCGTAACCGACGATGGCGAGCATGGTCGGAGCGGGATTGGGGAGGCACTTCAGCAGGCGTTCGATTTCCGGTCGCGCCTCGTCTTCCATGGCAAGAAAGACGACATCCGTGCCGTGTGGCAACTCGGCAGGGACCGGCCAGAGGCAACTGACCGTACAACCGATACGGCGCAGGTGATCAACGAGAAACTCTCCTTCGGATGTCCGGGGATGAATCACCAGAACCTTGAGGTCCCGCAAATCTCTGAGAAGGGCGAAAGACATCGTCGCTCCTTCTCAGACCTGAACACGATGTGGGAACGGCTGCGTCAGATCCGGGCGATATTCTCGCATGAAGGGATCTGGCGCCACGCGCAGCGACGGGTCATGGACGATGTCATAGCTGCCTTGCGCATTTACTTTTGCAACCCTTGGCCACAGATGGGTGTGGTTCGTCAGCCGGTCTATCTTCACAGCGCCCTGCGGAGCGTCGTACTCGACCTCGTAAAGGGCTGGAAGAAGCTGCTCCAGCCCGTCGCCACCGGCCCGCTGCAAAGCTCCCGCATAGAGATAGACCTGGAAATAGGCCGCTTCGGCCGGCGCGGTCGGCAGCATCTGCTGGCCGTATCGCTGTTGGTAAGCCAAGACGAAGGCACGCGCGCGAGGCGTATTCAGGGAGGCGAAAAACGGGGCCGCGGTGATATGCCCCTCGGCCACTTCCGGCCGCATCCGGATCACGTCGGCCTCGCTTGTCGACTGACTGGCGATTGGCATCGTCGCTGAATCAAAACCCGCCTCTTTGAACGCCGTGTAGAAGGAAATGATACCGTCGCCGACGATTGTCGAATAGATGACATCCGGCCGTGCCGCGCGAATATGCCGGATGATTTTGGCGACATCTTCGGGTTTTAGGTTGAGAGGAACATATATTTCGTCCAGCACCTGACCGCCCAGCTGAAGAAAGAGATCGCTGATCGTCCGGTTGGATTCGTAAGGGTAGACGTAGTTCGAACCCACAAGGAAAACCCGCTTTCCATAATGCTTGGTGAGGAAGTCGACCAGCTGCACGGAGTTTTGGTTGGGTGCGGCCCCGGTGTAGATGCAGTGCCGAGAGTATTCAAACCCCTCATACAGTGTCGGATAGAATAGCAGGGCATCTCGAGCTTCGATGACGGGCAGTACGGCTTTGCGGGTGCTAGACATATGGCAACCGAAAACGACCCGGACCCGATCCTCGTCGCAAAGCTTGACCGCAAGTTCCTTATAGAGATTGGGCGTCGATTTAGGGTCATAGGCGACAGGCTCGATCATCCGGCCAAGGACGCCGCCAGCCGCATTGATTTCGTCAATCGCCAGCAAGGTCGCGAACCTCTGGGTTTTTTCGACGGCTCCGGTCACACCCGTCTCGGAGAACAGCACACCGACCCGCCAGCTTTCTGAATGCATCATCGCCCACCAAAAAATAAAAAAGCTCCCGCCCGTTTCCGGTCGAGAGCTACCCTGCTCATGGAATATCAGCGGCCCGTTGAAGCCTGCAAAACGATGATGTCAGTTTCCTTGTCCGGTGGCAACATAGAGGAGAGCTGAAAACACTCGCAAATCTAAAATCATGGGATCAAAATTCTTCCGCGTGTTCGCCTGAGCATCGAGAATACGCACACACCCTCTTTGCTCCACCGAGCGATGTCTAACTACCCTTCATCCGCGCGGCGCTATTCGGTAGCCTGGATGGAACGCGATATGGACATCGGTTCCACCGCCAAGTCGGCTTCGACAGCGGCGGCCAACACCACATTGCTGAGCTGTAACCGGAGGCAATTTATGTCTCAGCTGGATCTTCGATCGCCTTCGCAAGGCGTTCAAGTTCGACGGAGTAGCAAAAAAAACTGAACAGTACCAACAGGATCAAAGCCCCCTGCAGAACCGTGTGACCAAGCGGAGGCAGCGTGTTGGATTCCGGCAAGTGTCGAAAGAAGATCGTTGAGAACAAGACGCCTCCGAACAGGAAGGCCAGGCGTGCGGCAAACGATAAGAGGTGAGATACGAATATGGAGTGGAACGGTGCGCGGACCTCGACCCAACGCATTCTTGTCCAGTAGCTTGCCTGTAAAAGCAGCGCAACCGCAAGGATTGTGAGCAATGTCGACACGGGCACTTGTTGGCGTTCGCCAAGATGGGTGACGACGGCGTAAAAGATCGGGAAGATAACCCGGAGCAGGAATGCGACCGCCAGGGACTGGAGCACGATGAGTGATCCGTAAGCGAGAGCATTTTTCCTTCGATCAGTCATCATGCGCATTCCCTTCGAGCCGCCTGGAGAGGCTGCGCCCTATGGGTCAATGGCCCACCGCCGGCGCAATGATCCCTAGACGCCCCAGCCCACTGACAATCAGCTGGACTGCGACAGCGGTCAGCAAAATCCCGAACACGACCTCTGAGACGACCATGCTCGCTGGCTTCATGTGTTTGGACAGCTTGTCGGTATTGGTAAAAACGACATAGTCGAAAGCAGCGACAATCAGGATCAGAACAGCGACAACTACCGCGCTGGCGACTGAGACAACTTCGCCAGACGCCAGGATTATGACGGTTATGCCGACGGGGTTGAGCAAATAGGGAACCGCAAGCGGGAACACTGCGAGTTTGTCCGGATCGATCGGATCGGCAAGCTCGTCCTGCGGCTTTTCCGTCGGTCCGGATGCCATCTTGATCGCTATGAGCGCAAGGATGATGCCACCTGCCACAGCGACGGCGCCGCCGGTTATGTGGAGAAGTCGCATCAGAAGCGCGCCGGTCGCAAAGAGGATCAGTGCTGTGACGAGTGCTGTCAGTACCATCTGGCGGCCGATGCGCACTTTGGTCGCGGTGTCGAAACTATGGGTTTTCTCAAGAAACGGCACGAGGGCAATTTTTGGACCCATGCCGATCAAAAGCAAAAGAAGAAGCTTTCCGACAAGCGTGGCGTCGATGGTGTTGAAGTCCATGGAAGATCCCCTTCGTTGATGATCTGCGCGTGCGCGAGCAGCATGATTGTCCCAGCCAAGCAGTTTCAGTGCGGGCAAACGTCCCAGAAGCCGGTCGTTTTGGCCGGAGACGTGTAATACCAGCACTGGCCGGGCTGCGGCGGTGTACCAGCCAGTGCGACAGCTGCTGCACCGGTGACGACGCCAATGGCTGCGCCTGCAGCTATCGCGGCGCCCGGCCGCCAGTAGCGGCGGGGAGCAACAACGACAACGCCGCGCCGCGCTGGCCGGTAGGCCGGGGCCGCAGGCCGATGGGCAGGGCGATATGCGGGTGCATGACGACGTCCGGCAGCAGCGCAACCGCGCGGTCCGCACGCCGCCACACCGCAGCCTCGGGGGCCGCAGGCTGCAGCCCCACGACGGGCTTCAGCGGTCGAGGGTAAAAGAACCGGTATGCTGATCAGCATCAGCACGGCGATCAGGCTGAGTAGGTGTGATACGATTTTTGAGGTTTTCATTTCATATCCTCCTTGTGATCTTTGATGGCGTTTCGCCTGGTTCACTTCGTGATCAAGCTGGCCCGGGCACGGTCACGGCGTTGTGTTTTGCCAGCGCCTGTTGGGCAGCGGCAGCAAGACCCTCTTCCTTTCCGCCTGCGACTTGCACGGTCGGAACGGCGATCTTGATGCCTTGGGCGTTGAATGCTTCCCGCAGCATTGCATAAGCTCTGCGACGGATGGCCGATTGCAGTTGGGTAGGTTTCAACGTCATCCCAAAGCTCAATTTTATTCCAATGTCTGTGATCTCTTCGACGCCTTTCATTTTGAGGTTCTCAATAATGAACGGCTGGAATTCGGGGTCATCGTACAGGGCTTTGCCCACGGCTTTGGTGATTGCCTTGACCTGGGCGACGTCGGATTCGTAGGACACGGACAGCAGGAATTTGACCACTGACCAGTCGCGGCTCATGTTCTGGACGGCACCCAGTTCACTGAATGGGACGATGAATATCGGGCCCCTGTGGTGCCTAAGCTTGACCGAGCGGAGACTGAACGCCTCGACGGTTCCTTTGTAACTGCCGCTCTGAATGTATTCACCAATCCGGAATGCATCGTCGAGTAGATAGAACATGCCGCTGATGATGTCCTTGACGACGGTCTGCGCACCAAAGCCAATGGCGACGCCTACGACGCCAGCACCGGCGATCAATGGTCCGATCTCGATTCCGAGTGAAGACAGGGCCATCATGATCGCAATCGCTGCAAAAAGGATCATGACGAAGTTGCGCAGGATCGGTAGAAGAGTTCTCAAACGGGTACGCCGCCGCTCCCGCTCGCTTCCAATCTCAAGCGCGGCTTCCGTGTCTCCCATTTTCCGATCGATCAGCACTTTAACGACATTCCATGCCAGATCGACGACGAGGAGAATGATGCCGGCGCTTAGCACTCCACGTAAGAGCCGTAGCGCGGGTGAATCCTGCATCGTCATCTCGGTCAGTCGAACGTCCATGACATCGGCGAGGAAGAGGATGGCTGCAACGATCAGGGCTGCCCTTATCCCACGCTCGACGACAACCGAAACCACTGTGACACGTTTATGACCATCCTCTTCAGCGCCGGAGCGGCGCAGAATGTTGTTTATAGATGCTTTGGTAAGAACGATCGCGCCTGGCAATGCGGCGCAGACGACCATAATCCAGAAAAGCGTCGTCGCGCCCGCCACCCAGAGCAACCAGATACCGGTTAAATAGGCAGTCCAAAGCCAGTTGCGACCATTCAATCCAATCCGGCTGCCCTGTAACGTGGAGGAATGAGGCGGGCGTCGCCATATGGCCTCGATAGCAATGCCGAGAAGAATGAAACCCAGGAAGTAGGCCGCGAGCTGCCGCGCCGGGATCGATAGGCCAAGCGTACCGAGAAGCCGAATGGTCACCCAGCCAAAGGCGTACCAACCCACGAGATAGCTCAGTCGTTTTGCCCAGTGACCTGCCGTCTCGTCAGAGATCGGAACCACGCGGAAATGGCCTTTCTCGTTCGAGCGTGGCGCCAAAAACACATCCAGTACTGCGCTGGCGAGGCGGTAAATGACGACAGCGAACAGGAAGCCGACGACGATTTCCCTAACGATCGGTGGCCACTCAAAAAGCAGGAAGAAACCGATGCTGCCCAGCCCGAACGACAGCACGTAAAAAGCCGCCCAGAGCAGCCGGGCGGTTATGGCAATAATCCTGTGCCAAACGGTCGTGAACGAGGCTTCCGCCATCCATGACCGCCAGCCAGCACTGATCCACCAAAATACCCATTGAGCGGCAAGTCCTGCGACAACAAACGCGACCACCAGCACGATGGGCCGGGTCCCGCCAATCGTCTTGATGTCCTGCTCAAGTAAAGCGGCGCCACGCATTGCTTCGGACGGAAAAGAATGTGCAGCGTCGACCATTGCGGCGGCATGGGCGCGGAAACGCATTGTCGATGCGGCAAACGAGGGACCCGCCTCTGCGCTGGTCGAAGGCGGCGCTTCAGGATTCGCTCCACGAGCAACGTGCTGCAACCATTTCTGAACATCGGGATCCGACATTAGGGTGATGAAGTGCTGGACATTGGGTGGTTGTTCCGCCGGAGCGGGCGCGCCAGGCATTTGCGCTGCTACGGCTGAGATGCCAACGAAAAGGATGAGCATCGCCGCAATAGACGTGCGAGATATTTTCATCAGCAAAAATTTCAGGCGCATTACCATTGTCTGTCCCTGTTGTGGTACCTCGGCGCCCTTCCGAAGGACGCTCGACCCGCTAGTGATGACATGCTTCAGTCGAAGTGTTCGGTGTGTTGCAGTGCGATGATTTCCGTGTCGTGCCACCTGAACCAAGAAGGGACTGAACGCCCCCGGCATAATTGTCTCTGGTGTCGGCATCGACGACGGCAACCGGAGCGGCAAGGATCAGCCCTGCGGTACTGCCCACTGCCGCTGCCGTGCCGGTTGTTGCTGCAAGGATCGTATCTCCAAGGCCAATCTTGCTGTCCGTCAAAGTCTGTCCATCAGAAATCCGGGCTCCAATCAGCCGGACGATCTCTGGCGACTCCGCGAACTTCCCGTGGTTGAGGCTGTCCCCGGCTTTGATCATGGTGAGGTCGATTACCGAGATCTGGCTTTCGGCCAATTCACTCTTGTAGGGAGGCTGCTCAGGGTCGATAGCGCCAAGCCTCGCGACGTTGCCCCACACTCGGCGGGACACGGCCAATGCCCGATCATCCCGGGAGACAAATAAAGCGAATTTCGGATGCTTTTTGCCCATGTCGGCGATCTGTTGCCGGAAGACGTCGACGTCGACGTCGGGAGATGCGAGCATCACATTCTTGAACTTGGCCGGAAGGCTTCCATTGCGAATGGCCATTTGACGAAGCGCCTCGAGCGCGAGCCAGTTACCCATGGAATGAGCAAGGATCGAAACTTCCTTCACCTGCTTATCCCTGGCCAGATATTGAAAAAGCAACTCCAGGGCATTGCGCGTATAGTTGGTGCTCTCGCGGTCGTAGCCGTACGCAAGTAGGTTTCCGCGCGACGGCCAGGTGACCAGTACGGGAGCGCTCGCTACGCCGGAATCCTGGACGATTTGGGCAAAGCGATAGACCGAGTCTTCAAATCGATTGTTGAAGCCGTGAATGAAGACCAGCACGCTGCCGTCACGGCTCTTTCTGACGGAAGCGCTCAGCCATTTCCGGGCATCGTCGCGGCTGATTTCCTGTGCCTTTAACGTCGCAAAATCAGTGGCTGGATTGGGAGGAATCCTTTTCGGCCAGGCAACATTACCAATCTTGCGGACATTTCCCGGAGGGATGGACACGGTGATCTCCGCGAAGGCGGCATCCCTTGCGCGTTCACCCGTAAACATCTCGCCTTTGTTCGCGGAGCGACTACGCGTTGTTGTGATCAGCATGTCCACCTTGGTGGATGTGGGGGCGCTATCGGCAACAGGGACAAGAACGTTTTTCGCGTGGCCGCCGCAACCAACGAGAGCTGCGAACATCACACAAAAAGGGAGCCTTCCCATTCGATATGGAAAGCGTCCGTTACGGAGGTCCCTTGTATCGTTGCCGTTCACCAGATCGCCCGCCGCCATTTGTCACAGCTTTGTCCTCGCCACGTCGGCGCACAAAAAACCTATGCGAATGACGGGCTGTTTTCCCGTAACATCGGGTATGTTACGGGCATCCGGCGGACGATGCCGTCATCTGAATGCGTGAAAGTGTGGAAGTTGCCAGAGACAATCACACGCGGCCCCGTAACCGTCGTCTTTCTCGCCCGCTCGCTAGCGTGGTAAAACATGCGAGGCCTTGACGGTGCTGCAATCCGACCCCGGTAAGCTGACCGCACCAGCGTATATTACGGTAACATACTGCACGAGCCGCGCTTCATCAAAGAATATGCCATCGAGACATTCGGCGTCGCCGTGACGCTGTGACGGTGGGAGAGGACAATGGATGAAGGTGTGGCTGCGGTCAGGCTGCGGTTTCCCACAAGAGTTCAGGCCATCAACGAGCTTGCGTCGCGGGACGTCATATTCTGTGAAATCTGCCAGGATTTTGCCGAAGCCCAGACGGAGTTGGCAAGATGGGAGGCGGCTTCTTCCGATCCGGTCCGAGATGACCGTGTGGCCGAATACAGGGAATTGTTGGCGGCCCTTGGCAGAGAGATTGAAGATGCTCTCGCCCGAGCCACCGTTGTCTCTCTTCATCGCTCACCTGGTCCGCGCCCGGTGTAATTCCGCCGGATGGGCAGTTAACTTCGAAGGAACGAGATCGTGGCTTCCGAGATATCACACGAGCCTGTAACTACCCCGCCACCCCGCAATCCCCTGCGGAGGATCGCTTTCGCTGTCGTTTGTCTGGCGCTGGTCCTGTTCGTGCTGTCAATCTTCATGGAGCGGCGGACACCATCAACATCTCAAGCGCAGGTCCAGGCGTATGTCGTTGGTATAGCGCCTGAAGTCACAGGTCGCGTCGTGGAAGTGGGCGTTAACGACAATACGCGGGTGGAGGCCGACCAGATCCTGTTCCGAATTGATCCCCAGCGCTACCAACTCGCCGTGAACGAGGCGGAGGCCGGTCTGGCCAGTGTCGGCCAGTCAATCGGCGCATCGACCGCTGCGGTGGATGCCGCCCAAGCAAAGCTTGTCCAGATCCGTGCCGACAGGGACAACCTTCGCGACCAATATGCCAGGGCCTCCGAACTCCTCAAAAACGGCGTGTTTTCAAAAGCCCGTTTCGACGCCGCCAAATCTGCCTTCGATCAGGCAGAGGCCTCGGTTTCCGGTGCGCAGGCTGATCTCACCAAGGCCCGCGAGCAGCTCGGCCCTTCCGGAAACGACAATCCGCAACTGCGCGCAGCTCTTGCGGGATTGGAGAAGGCCAGGCTGGACCTGATGCATACCACAGTGCGGGCGCCTTCGTCCGGGGTCGTGACAAACCTTCAGCTCACCAGTGGCAAGGTCTTGCCAGCCGGCCAACCGGCCATGACCTTTATCGATGTGGGCACCATCTGGATCAATGCCGCGTTCAAGGAGAACAGCCTCGAAAATGTCGTCGTCGGCAACAGGGCGGAAATCCTTTTTGATGCCCTTCCAGGCCGACTGTTCCCTGCCACGGTAGAAAGCGTCGGCTTCGGTGTCTCGCAAGGGAGCACGGATCCGAGCACCGGGTTGCCAACCATGCGCAGTGACAGCGGCTGGGTCAAGGAAGCGCAGCGGTTTCCGGTCCGTCTCAATATCGATGAAGCTCAAAGACCCAAGGGCGGCGTGCGCTACGGTTCGCAGGCGACCGTCATCATCTATACCGGTAACAATCCGGTCACCAATGCTTGGGGATCACTCTGGATCCGTATCATGTCGGTGCTCACCTATGTCAACTGACAGCACCGCCGCCCAGCAGAAACGAAAAGGATTGCGGGTCGCTCTTGCGGTTTCGATCGGCTTTGTGCTGGCGGTGTATTGGGGGGCCTTTGTTCCGTTCCTCGGGCCGCTTTTCGCCGCGCAATTTCTGCTGGGAAGCTCTCGACCGATGCCGCTTGCCAAGACACTTGGCGCGGCGCTCGTCATTCTGGTCGCGGGAATGGCGATGATGATCTTGACCAGCAGCCTCGGCAATCGTCCTGTTCCCTTTCTCCTGCTTCTGGGGCTAACCTATTTCCTGTGTTTTGCCTTACAGGCGTCGGGAAAGGGCGGGCCTGCGGTCTTTCTGGTGTTGGTGGTCGCGATCATCGTTCCGCTGCTCGGTATTTTGAACGATGAGTTGGCCAATTCCATCCTCTCGATTCTTGTTGGTGGCGTGTTGTCGGGCACGCTTTTGATGTGGCTCGCCCATGCGATCTTTCCCGAACCGGTAGTTCTGGACGGAAGTGCCGCGCCATCCTTCGACCAGCCGCCGGCTCTGCTGAGAGCATTGGCCAATACGCTGATCCTGCTGGCATCTGTCGTGATCTGCCTGACGAGCGACAATCTGACGGCCGCGGCGGTCATTCCGATCACCGTTGCATCCTTACTCGGCCAGCTCGACGTCGCCGCAAGCACGCGGGCAGCTGTTGGGCTTATAATGGTCAATCTATTCGGCGGCGTCCTCGCATCTTTAGCTTATGCGATCCTCACGCTTCGCCCCAGCCTGTTCTCGATCTTTCTGATTGTCCTTGTCGTTGCCCTCTTTCTGGGAGGTCGGGCAGCAGCTCGTACCAGGGAGGCGCCGATGTTTGCCGGTGCTCTGACGATTTTCCTTATCCTGTTCGGGCTCGGTGTGTCGCCCCTGCCTGGCAGTGCTGCGGAAAGCTTCGCCACCCGCATTGTCTATATCGCGTTAGCTTTGACCTACACTCTGTTGCTCGCCACCATTCTGTGGCCCAGAAGGCCGCACCTGAGAAGGATAAACCCATGAAAACGCAGCTCGTCTGATTTCTACAGCGGTGCGTGGATCTGGAAGTATCCGCGTAAGATGTGGGCGTTCGAAAAAGGCCTGAAGGAAAGAGATATTGGCGTCACCTTTCCTACCTGCCCGTTTGGTACGTCGCAGCGGGCGGCATTTCGATTTTCAGCGTATTAAGCCTCTGCGCTAGCGCGGCTGCAAATCCGAAGCACTGATGGTTATCGCAGCGGGTTCTTTAACCTTGGGAGGCAGCATTCCGGCTTTGCGAAGTCCCTCTACCAGTCGGTCACGATCACCTGGCTGTACGTTCCGCATCGCCAGTTCTTCAACGACGTTTGGCAGGAAGTCCGGGCGCATTCGAACGAAAATCTCTGCCTCGTGCCGGGCTTGATCCATCATTCCGGCATCTGCGTATATGACCGCCGCAACCGCATGAAACAGCGGAAATTTTTGCATATCAGCCTTGGTGATCTCGCGGACGGCGGTTGAATTGTCGTGGAGCATGTAGGCTGCAAGAGCGCGTGTGCCGTTATAATAGCCGCTGCCGCCTGGATTGAGTGCGATAGCCTGATCAAGCAGGTTGGCTCCCCGTTGCCACTGGCCGCCAAGGGCTAGTCTGGTGCCGAACTCGCCCATCAACTCGGTGTCGTTGGGGTTGGTAGCGAGGGCCACTTCGCCTACTCGCATCGCCTCGGTAAGCTCCCGGTTGAAAAACAGGGCCATCATCAACGCCTGAAGCCCTCGCGTGTTGCTCGCATCAAGCTGGGTCGACCGCCGCGCCGCGCGAAGCGCCCGCTGTAATGGTGTTTCCGGACCTTGGCCCCTATTGAATTTGAAGCGGTCTTCATCGAGATAGATGATTGATAGCATCGCCCAGGCAGTGGAAAAGGTCGGATACCGCGCAACGGATGTTTCCAGGCATTCGCGAACGTGTGCATGCTCTTCGGGGCTGAGCTCGCTACGATATGCGTAAAAGCGCAGGCTGCATTCGTATGCACCAAGATCCTGCGGTGGAGGATTTGCGGTGTCGGCCTGTGCCATCACACCATATGGTTGCGCAATGGCGGTGGCGACTCTTCTGGCCACGTCCGCCTGTATGGAAAACAGGTCTTTCGATCCGAGATCGTTGTCATAATCCCGGGACCAGACTATTTCGCCATCGTCGGTGTCCAGAAGACGGGCTGTCACGCGCAGGCTGTTTCCAGCAGTTCGCACACCCCCGGTCAGAAGATAACGGGCCCCAAGCTCTTCCCTAACTTTGGATACATCGACGTCCGACGGCAGCGCTTTGGACGTCTCGCGACCAAAGACCTTGATCTCCTTGAAGCGGGGCAGGGCAGTCAGAAGCTCCTCCGTAAGCCCGAGGCTGTATAACTGGGCGTTTGGTCCATCGCCCAAATTGGCGAAAGGAGCCACAATTAGGGCGGGTCTGTCGGGAGCCGTGCTTTCGGCTAACTCTTCTGTTGGCGCCAATCTTGAGTGACTTGAGAATTGATAGGCAGACGCAGCCGTAAGCAGGGCAAGGCAAGTAAGTGAAAGCCGCCTCACGCTCCACCATCGGACCATCGGCGATAGCTGTGATGCCGGAACGGACCCATTATCGACCTTCTTGGAAACGACCGCAGTATTCAATGAGAACACCGGGGCATATCCGCCCTTCGGTATGTCGATCCTGACCGGGTCCTTGTGACCTTCCACCAGATAATAACGTTCTAGCGAACGCCTTAGACGCGCGGCCTCGATCCGCACGACCGGATCGTCCTGCGTGAAGCTTTCATTGCGGCCGAATACCTCAATTGCGATGGAGTAACCCTTGATGCGGGCGGCCCGCCCGGCGATGGCTTCCTCGACAACATATCGCAGAAATGCGGCACTTCGCCCCAAGCCGGGAAACTCCGCGCTCGCGACGATGCGTTCGAGTTGCGACCGGATTTCCTCTACTCCCGGAGGGTCTCGTGCTGCAGTTGAAGCCGTGGACACCGTCGTCTGCATAGCCGCCTCCCGTCCCCCTCGAGATTCATCGCATGCGTGTAGTGTGTTGTGAGCTTACACCCGAGATATGGGCGCGTCCATTGTTCCGTCGAGCCGTCGCCTGTGAAAGCCCGCTGTTTTTGTCTTTATATGCACATAAGGCTAACGCCTTGAGCAAACGTTTCGTTAGTTGCGGTGCCCGACGATTGCACCCGATCAGGCATTTAAGATCGAGAGCGAGCTGGTTGCCATGTTCTTGGCGTCCCAACAGCATGTTCCCGGTGGTGCTACATTTCCATCATCTATGCCGACTGATACGTCCGCTTTCCGTGGACGGCAACGCCGTAGTTTCGACTGTAACAGAGTTGACTCTGGCAACTGGGCAAAGCGCCTGCATTCCAGTCGTGAATTGCGAGGCGCTATGGCCGGCTGCTAGTCGGGCCTCCTGCAATCTGAGATGCTTGTGGTACTGACTAGGACTGAACGCTGTTATCGCCAGAAAATGGCGATGCAGGCTTGCGCGGCTCATGCCGCTGGCATCGCGATCTTCGAGATGGTCGATGCGGTGTTCGCGCCTCTTTTCCGGTACTTCGGTTTCATCGACCCAGCCATAACGCAGACGATATCTCAGGGTCTCCCGCGCGTCACGCGATGGCGCGAGGCTTTGACTCTACGAGCGAGTGTCGTCGCAGCGGTCAGTCAGGACTACGGTCAGCGGTTCAAGCAACCTCTGGCCGCGCACCGGGTGCTTTTGGCGGATTGATGCCCCCCAGGCCAGCCTTTGCTCGCTTGGTGTCTTGACCCGGGGGCGCTCCGAAGAGACGCCTGTATTCGCGGCTGAACTGCGACGCGCTCTCATAGCCGACGGCGAACGCAACTTCGGCTGCACCTGCCTGGTTCGCGATCATGCGTCGGCGGGCCTCGTGGAGCCGGATATATTTCTGATACTGAAGCGGACTGACGGCGGCGACGGCTTTGAAGCGATCGTAAAAGACGGATACACTCATGCCGGCAAGTGCCGCGACCGCCTTGAAATCGAGACGTTCGGCGTAGTGGTCGCGTATCCAGGCCATTGCCTTTCGGATGTGCATCAGACGCGAGTCAGCCCCGGCAATCTGACGCAGCAGGCCGCCATGCGGCCCCATCAGTAGCCGAAACATCAGCTCATGCTCCAGAGACTGAGCCATAACGTGGATTTCGGATGGGCGATCGAGCAGTTCTACCAATCTCCCCCAAGCACCGAGAAGCGGCGCGCTCGCGGTGCTGACGCCGTATCCCGATTCCATCGGTAACTCCGGCATCGCCGCCATCTCAAGGACGAGGTCGGACAGCATAGGCGGGTCCAGATATAAACCGATTGCGACAAACGGTCTGTCTGGCGACGCTTCGCAAACTTGGCCCAAGGCGGCAATCTCGGCTGCGACGATCATGCTTTGGCCGGGTCCGTATTCAAACATCTTGTCGCCGATAAACATGCGCTGCGTACCCTGGATCACCAGGGACGCCGCAGGATCGTAGATCAGCGGATCGACCTCGGTCGTATGGTCGAGAGTATACGCGAACAGTCGCGGCAATTTAAGACTGGGACGGCCAGCATGACGCATGGCGATGGCGCGTATTTTGTCGAGTTCGCTCATGGAGTCACCCTAAGTCGATTGCCCAGTTTTATCAAGTATTCCGGAAGATCAGGCAAGAGTGCCGGAAGTTTCGGCATCGTGGCATTGGGGTCGAAATCCTAATATCGCGGCAAGACAGAGGCCAACGGGGCTTCTGATGGCCCAGGAGAAACTGCCATGCCCACCCCAATCGAAACCGTTTCGGCTTTTTGCGCCACGTTCGTTGAAGACGGCGGAAGGCCAGCCGTGCGCCGCTGGTTCACACCCGCCACGCGCTGGGTCAATGAAGGCGTGTCAGTCACGACGGGCGCCGACGAGGCCATTGCGATGATCGACGGACTGGAGACATCGCTGGGAATATCGACAGTCCATATCGATATGCTCGCGATTGCCGCCGATGGATCCCGCGTTCTCACCGAAAGGCTTGACCGGTTCGAGCGCGCCGACGGCAGTGAAATCGGGCGCGTGATGATCATGGGAATTTTCGAGCTCGAAGGCGACAAGATTGTCGAATGGCGGGACTATTTCGACGTAACCGCCGTCCAGAAGTTCTCTGCCGGCTAGCACGGCAGCTTGCGAACGATGATGTTGAGTGCAGGGACTATTGTCTCCGCACTCAACACAAGGCAGTCGACTGGACTTTCGACGACAGGCCGCAATCCTTCCAAAGCAGATGGGCCACGTCCCGAAGGCTTCGCACCGCAAAGACTTCAAATAGTCAGTAGGTCTTTAGCTGGAAGCGAATTGTCATGTCTTTCGAGAAACTCCACCATGGCAGCCTTGAGCGCCACGCCACTGACGCGGGTCCTCATCATATCCCTGGTCAGCGTCGCAATGATCTCGGCAGCTTCGCAGACCGGCAGACCACCATCCCTGATATTGGAGACACAATTTCGGCTGGAATCCAGGTTTCCCGACTTGGGACCGTAAGTGATGTAAGCACCGAGGCTGTCGGCAGCTGAAAGTCCCGGACGTTCGCCGACAAGCACGATCGTCAGTTTTGCACCTAATGCCTCACCGGCAGGATCGCCGAGCGCGACGCGCGCCTGGCTCGCCAGCACAATTGGTGCAGCGGTCAGGTTCAGGATAGCGAGCTTCGGAACAAGCGCCTCGATCAACGGCACGGCATTGAGATCGATCGCGTGGGACGACAGGCCATCCGCGACGATAATTGCGACATCATAGCCATTGATCGTTCTCTCATGTTTCAGCCGTTTTTCGGATTCCGCCGCAAGCCGCCGGCCAAGATCCGGCCGCCGCACATAGGTGCTGCGGTCACTTGCCATGCTATCGACATTGACAGCCGGAAGGCCGAGACGATCGAGCCTGTCTGCCAGCGAGGGCCGGTCGACGCTCGTCCAGACCGCTTCGCGTGCCCGCGCGTGGTCGAGAAGGAATGCGAGTTGAGCGCGTGTCGGAAGACCCGCGCCATGACGGCCGAGCGAAACACGCGCATCGGTCATATCCTTGATAGTGAGGTTTTTTCCGGCAGCAGTGGGTTCTCGCACCTCTTCCATGTCAGGCTCCGATGAATGCGCTGTTGCGGACATAATTGGAAAGCGCGACAGGCTCGCCGACCAGCGCGCCATCTGGATCGGTCAGGCCGATTTCGAAAAGCCATTTCTCGAACTCTGGTGCGGGTGGCCGCTTCAGCGTCTCGCGGCAATAGACGGCATCGTGATGCGATAACGACTGGTAGTTCAGCATGATATCGTCGGCGCCGGGAACGGTGATGACGAAATTGACATTGGCTGCGCAGAGGAGCGTCAACAGCGTATCCATGTCTTCCTGATCAGCATCGGCATGGTTGGTGTAGCAGACGTCGACGCCCATCGGCAGGCCAAGGAGCTTGCCGCAGAAATGATCCTCGATGCCGGCACGGATGATCTGCTTGCCGTTGAACAAGTATTCCGGCCCGATGAAACCGACGACCGTATTGACGAGCAGTGGATCGAACTCGCGCGCCACGGCATAGGCACGTGCCTCCATCGTCTGCTGGTCGACGCCGAAATGCGCATCGGCCGAAAGCGCCGCGCCCTGCCCAGTCTCGAAATACATGACGTTTGCGCCCGGCATGCCACGACCAAGCGACCGCCCCGCCTCATGTGCCTCCTTCAGAAGCGCCAGATCGATGCCGAAGCCGCGATTGGCCTTTTCCGATCCCGCCACCGACTGGAAGACGAGATCGACCGGCGCACCGCGTTCGATTGCCTGGATGGCCGTCGTTACATGGCCAAGGCAACAGGTCTGTGTCGGGATCGCAAGCTTTTCCCGCAATTCGTCGAGCAAGGAAACGATGCGGATATAGTCATCCGTCGCATCGGTCGCGGGATTGACGCCAATCACGGCATCTCCCGACCCCATCAGCAGGCCGTCGATGGCAGACGCTATGATACCGCGGCTGTCATCGGTCGGGTGGTTGGGCTGGTTGCGGGTGGAAAGCCGCCCGGCGAGCCCGATCGTGTTTCGGAATCGCGTCACGACACGTCGCTTGGCAGAAACAGCTATCATGTCCTGCAGGCGCATGATCTTCGACACGGCCGCGACCATTTCCGGCGTCAGTCCGAAGGTCACCGCCTCCAGCCGCTCATGCGACGTCTCGGGCTTGAGCAGCCATTCGCGCAATTCACCGACAGTAAGCGAGGAAACTGCGGAAAAGGCTGCCGGATCGTGCCGTTGCGCGATCAGTCGGGAAACCTCGTCATCCTCCGACGAAATGAGCTCCTCGCCGAGAAATGCTTTCAAGGGGAGATCGGCCAGCGCCATCTGGGCTGCCAAGCGCTCGACCGGGCCTTGCGCCGCAATGCCGGCCAGCTGGTCGCCGGAGCGCTCCGGGGTTGCTTTCGCAAGCAGCATTTTCAAGTCATCAAAGCGGAAGACAGTCTGCTCGATTGTCGTCGTATAGGGCATTTGTTCACGTCACCGGTTGAGGAGGGCCAGGGCTTCGTCATGAAGTCTCGGGGTGGCCGACGCCAGAACCCGTCCGTCGGAATGGATCGAAAGCGCATTTCCCCGCCAGTCCGTAATGCATCCGCCGGCACCCGTCACAACGGGCACGAGAGCCATGTAGTCGTAAGGTTTAAGTCCCGTCTCGAGAGCGATGTCGCAATGGCCGGAAGCGATCAGACCATAGATGTAGCAGTCTCCACCGAAACGCCGCAGCCTGGCTTTGCGGGAGAGACGCTCGAAGCTTTCAGCTTCGCTGTCCACGAACATGTCCGGCGAAGTCGTATAAAAACGGGCGCTTGAGATGTTCTCGCAGCCGCTGGCGTGGGCCGGCTTGCCAGCAAAGAGTGTCTCTCCCGGCCGGCCCTGCCAGCGTTCGCCGGTGGCTGGAATATCGATCAGACCACAGAATGGCTTTTCCTGAAATGTCAGTGAGACAAGCGTACCAAACAGCGGGAAACCGGTGATGAAGCTCTTGGTGCCGTCGATCGGGTCCAGCACCCATGTAAAGGCGTTACCTGCCTTTACGCCGAACTCCTCACCATGGATGCCGTGATCGGGAAAACGCGCCTCGATCATCTCGCGGAGATGTTTTTCGATCGTCCGGTCGGCGATTGTCACCGGGCTATCGTCGAGTTTTGAGATAACGTCGAGCGGGGTCCGGAAATAGGAGAGCGCCAGCGGACGCGCGGCGTCGGCAAGTTCCGCGGCGAAGGTGATATAGGTCGCAGCTTCTTGCGGGCTGATATCGGTGACTGGCATCAAAGGGCTTTCAGGAACAGGGGCCAACGGGGGTCGTGGATGATCGAGCGGGCGCGCATATGCTTCCAGATTCCGTACTTGTAAAAGTCGAAATCGAGGGTCGATATCCGGTTTTGTACCATCGCCCAGGTGCTCCATTTGATGTCGGCGAGTGCCTTGTGGACGATGAAGCGAGCGTGATGCGCCTTGTCGTAACGACCGAAATACTCCTCGATTATCTCGCAGTCGGTCGCCTCGGAATAGAACATCTCGCCACTCCAGATCGCGAGATCGAAGAGCCTCTCATTATTCGACGCATATTCGAAATCGATCAGCTTGATCGACTTGTCGTCACCGATCAGGAAATTGCCCGGCATCGGGTCGTTGAAACAGGGAACCAGATCGAGCCCGGATGCCTCAAGCGCGGCGCGCGCCTGTCTGTAGTTGCGCAAGAGCCAGTCGTGGTCGAGCGGCCAGTGGCCGTCAAGCTGGCGCACTTGGTCGAAATGTTCCTCGATCATGTCGAAGACGGTTTTTGTCAGCGGCAGGGCAGGGGCATCGTGAAACTGCCGGTAGACGCGCACCGCTTCGTTGCGGATCGCCGGGTCTGCAAAATCCCTATGTGTCGAGGCGCGGCGACCGTCGATGAACTCGGCGATTTCGATGTCGAGGTGATCGAGATAGTCGAATGTCTTCGGGCCGATTCCGATCACTTCTGCCTGCTTGCTGGCGGCAGCGGCGGCCTTGCGATCGATGAACATCTCGGTGCCGCGGCCGGGAATCTTTAGAAAATAGCCACGCTCTTCGCCTTCGACCTCGATGCGGAAATTGGTGTTGCTGATTCCGCCGGAAACCGGACTGTAGCGCAGCCGCCGTCCTTCCCAAGGTGGTACCTGGATGATTGCAGCCTCAACTGCCCGTTCGGCATCGGATCGTGCCATTCCCAGTTCATTCATAGGCTTGTTCCCGTTATTGTTTCTAGCCCGTTATCGTTCTCGTACGCCTAGAGCGCTCTCAGCCTGGCCTCGAAATCCGGCTGGCCGAGCAGCATTCGGCAACGCAGGAACCGCCAGCCGGCATATTTCAGGAATTCGACACCCCGCGGCGGCGAACGAAGCTCCAGTACGAGGCTGCGCAACGCCCAGTAGAGGTCGTCTGCCGCCGCATAGACACGGCAGCGGTTGAAGTTTCTTTCGCTGAAACCTCCATCGTGCATTTCCAGCAACGGCCTCATCTGGCTTTCGAACTGGTAGAGTTCGTTCATCTGAACGCCGAGCTGGTAGTAGGGGTCGATGTCGGCGGCCATGTCGAAGTCCACGATCTGCATTTTCACGTCTGGGCCCAGCATGACATTCGAAACCTGCGGATCACCATGGGCCGGTTTCAGGTCCAGGCCGGCCGCTGAAACTGCCTCGCGGATCGGCGTCATCCAGGAGAGCATCCATTCGACATCGCCGGGCAGGCTGGCGTCACCGGCACTCACGATCGCCCAGAGCTGATCGATGCCGTCGAAGACTGACCATGTTCGGCCGGTGGAAACACCCCCTGCAATCGTCGTCTGCATCTCGATCAGGCGGGCAACAGTTTGCGGCTGCATCAGATCGTCGATCCTTGCCGCTCGCCAGCCGTCGCCAAGTCGGGCAAACAGCATGCTGGCCGTCCCAGCATCGTAACCAATCGGCTCTGGCGAAAGACCAAGGCTGTGAAAACGGTGTGCCGCAGCATTTGCGGTCTCGGCATCCACGAGATCGGTTACCTCATCGGCACCGAGACGCAGGAAATAGCGTGCCTCCCCGTCTGTCGGCGCGACCACGAAACCGCAGGATTCGACGGCATGATAGGACGGCGATGCGACAGCTGCCGTCGCCGGCGCATAGGAAGGGGTGTCGCCAATCACTGCGGAAAAGACTGAAAGCGCCTTCTCCGCGCGGGCTTCCATCGGTGATTGAGGAGAGCCCGATCTCTTCATTCGGCAGCCTCGCTGAGTTCGACAACTTTCAAACCTTCGCAGGCGATCTTGTAAAGCATGTCCGCCACTATCTGCGTGCCAAGGGCCTGGTCTTCAGGCGAGGTATACTCGGTCGGGTGGTGGATGACGCCGTCACGGCTCTGAACCGCCAGAACCACCGCCGGGCAGACATCGGAGACGGCAACGGCATCATGGCCGCCGATCGTATCGAGGTGACGGGCGCTCTGGCCGAGATGCGCCGCAGCACTTTGCGCAAGCGTCACCAGGCCCGGCGCGAACCTTCCCGCCTTGCGGCGGTCGATGGAGCGGACCTCCGAGGTGACGCCGGCTTTCATCGCCGCTTCCTCGATCTTGATCTTCATCTTGCGTTCCGCCTCCGTCAGGACGTCTGGCGATCCCGAGCGCAGCTCGATGAACAGCACGGCTTCGGCCGGCACGACATTGGGTGAATTGGGGAAGACTTCCAGGCGGCCAACCGACGTATGCAGGTCCAGCCCGTGTTCGGTCGATATCTGCTTGAGATCGGCGATCAGATAGGCAGCAGCAAGCAGCGCATCCTTGCGATCTGCCATCGGGGTTGCGCCGGTATGTGCCTGGCGTCCATGGAAGGCGAGGCGATATTTTGTCGCGCCCCAGAACCGCGTGAAGATACCGAACCGCTCCCCGGCGCGGCTGAGCGTCGTGTCACCTTCTATATGCAGCTCGATCAATGCGTCGGGAATTTCCACCTTTTCCTTGCCAGCATAACCGATCTCGTCCAGCGACTGGCGCACCGTAATGCCATCACCGTCGGCCCGTTCCAGCGCCCATTCCAGGTCAATGGCGCCGGTAAACACGCTGCTGCCGAGCAGGCTCGGCTGGAAACGGGCGCCTTCCTCATTGGTCCAGTTGACGATCTGGAAGTTGCAGGCGGACAACCTGCCTTCCGCCTTGAGACGTTCGCTGACGGACAAAACCGCCTCGCAGGCGGCGATGACACCAAGCGCTCCGTCGAACCGACCGCCGTTCGGCTGGCTGTCGATATGGGAACCGACCATGATGACGGGCGCATTTGCGCCCGCCAAGGTCATCTTGCCGAACTGGTTGCCGATCGAGTCCACGGCCTGCTCGAAGCCGTTTTCGGCAAACCAGTGCCCCAGCCAGTCGCGCGCCATTCCGTCTTCCCTGGAAAGCGTCAGGCGGGTCATCGAGCCATCGGGGCCGCCGCCAAAAGTGGAGAGGGTCTCCATCAGCATCTGGAGCCGCTCGGCATTGATCGGGACAGGGGAGGAGGAGACGTCAGGCATGTATGATTTCCACTTTGGATTGATTGAATTGATCTGAAAATTCCCGCGCGATGACGCCGCTGGTCACCACCGCGTCGATTTCGCTGAGGCCGAATGTGTGGATGGAGCCGAGGCGACCAAACTTGGAACTGTCGGCAACAATGATCGAACGTTTTGCCTGGGCCTTGGCGAAGCGGCGCAGGATCGCCTCGTCCTCGCCGAAATCCATGAACCCGCGTTCGGCGTGAATGGCGCTGATGGCGATGATCGCGAGATCGAAGAAATGCTCCTTCAGCGCGGCCACGGTCTCATGGCCGTATGTCGCCTGATAATCTGGGCGCATGCGACCGCCAAGAACCCGCACACTTGCCTGCGGCAGATTGAAGAAGTGGGCTGCGACCGCCAGCGAATTGCTGACAACGGTCAAGTCCTTGCGCGTCTCGATATGTTTCAGGCAGGCAATCGTTGTGGTGCCGGTATCGATGAACACCTTCATGCCGTCCTCGACCAGCGACGCTGCGGCCTCGCCGATCTTGGCTTTCTCGCGTGAGCTGACACGCAGTCGGTCGGTAAACGGCTGATCGCTTTCCTGCTGGTCAAGGACCGCGCCGCCATAGACGCGGCGGGCATAACCGCGCATCTCAAGTTCCTTGAGGTCGCGCCGGATCGACTCCTGGCTGACCTGCAGATAATCGGCAAGCTCCCTCACATTGACGCGCTGGGTTTGCTTCAGCATGTCGAGGATAAGCTTGAGGCGATGTTCGGTGAAACTCATGAATGCACCCTGGATTCTAGTGATCGTCGCGGCCCCGTCTGTGGCGCCGCAACCATGGTCAGGCTAAAGCCATTTGACGGGTTGCGTCATCGAGAGCCAATGGCTGGATGAGATGACAGGCGGCGAAATCCTGGCTGCCACGCGCGGTAAGCGCGGGCTGCAGGCTGCCGCATCTCTCCATCGCACGCGGACAGCGCGACTTGAAGCTGCAACCTGGAGGAATATCGATCGGGCTTGGTGGTTCACCTTCCAGAAGGCAGTCTTCCGCTTTGTAGCGGCGTTCTTCAAGTGTCGGCATCGCGCTGAGCAACGCCATTGTGTACGGATGTCCAGGATCGAAGAACAACCGCTCGTTATCAGCCAGTTCGAAGACCTCGCCGAGATACATTACCGCCACCCGGTTGCAGACCTTGCGGACCATCGCAAGGTCGTGGGAGATGAAGATGTAAGTGAGGTCGTATTCCTTCTGCAGCTTCTGGAAAAGATCGAGAAGCTTGAACTGTTCTGTCTGGTCCAGGGCAGAAAGCGTTTCGTCCATGATCAGTATTTCAGGCTCCAGAACCAGCGCACGGGCAACATTGATGCGCTGGCGCTGGCCGGCACTCAGGCCGATCGGCAATTCCTCGTAGAGATCGGCGGAGAGGCCGACTTCGCCCATGACCTTGAGCACCCGCTCACGAATTTGGGCACTGTCCTTCCATCCGTGCGTGCGAAGCGGGCCCTCCAGCATCTTCCCGACCGATGTGCGTGGCGGCAGGGAACCGAACGGATCCTGCAGTACCATTTGCAGCTTCTTGCGGAAGGTCAGAAGGTCTTTGCCACCGAGCATGGCGATATCGTCGGCACCGCATAGAACCTGGCCGGAGCTCGGCAGTTCCAGCCTGCTCAGAAGCCGCATCAGCGTCGACTTGCCACAACCGGATTCACCGACGATCGCGAAACTGTCGCCGCGCCGGACATCGAAGGTGACGTTGCGAACCGCACGCACATGGTTGAAGCCACCGAAGCCGGTCTTCTTCTTTACCCTGTAGACCTGTGAGGCATCGCGCAGGCTCAAGACAACGTCGCGTTTGTCGTTGAGACGCGGCATCTCGGTCTTTTCGATCCAGATCTTCGGCGTCTGTTCGACAAGCTCCTTCGTATAGGCATATGCAGGGGCGGCGATCAGCCTTTCGGTTTCCTGTTCCTCGACGATGCGACCTTTCTCCATCACCAAAATCCGGTTGCAGGCTTCGCGGGCAACGGGAAGGGAGGAGGAGACGAACAGCACAGCGGTATTGAAACCATCTGTCAGTTCCTTCATCAGACGGATGACCTGGGCTGCGACGGTAACGTCGAGCGGCTGGGTGACGTTATCTGCAATCAGCAGCGCCGGGTTCGTTACCAACGCATCAACGATCAGTGCGCGCTGCATCATGCCGCCGGAAAACTGCGAAGGGTAGTCGCTGAAACGGCTGCGGGCCGAGGGAATGCGGACGGCCTCCAGAAGCTCGATCGTGCGCTTTTCCGCCTCTTTCCACGAGGTTCCTGGAACGACCGCACGCAGCTTCTCGACGATCTGGACGCCGACCGGCAGTGTCGGATCGAGTGCACCCATCGGATTGGCGCCGACATAGGCGACCCGGCGGCGCAGGGTACGCATCTCGTTCTCGGAGATGCCGTAAATATCCTTGCCTTCGAAGAGGACGCTGCCGGAACGCACGGAAAGCGGCGGTTCCAGCCAGTTGACGACTGCCTTGGACAGCACCGTCTTGCCGGCTCCGCTGGCCCCGACCACACCGACGATCTCTCGCGGCGCGAGGCTGAAGGAGATATTGTCCAGAATAATCTTCGCCTTGTCCGAGCGACCGGCATTAACGGTGAGGTTTTGCAGCTCAAGAAGCGGCTTGATCATCACTCGGACCCTCCGTGAATGGTGTTGCGGCCCCGTTCCAGCGAAGCGCCTATGAGATTGATGCTGGTTAAAGTGAGGCCGAGGAAAATGCCGGGCATGGTTGCGATCCACCAGGCGTTCAGAAGATACTTTCGGCCATCGGCAATGATATTGCCGAAGGTCGGGGTCGGCGGCTGGACACCCAGGCCGAGGAAGCCGAGTGTCGATTCAAAGATCATCATGCGCGCCACATCAAGCACCGAGGTGAAGATCACCGGCGGCAGGAGCAGCGGCAGAAGCAGGCTGACGATAATGCGGAAATCGGTCGAGCCCCCAAGTTTGGCAGCGCGCACATATTCCCGTTGCCTTTCCGTCATCACAATGCTGCGCATGATGCGCGCATAGACCGGCCAGCTTGAGAGACCAAGCACCAGGACGATGGCCGGAATTGTCGGGCGCGACACGCCAAGAACGGCGATCGCCAGAATGATCATCGGAATAGATAGCTGCGCATCGGTCAGACGCATGATCAGCATGTCGATACGACCGCCGAAGTAACCGGCAATCGTGCCGAGGGCACAGCCGATGATGAGTGTCACTGCAACCGATGCAATCCCGATCAGGAAGGAATAACGCAGGCCGACAAGCGACCTCACCAGCATGTCGCGGCCAATCTGATCGGTGCCAAGCGGGTGGCCCCAGCTCCAGTTGTCGCCGAAGAAAAGTGGCGGCAGAAGGCGGGCCTTCACATCCATCTTTGTCGGGTCGACGCCACTGATTTCCGGATAAAGTGCGGCGGCAATCGCAAGCAGCAGGAAGATCGCAAGACCAATGCGAAAACCGGGCGTCGATGCGGCGCGATCGAATATGCGGCGCGCAATCGAGCGGCTTGCCATTTTAGAAATGATCGGGGTGTCGAGTGCGGATGTGATGGACATCAGTATTCAAGCCTCGGATCGATGGTTGTTGCGACGAGATCGACGACAATGTTGATCAGTACAAAAATGGCGCTCGTGACGATCGCGATACCCTGGATCAACGGAAAGTCGCGCTGCAGCACGGCGTTGATGGTCAGAAGGCCGAGCCCGGGATAATCGAAGATATATTCGACGATGATGACCCCGCCGAGCAGGCTGGAGAATTGCACACCGAGCAGGTTGAGAAGCGGCACCGAGGCGTTGCGCAGGGCATGGTTGGAGATGATCCGCGAACGGCTCAGGCCACGTACGCGTCCGACTGCCACATAGGGCTCCATCATCTGGCTGGATACGGAACTGACCAGCGTGCGGATCAGCACCGGAGACAATTCGACCGCCAGCACGATTGCCGGCAGGATTGTGTAGGCAAAACCCTGATAGCCAATGGCAGGAAGCCATCCGAGCTTCACCGAGAAAAGCAATGCCAGAACGATGCCGAGCCAGAAATTCGGCAGCGAGATGAATATCGATGAAATGTAGAAGGCAAGCTTGTCTGGCCATCTGCCGATCGAAAGCCCGCCGGCAATGCCGATGATTGCCGAGAAGATCAGTGCAATCACCAGTGTCACGGCCGCCAGTTGAAGCGTCATTGGAAGTGCATCGAAAATCAGGTCGAAGACCTTTGCTCGTTCGCCGCGAGTTGAGTCGTTGAATGTCGCGCCACCGGTCGAGGCGCCGTTTGCCGGGCGCACGAAGGACTGGCCAAGATCGCCACGAACCACACCGCCCATGTAGCGACCGAATTGCACCAGTATGGGATCGCGAAGGCCCATGTCGGTTGCGATCTTTTCGATCAGTGCTTCGGGCGCCATGCCGCCCGCCATAAGGCGTACCGGGTCACCCGGCACCACCCGCAAGAGGGTAAAGATCAGCAAGGACACAAGGAATATGATGATGGCGCCCTGCATGAGGCGTCGCATCAGGAAGTTCACGGCAAACATTCAGTCACTCCGCTCGAAAAGTCACGGGCAAGTCCACACGCCGCCTGATCGCGGCGTGTGGCTGATCACGGTCAGGCAGCAGGTTTGGCCGCGTCGATCGACCCGTCGGGATAGATGTACATGCCCTCAAAGTCCTTCTGCATTGCGTGGATCATCACGGATGTGAACAGCGAGAGTGCCGGCATCTTGGCGGTGATGAGAGGCATGGTCTCTTCCTGAAGGATCTTCTTGCGCTCTTCCAGCGTCGGTGCCGAACGTTCCTTATCGAGGCTGGCATCGATCTCCTTGTCCTCAATGCCGCAGATGCGGTGCGAGGTGGAATGGAAATGGGTGCGCAGGACCAGATCCGGTTCCGGAGACGCTGTCGACCAGCCGCAATCGACCATATGGCCCGGGCCGCCGCCGGGGCGATGGTACAGTTGCTCGTTCCAGGCCGCAGGTTCAAGCACGGTCAGGCTGACGTTAAATCCCTGCTCCTGCAGCATGGCGGTCAGCATCTCGCCATATTCCTTGGTCTTCGGATAGAAGCCGACGGACGTGATGTATTCAAGTGGCGGCAGGCCCTTGCCGTTTGGGAAACCGGCTTCGGCGAGCAGGGCCTGGGCCTTCTCGGGGTCGAATTTCGGGTAGTTCGCCAGATCGACATAGCCGAATTTGACCGGCGAGACGAAATTCGACGAGGCATGGCCGGCCGAGCCCATCAGTTCCATGATCATGTCGCGATCGATCGAATGGCAGGCGGCAAGACGGATACGCGGATCGTCGAAAGGCGGTTTCGAGCAGCGGAACCACAGATACTTGTTCTCGACCGAAACGACCTTGTTGATGAAAATCGCCGGATTGTCCTTGATCGTGTCAACCTGTTCAGGCTCCAGACGTTCAACGATCGAAGCCTGGCCGTTCATCAGCGACAACATACGGGTGGTGGAGTCGCCTGTGAAAGTGAAGTTGATGCCGGGAATGGCTGGCTTGCCCTTGAAGTAGCCGTCATAGGCTTGCATCACGGTGTCGTTGCCGCGCTGTTCGACGAATTTGAAAGGACCGGTGCCGTTGAGCCGCTGGGAGAGCGGGCCGCCTGGGCCGCCGGCGACGTCCTTGGCCGACATGATCGGCAGGAAGGATGCAAGAAAGATGAAGAGATGGGCCGGATAGCCGCCCTTGGATGTGTCGACGATGACGGTGTAATCGTCAGGTGTTTCGATCGTCAGCGTCTCGGTCGGGCCGGGATACCACTGCGCCGGACGATCTGCCCTGGAGCCGTATTCGAAAGTTGCCTTGACGTCTTCTGCCTTGAACGGCTTGCCGTCATGGAAGACGATGCCTTCGCGCAGCTTGATCTGTAGCCGGTGCGGGTCAAGCAGCTTGATGTCGGTGGCCAGTTCGTACACCACCGCGCCGGGATCATCGAGTTTCATCGGCGTGCGGGTAAGAAAGCCCATGACGAAACCTTCGATATTCTTCTGAGAAAGTGTCGTATGAGCGGTCGGGTCCCAGTTGCCGGTAATGTTTTCGGCCGACAGGAACGTCATGGTCTTGCCGGCCTGAGCGAAGGCCGGCGAGATGAAGAAGTCAGGATTGATCTGCATGTAGCCAGCGACGGCGGCTGCGCCCGCGGATCCTTGCAGGAAGCGACGACGACTGAATTCTGAACCCATCGAGTTCCCCTTTTCTATTTTGAATAAACCGTCAAATCAGTCAAAACGGTCAAATCAGTCACAAGCAAACAGCGTGCCAATCTCGATTTCCTGCAAGAACCGGGCTTTTGGTTCGGTGCAATTTGTGGGATTTGACCATTTATTGGACGAATGAGAAAGATTTAAGCGGCCAGCCGGATCGCTAAAATTACGGGGTCATTTCTGCCGTTGAATCGGGGGATGCTGATCCGTTGTCAGGATGTGTCCGAAACGGACAGCGACGATGATTTCAAGCGCCGCCGGATTGAAACTCCCACGAGAGTTCAACTGAATATTTCGTTTGCTCTTTTGATGGCGTGAATACATCAGCGGGCAGTACATCCGCCGATCCATTTCGTGCATGCCAGCCCGCATTTTTGCTGCGGTCTCATCTCTCTGCCGCCTCAGTTGATCACTTGATCCTTCATAGTGATTAATGCTGTACGATGGGTGATCGCGGTTATAGTGACGTCGCCGGCACGGGCTGTCGGTTCCGTCGTTTCACGCTGGGCTGGCCTCAGTAAGGAAAATAAGAGCAGGACCAGAATAAGGTTCTTGCCATGGCAATTGGCCGTCTTTCACCGCCCGAGAAATTTAGGTCATGCTTGCCGACCTCACTGGTAAGGCCGCTCGGTATGGCAACCGTTCGGTCATAAATCGCAGCCTGCATATTGCGTGTTTACGGCTGATATCAGCCGCTATACTGCTCTTTCAATATCCCAATGAATTGCTCGTCCGCGAATGCTTGGCGCTGCCCGTCTCTTCAGGGTAACCGACCCTACCAGGATTAAAGGACGTTTTGCGGCCCCGGTCACAGGCCATCCGCAAAAGGCCAGGCGGATTGTAGGCGTCCAGTTGCCCTGCGCGACGTGATTGAAGGTCCCACCTGATTGGGTTTAAATCAACCTCAGTCCCGTGCCGGGATCAAACACGTGTAGGTCGGACGATGCCACTTCAACACCAAGCACCTCGCCGATGGCGGGTCTTATGTCCGCAGGAACAGAAATATTGATCTCGTGGCGGTCGTTTTTCAGGCAGATCAGACGTGTCTCACCGTGGAACTCGTTCCGCTCGACGGTGCCGCGAAAGGCTTGAGCATCCTGGTTTATGCGAAATGATCCGGGCCGAATTCCAACGGTAACCTCACCGGAACGGAGGCCTGCCGGAGCTGTAAACCTGACAAGATTGTCGCCGAGCCACTCCTGCGTCATCTGCAACCGAAGGAAATTCATGTTCGGTGTGCCGATGAAGCCGGCAGCAAACACTGTCCGAGGCGCCTGATAAATTTCTTCGGGCGTGCCCATCTGCTCAATACGGCCGTCCTTCATCAGGACAATACGGTCGGCAAGCGTCATGGCTTCGAGCTGGTCGTGAGTGACATATATGCTTGTCGTTTTCAGGTCGCGGTGGAGGCGCGCGATCTCGACCCGCAGGCTGCCGCGCAGCTTGGCATTAAGGTTTGAAAGCGGTTCGTCAAACAGGAAGACCTCCGGGGTCTTGATCATGGCGCGGGCGATGGCCACACGCTGCTGCTGTCCGCCGGACAGTTCCGTCGGCTTGCGCGCAAGATAGACGCCAAGACCGAGCGCGTCGACCACAGGCGCCAGGCGCTGATCGATCGCGGCTTTTCCTATTCCGGCCCTCTCGAGACCGAAAGTGATATTGTCCCGCACGCTCATATGGGGGTAAAGCGCGTAGTTCTGGAACACCATCGCGATGCCCCGGTCACCCGGATCGCGATCGTTCATCCGCTCGCCACCGATGAGCAGATCCCCGCCTGAAATCTCTTCAAGCCCGGCAATCATCCGCAGCATGGTGGATTTTCCGCAGCCTGACGGGCCGAGAAAGACGACGAATTCGTGGTTGTCGATCTTCAGGTCAAAATCCCGCATGACCTCAAGCGAACCATAGACTTTCCTGATCCCCCGGCACTCAACAGTGGCCATCACTTCGTCTCCCCGTCCACGACGATCTGCAGCTTTACGTCCTCTGGCCGGCCTTCGGCCGCCCTTTCGAAGGCCTTGATCGATTGATCAAAGGCATAGGTGCCGGAAACCAATGGCTTCAGGTCGACCTTGCCTGCGGCGATCAGCGCCAGTGCACGGTCAAACACGTTGGCGTAGCGGAAAACCGTTTCAATACGGCATTCGCGGAAGCAGGCCGCCGCAAGGTCTACCGCGACGGGTTCCGGCGGCAGGCCGACAATAACGACTGTTCCGCCCGGGCGCACGACCTTGAAGAGATCACGGACCGCGGCCGGTGCGCCGGAGCATTCAAAGACGATATCGGCTCCCCAGCCTTCTGTCGCCTCGTTGACGGTCTCAATGAGATCGACCTCCTTGAGGTTGATACCAGTGATGCCGCCATAACTTTCGGCCAGTTTAAGTTTTGTTGCGGAAATGTCCGAGATCAGCACTCGCGAGCAGCCGCCGGCAAGGGCAGCCAGTGCCACCATGATGCCGATGGTTCCGCAGCCTGTAACAACCGCCGTATCGCCGGGCGTGATCTTCGCCCGGGCGGCCGCCTGCATGCCCACGGCAAATGGTTCAACCATCGCGCCTTCCGCGAAGGAGACATTGTCAGGCAGCTTGTAGGTGAAACTTGCCGGATGGACTGTCTCCGGGCACAAGACGCCGTGCACCGGCGGCGTTGCCCAGAATGTCACGGCAGGATCAACATTGTAGAGGCCGAGCCGCGACGCACGTGATTTCGGATCGGGGATGCCCGGTTCCATGCAGACGCGGTCGCCGGGCTTCAGATGGGTGACGTTGGCGCCGGTCTCGGTGACGGTTCCAGCCGCCTCGTGGCCGAGAACCATGGGCGCGTTCACGACGAAGTCACCGATGCGACCATGGGTGTAATAGTGCACGTCGCTGCCGCAGACGCCAACAGTATGGATACGAATGCGAACGTCATCCGGCCCCAACTCTTGAGGAATTTCGATATCGCGCAGGGAAAGTTCGCCGACATGTTCGAGGACAAGTGCTTTCATGGGTCAGTCAACCTTGGTCAGTTTTCTTGGAAAATGCGGCGTTGAGGCCACCGGCAAGCACTCCGAGCAGGATCAGCGGTGGCAGCGACAACAGGACGACGGCGGCGTTCAGAATTCCCCAGGGCACATTCATGCCGAGCTGTGACATCTCGGACGCGATGATCGGCAGGGTCTTTGCCTTCGAGGTCGTGAGCATCATGGCAAGCAGGAACTCGTTCCAGACAAGGACGAAGGAGAAGGCAATGGCGCCGAAGACCTGGAAACGGGCAATCGGCAGGGCGATGCGGAAGAAGGTCGCATAAGGGCCAAGCCCATCCACCCGGGCAGCTTCTTCAACGTGAAGGCTGACACGCTCGAAAGCCGGCACGGAAAGCCAGATGGTGATCGAGGCTGTCACAATGAGATAGGTCACGATCAGCGATAGCCGGGTGTCATAGAGATCAAGACCGAGCCAGATGACCAGCATGGGAATAGCGATCGCGACGGGCGGCAGAAAGCGCAGCGACAGAACGAAGAACTGCGCCTCCGCCGTGATCCGGTTCTTGAACCGGGCAATCACATAGGCCGCCGGTACACCGAGCACGGCGCCAAGCACGACCGCACTCGAGCAGATGATCAACGAATTGGTAAGTGCGCGCGCCACCGAGCGGCGATTGAGCACATAACTCATATTGTCGAAGACAGGCTGGAAGATAAGCTTTGGCGTTGACACCAGCAGATCGGCATTGGTCTTGAAGGCGTTTAGCAGGGTCCATAGGAGTGGCAGCACGACAAGTGCGGCGGCAAGAACCAACAAAAGCCTGAGCAGAAAGGTGGATATCTTCATCGGTTCAGCCTCTTCCAGGTAAAGGTAAAGGTGACGATGGTCAGGACCATCATGATGACGGCCATGGAGGACGCATAGGAGATCTTGCCGGCTTCTATGAAGCCTTGGGAATAGGCATACATGTCAAGCGTCTCGGTTGAGATGCCGGGACCGCCGCGCGTCATGACGTAAACGAGGTCGAAGGAGCGAAGACTCTCGATCGCCTTGACCAGCAGCAGACTGATCAAGGGTGCTTTCAGCATCGGCAGGGTCACGAAACGATGGATTTCGAAGCGGGTCGCCCGATCTATGCGTGCGGCTTCCAGCGGCTGAGGCGGCAGGGATTCGAGAAGCTTCAAGATGATCACTGAAAAGAACAAGCCCCATTGCCAGACGTCGACGAAAGCAACAGCAAGCAGGGCGCCGAGCGGCGTCGACAGAATGTCGGGCGTGATGCCGGTGAGCTCCCTGACCGGCCAGGTCAGCGCGCCGTAGAGCGGATGAAAGGCGAATTTCCACACAAAAGCGGCGCACACGCGTGGCAGGAGAACGGGAATGATGAAGAGCACGCAAAGGACGTTGCGCATACGGGGGCTCGCTGCCTCGAACATGGCAATCCCGAGCGCAACCCCCGTCACCATGGTCAACGAGACGCTGATAACCTCCCACTTGAAAGATACCCAGAGCGCGTTCAGGAAACGGGCATCCGAAAACAGCGCCAGATAATTGGCTAACCAGACATAGTCTGCATCGGGTGCCGAAAGGGTCCGGTTCTGCAGGGATATATTGATAGCGTAGATCGTCGGCACGAGCGCCAGAATGATCAGGATACCCAAACTGGGCCCAAGAAAGACGTAAGGCAGCGAGCGGCCTCGGCGCATGGCAGATCCTCGGATTGGGAAAAGGGGGCGCGTCATCAGACGCGCCCGTCAGACGGCTTGGGAGGCGTCAGAGTTTGGCTGCGAAGGCTTCTAGGTCGTTCAGTGTCGCCTTGATGTCAGTGCGGCTACCGGTGATCAGCTCTTCCAGCATGATGCCCCACTGGTTGCCCAATTCCTGCCAGCGCGGATCCTGCCAGAAGGTGACTGTGGTCTTTTGACCGGTCGCCGCCATGGCGTCGGCAAGGTTCTGGCCAAAGGTCTTGGCGTATTCCGGGCTCTGATAGGTGCTTGTGCGCGTCAACTCGCCCGGCTGGCCGGCGGCGAGGCGGCGGGCTTCCTGTTCCTTGGATGTTGCCCAGGCAACAAAGAGACCAGCGCAGGCCTTTTCCTCATCTGTCTTGTTGGCCTTGGACGCGATTGCAAAACCATGGGCGTAACCGGCCCCCGGCAGCGGCGACGGCGGAACGGAGAACGCAACCTTGTCTGCAACCTGGCTCTGTGCCTTGTCGACGGACATGCCGCCAAGGGGTGCGGATTCGATGATGATCGCCACCTTGCCGGAGCGGAAGGCGCCGGTGGACTCGTCCCAAGAGCCGGTCTGAGTGCCCGGCGCCGAATATTTGAAGAGCTCGAGATAGGTTTCGGTCGCCTTTACCGCGGCATCCGAATTGAAGGCCGGCTTGCCGTCCTTGAACCACTCGCCACCGTTTGCTTTGAAGAACGGCATCCAGCGCCAGACGTTGGCGCCTGAACCGCGCTGTCCGCGAAGCGCAGTGCCGTAGACGCCGTTGGCCGGATCATGCAGCTTCTGCACGGCTGCGAAATATTCGTCCCAGGTCTTCGGCGGCGCGATGCCTGCCTTTTCCAGGAGGTCGGTACGGTAGACCATCAGGTCGCCACCGCCCTGCACAGGCGCAAACCACTCTTTGCCGTCATAGGTCGCAGCTGCGCGCATACCGGCGTCAAAGTCTTTGTAGTCGTATTGGGATGGATAAAAGCCATCAAGCGGGACGATCCAGCCAGACGAGGCAAAAAGCGCCAGATTGGCTTCATCAACATAATACACGTTGAAGCTTCCGACCGTCGAGGCGTCGGCCTGAGACTTCGCGCGGCGATCGTTCTCGTTGAGATAACTGATCTCGAAGCCTGCGCCGGAGAGCTCTTCGAACTCATCGACATATTTCTCGAGAAGGGTCAGTCCATCGCGCGGCTGCGCCAGGACACGCACGTCGCTGGTGCATTGTGCGGCGGCAAAAGCGCTGGATGCGGCAAATATGGCGATAACCGCGCAACCGGCGCGGAGAGCGTTGAGTGTCATGATGTCCTCCCTGAATGGCAACTCCCTTGCCATCAACCAGCCCACATTTACGCAAGCGACGGGCGCGTACTAGTTTGCCTCCGTCACAGAACTGGTATTATATTGACATTTGTGCGCTGTAACATGAGCAATTGAATGCCTATTGCATCAGACTTTCCTCAAACAGTCTCTGAGACTTTCACCGCCACGCGCGAGCAGATCGTCTTACCCGGAGGCGCTTCCTATCTGATCCGGAGGGACGACTATCCCAATCCGATCTGCATCTGGAACTATCATCCCGAATGGGAGATTCACTTCATCCCTGACGCTTCAGGATTTGCTTATGTGGGGGACTATATCGGCCCGTTTCGGCCTGGGCATCTGGTGCTCACCGGGACAAATCTGCCGCACAACTGGATCACACCCGGTGCACCGGCTTTGCCAGGCCGAGACATGGTCCTGCAATTCGACGCGGATGCCCTGATCGGTATTCGCGCAGTATGCCCCGAGTTTGAAGTGCTCCACCGGCTGAAGCCTCTGGCCCAACGGGGGATCGAGGTTCTGGGCGCCGACGCACTCTTGATTGGAGCGAAGATTCTCGAGCTTCACGCGGTGGGACACCGTGGTGGGCTCGGGCTGTTTTTAGAGATACTGGAGGCAATCGAAGCGGCCACCGAAAAGAGGTTGCTCGCCAGCGAACACTTCATTGCGGTCTATAACCAGGTGTCGGACCGCAGGCACCGCCGGATCGACCAGGCAATCCAGATCCTGCAATCGGATCCTGGTGCGCAGATGCATGAAGTGGCTGCGATGGTTGGTTTCGAGCCGTCCGCCTTCTCGCGTGCCTTTCGGCGTCTAACCGGCATGAACTTTTCTGACTACAGCCGATCCGTCCGCGTCTGGCGAGCAAGAACCCTTCTCGCGGAGACCGAAATATCGATCACCGATATCTGTTTCGAGGCGGGCTTCAACAACCTGTCGAACTTCAATCGCTATTTCCGGATGGAGATGGGACTCACGCCCCGGGCCTACCGAAAGGCCGCGCGCATAAGAGCCAAGTCCGTCATTGGAGGAGTGCCGGTTAAGTCCATTTAATGGGTGGTCGCGCCGAGATATCATCGATCCCTGGGGCTGCAATCGGTTTTTATCGTATCACCGCCGCTTCGATATGTCGGCCTCTTCGCTCACAACAAAACTGGCATCTCCATTTCCCTGAACCAGTCTTGCGAGGGGGGTGGCAGCCGGCCGCTGCATTTGTTGCTTCAGCTCTGTCGGATCGAGCGGCTGTTCGCAATTGTCCTATTCGGGTTCGCCCATATCCAAGCATTTGCTTGCCGGTGAGATAAAGACGATTAAAAAATACTCCTGTTTACGCTCCGGGACAGACCGGCGTTTGAAGCGCTGAAAACCTTGCCTGGGTCTGTGGTGTTCCGGGCTCATGAATTCGGTTCTTGCAATGGCCCAAATCGACGACGCGATTCCTGGCGACACCGTTTCGACTTCGACGTGCGAGCGGCGGTTGATGTATGTGCTGGGCGGTCTTTACCTCGCTCAGGGGATACCAACGTATTTGCTTTTGGTGGCCCTGCCGCCGATTATGCGTGAGAGTGGGGCATCGCGCACGTCTATCGGGCTATTCTCGCTGCTGATGCTGCCGCTCATCCTGAAATTTGCGGTCGCACCGTTGGTGGATCGATGGTCTCCGTTACCCAAGCTTGGCCATCGCCGCGGCTGGGTTGTGCCGACCCAGCTTCTCGTCAGCGCCGGTATCGCTTCCATGACGCTGGTGGATCCGAGCGATGCCACGGTCCTTTTTGCAATCTGCATATCGATCACGCTTGTCTCCTCAATCCAGGATATTGCAACCGACGGCTACGCCGTAAGATGCCTGACCGACAAGACGCGCTCGCTGGGGAATGCCGTGCAGGCGGGTGCCGTAGCGCTGGGCGTAATCGTTGGCGGGACGGCGGCACTGGTGGTGTTTCATGTCGCTGGATGGCGCACGATGATACTGCTGGTAGCCGCGCTGTCGTTGCTGCCCCTTCTTGCAGCCCTGGCGATGCAGCCGGAAGCGCCCACGGTTGGCAAAGAAAAAAAGCGCGCAAGCCTTGCTGGTTTCTTCCGCCGTCCGAGTGCCTGGCTGATCCTCGGATTTGCGCTGACATACCGGGCGAGCGAAGGTCTCGTGCGCGGGATGGAAGGCACCTATCTGGTTGACAGCAAGGTCCCGGCTGACTGGATCGGTTACCTCTCTGGCGGAGCGGCGGCAACTGCGGGCCTGATCGGCGTGGGTATCGCTGCCTCCATTATCCGCAAGGTTGGCCTGACGACAACGCTTATCCTGCTGGGTGGCCTCAGAAGCTTGTGCTTCCTCGCCTTCACGCTGAATGCGTCCGGCGTCTGGCCCGGCATGTGGGTGGCGATGTCGGCCTCGGCATTCCAGACGCTGATCCGCTACATGGAGCTGGTAGCCATCTATTCATTCTTCATGAAGAACTCTTCGGACGATCAGCCAGGAACGGATTTTACAATTCTCACCTGTGCCGAACTGGTCGTCTACATGGTTGGTGCATCCGCAGCCGGCCTGGTTGCCGACCGGATGGGTTATTCCGCGCTGTTTTCGACGGCAACAGTTCTTTCGCTTGTCGGAATGGGACTTTCCGTCTGGTTCCTTGGAAGGATCGGGCGCGGTTCAGGCGCGTCGCTACGGCGATGATGACAAGCGGCCGGAGTGACGCTTTCCAGCGGTGTCACGAGACGGCCTAATTCCTCACAGGTTTTTTGCCTCGTCAGGCGCCGTCATGCGGCGCAGGTCTGTAGGGCGTATTCCGTAACGACTGCGGAAGGTGCGATTGAAATATGACAGGTCGTTGAAACCGACGCTGTAGACGATCTGGCTGATCGGAGTTGCGGTGTTCTCGGCAAAAATCAGGCTCTTGGCGAGCACCAGCCGCCGCTCCAGTACGTAGCGCGAAAAGGTCGTGCCTGTCCGACTGAAAAGTTTCTGGATCGCGCGCGGTGTGATGCCTTCGGTGCGTGCCACATCAGCTATCGAAAACGCACCGTCGGCAAGATTTTCCTCAACCATCGCCTTGATCGCTTCAATGCGGTTTTGCGGAACTGCCGAAGGCGAAACCTCGTTCCCATATCGGGCGAGAACGGGAAGCAGGGAGTAGAAGTGCGCCACCATCATGGTGGCATGCTCTTTGTCCTGATGGTCCTGTTGAAGAAGATATCCTGCATAGTGGGTCAACAACTGCAATGGCAGGCATTCTGCTGAAAAGGGCCGCAACAAGATCCGGTCGATCGACTTTCGTGCAAGGGTAAGGGCGGCATGGGGAAGATGGGCGCAGTCGAGGCGCCCGCCTTCCGGCAAAATAATTTCCGATGCCATATCCGTGGGAAGGATGATGACATCACGGGGTTCCAGTTCGAAAGTGTGCTTGCGATGATGGACAATTAAGGTTCCGTCAGTTGCACGCAACATCGCGATATCAGGCCTGCCGATCCCATGAGCTGTCAGCCGCAAGGGTGTTTTGGGCAGGTAAACGGTTGCGAGAGAAAGGTTTTCGTGTTTCCAGACAAGGCCGGTGACACCCGCCAGATCACCATCTTCAACGGTGATTGTTGCTTCTCCCAACATGTCCAGAAGGATTGTGCGGCAGACCAGTCTGCTTTCTGGATCAGGTAGCGAGAGGGTTCCAAGTTTCAGGGGGCGGACAACTTCCATGAAAAATCAAACCTGTCTTTGCTGTTGATGTTCGCATCTATCCAAATCGGGTTCGTTCCCATCCAAGCCCGGCGGTTTCATGGCGCATAAAACATGATCAAAACAGTCTTGTATTTTCCGAGGGACGACTTGGAAGATATTTTTTGCGCATTGGGGGCGACATGATCGGAAAGTGGAATGTCGGCGTTAGTCTTGTGGCTATCGTCGTCGCAATCGGGGGCGGCAACGACGCCGTTCAGGCGCAGGATACGTCTCAGAACGCGCAGTCAGACAACGGTTCTACGGTGCTGGAGCCGATCGTTGTAAGTGGCAACCGTATACCCCAGCAAATCTCGCGGACGGCGCGAACGATTTATGTCGTTGATGCACAGGCCATCGAGGCCGAAGCCCGTTCAGGCAAGTCGCTTCAGCAGATTCTTGCTGAGAGAGTTCCAAGTTTCGACCCCGCCAGCGAAGGTGCGCGCACAGCCTATGGCCAGAACTTGCGGGGACGCACGGCCCTCATTCTCATCGATGGTGTTTCGATGAACTCGGCGCGCTCCCTGAGCCGCCAATTCGATTCAATCGATCCGTTCAATGTCGAGCGTGTCGAGGTTCTGTCTGGCGCGACGGCAATCTACGGCGGCAATGCAACGGGTGGTGTCATCAACATCATCACGAAGAAGGGGAAAGATGCGCCGGACGGTTTGCGCGGTGAAGTGACGGCGGGCCTTGGCAGTGGCTTTGGCCGTACCCGTGACCTTGACCGCAACGGTGCAGGTGCCGTGACCTATAACAGCGAAAACTGGGATGCACGTTTCTCCATCGCCGGTAACCAGACGGGAGCCTTTTACGACGGCTCCGGCACGATGCTCACCCCCGATATTACCCAGACTTCCACAGCATTCAACAAGCGCATCGATTTCATGGGAACTGTCGGTTTGCAGATCGATGACGACAGGCGCCTTGAGGTGTCCGGCCAGTTTTATGACAGCGCCCAGGATTCGCCGTTCGGGCTTTATCTTGGCGCAGGCCTTGCCGGGATCCGCAATTCCAACCTGGTTGAAACGCGGGACGGATACCGATCGGATTTCGACCCGCGCACGCGCCGTACCATGGTAAACGCGACTTACACAGACAATGATTTCCTGGGGCAGGAACTGCTTCTGCAGGGCAGTTTCCGGCGGGAAGAAATCCGGTTCCACCCGTTTCCCGGTAGTGCGATTTTCTCCCCCTTCGTCTATTTCGGTGGCAGCTCGCAGGATACCGATTACTATAGCCTGAAGGCAGCGATGATCTCGGAGCCGCTGGACGGGCTTAAGGTGACATATGGCATCGACGCCGACCGGGATTCGCTGAGTTCCAAACAGAACGTCTTCGATTTCCTGACAGTCGCGACGACCGGTGCGATGGACTTCAGGACACGCGGCATTACCGGGCTTTATCCCGATATCGATGTCTCGACCCTGGCCGGTTTCATCCAGGGATCTTATGAGGCGACGGACCGGCTGACGGTCAACGGTGGTGTGCGTTATCAATATGTCACCACCGACGTATCGAGCTTCGCCGGCGCGGCACAGCAGGTCGCCGTTCTCAACCGGGTCGGCTCCTCTGTGGATCCCATTCCCGGCGGGGAAGTCAGCTACGATGCGGCTCTGTTTAACGCCGGCGCGACCTATGAGCTCACCGATACGCAGCAAATCTATGCCAATTTCGGCCAGGGTTTCGAGCTTCCTGACCCGGCAAAATACTACGGGATCGGGAGCTATAGGCTTGTCGGGGGCCGTTACGTCCTCCTGGACAGCGTCAATGTTGCCGACTCCGCACTCCAGGCGATCAAGACCAACTCTTTTGAAGCCGGTTATCGTTTCAATGACGATAGCTTCAGCTTCCAGACCGCGGCATATTACTCGCTCTCCAACCGATCCATCGAGTTGAACCGCACGACCCTGGCTGTTGATGTCGTTGATCGTGAGCGACGTGTCTATGGTCTGGAGGCCAGCGCCAGCGCGACACTGGATTACGGGTTTGATGTTGGCGCATCCGGTCACTGGGTGAAGTCGGAAATCAAGTCTGACGGTAACTGGGAGAAGGAAAGCATCGGTACCGCCAGTGTTTCCAAGCTCGGCAGTTATGTTGGCTGGACGAAAGATAACTTCAACATCAAGCTGGCCGGGCAGCATGCCTTCAATCTCAGCGACGACGACAGCCGGAAGATTGATGGTTACACCCTGTTCGATCTAACCGGTGCCTATCGCTTCGAAGCGCAGGACACAACGCTTCGCTTCGGCGTGATGAACCTGTTCGACAAGGATTACACAACCATATGGGGCGCGCGCGCCAACGCGCTTTATGGTGCTTTGGCCAATGAAGCCGTGTTTGACTATAAGGGACGCGGACGCACGTTCGCCGTTTCATTGACGAAAGTTTTCTGATGGATCATCAGGGCGGCATGTGGCGGGATCTTTACTCCCGCCACGCGCCGCCAGGTCAGCGCAATGACCGATCCGACCGGCTATGGTGCCTTCAATCTCCATGGCTGCGGAACAGCGGGCTTATCGGGAGGGCGCGCGCGTTCTGGGCCCGGGCGCTGAAGGAGAAGCGGCAGTTTCGATATTTCTAAGGCTCGCAGTGGTGGAAAGATCGCGGTTGGTGACATGTCGCCAATGCGTCAGGCATCGAGTGTCTGGAAGCCGCCTCCCGCGCTTCGATTTCTGAGGCTGTCAGACAATGGCCGGGCAGGGCTTAAAGACGAATTTGCGGCCCAACGGCTCTGCGCGCAGCGATATCTAGCTTTACCGCATCTGCAATGTGGACCGATAGGATGGGGCAGACACCCGTTCTCCGGGACGGCGAGGTTATCGGTGCTGTTCGCCATTTCAACGAGGACAACAGCAAACAACTTTGTATCGAGTTGCTGGGCGATGAAGCGGTCAAGACCTCAGAAGTTGAGGGGGGAATTTATGGACCGCGTGAGTGTCCAGTCATCATTGCGCCGGAGTTTCGGTAGGTAGCGGATATATATCTCTGCTGACTTGCCGGTAAAAAGCTACCGAATGTCATCTTTTTTCGCAGCACTATTTGCGAGGAGGTTGTTGGCGCAATCTCAAAGGCTCACGGAAACTGAAAATCGGAAACAATCTAGTCGAAAGACGATCCAGGAACGCTGGCGCAAGCGCTAGATAACGCTTGAAATATGACTCTGGAAAAACCATTTGACCGGCGATTTATGTGCAATGGAGGTATCAATGACGACCGTACAAGAGCGCCAGCCCGAGCAACACGTATTCGAAGCCGATGTCAGCCGACTTCTGCACATGATGGTGCATTCGGTCTACTCGGACAAAGATGTATTCCTGCGCGAATTGATCTCGAACGCTGCGGATGCCTGCGAAAAGCTGCGGTATGAGTCGATTTCCAATCCGCAACTCTCGGCCGATGGGATCCAGCCGGGAATTCTCGTGACGCTCAATGAAGAGGCGCAGACACTCGTTGTCGAAGACAGCGGCATTGGCATGGACCGCGACGAGATGATCGACGCGCTCGGTACGATCGCGCGCTCGGGGACAAAAGCATTCATGGATCGGCTTGAGGCGGCCAAAGCTGGAGAGAAAGCGCAACTGATCGGCCAGTTTGGCGTTGGCTTCTATTCATCGTTCATGGTCGCTCACCGGGTCGAAGTAATCTCGCGCCGCGCCGGCAAGGACGAGGCCTGGAAATGGTCATCCGACGGCAAAGGAAGCTATGACATTGCTGCGGTCGATCCGGGACAAGCACCGACACGCGGTACTCGCGTCGTGTTACATCTCTTGGAAGATGCAAAGAAATATACGAGCAAATGGACGGTGGAGGAGATCATTCGAAACCAGTCCGGCCACGTCCCCGTACCTATCCGTCTGGTCGAGAAGGAGGGTGCCGAGCCCTCACAGGTATCCGATGGTGCAGCGCTCTGGATCAAGCAGAAGAACGAAATATCCAAGCAGGATTATGTCGATTTCTATCGCAGCGTTTCAGGCCAGTACGACGAGCCGCTGAGTAACGTCCATTTCCGCGCTGAGGGCCGACACGAATATACGACTCTTGCCTTTATACCCGGTTCTCAGCCATTCGATGTGTTTGATCCGGACCGACACGGTCGGATGAAGCTCTATGTGAAGCGCGTCTTCATAACCGATGATGCCGAACTGCTACCGCGCTATCTGCGCTTCGTCCGTGGCATCGTTGATACTTCGGATCTGCCGCTCAACATCTCCCGCGAGATGATCCAGGAAAGTCCGGTCCTCGCGGCCATCAAAAAGGGCGTGACGAGCCGGATCCTTTCCGCGCTGGAGAAGATGGCCGAGCACGACGGCGAGACCTTTGCCAAGTTCTGGGATATGTTCGGGGCTATTCTCAAGGAAGGCATCTACGAGGACTTCGAACGGCGCTCACAGTTGCTGAAGCTGGCACGCTTCCGCAGCACCGTATCGGGCGAGGCGACACGCAGCCTGGCTGACTACCTGGCCACGATGAGGGAAGGACAATCGGCGATCTACTATATTAGCGGCTCCACTTTGGACCAGCTGAAATCGTCGCCGCACCTTGAGGGTTTCCGGGCCAAAGGGATCGAAGTCCTCCTGCTTACAGATGGTGTCGATAACTTTTGGCCGACCAATGTGCCAGATTTTGAAGGCAAGCCATTTAAATCTGTCACCCAAGGTCTTGCCGATCTGAACACTGTTGCCGGGGAGGGAGGCGCTGATGAGGCTGGTCGGCAAGCTTCTCCCGAGGTTGGAGCCTTCATCGATTTCGCGCGAAGCGCCCTTGGTGAGGAGGTCGCTGACGTGCGTATTTCTGATCGGTTGACCGAAAGTGCGGTCTGCCTTGTGGCGTCGGATTATGGCCCCGACCGCCAACTCGAAAAACTCCTGAAAGGCGCCGGGCGGTTGCAAACAACGTCGAAGCCGATCTTGGAGATCAATGGGCAGAGCGAACTTGTGAAAAACATTGCTTCAATGGACGATCAGGCGTTTCGCGAGGATGCTGCGTGGCTTTTGCTTGACGAAGCCCGCATCCTTGACGGGGACAAACCAGCCAACCCGCGCGCGTTCGCCGATCGGCAGGCTAGGTTATTTGCCCTTGCGATGAGATCCGGTAAGTGACAAGCCTTTGCAAGGCGGCCTTTGGCTGCCTTGCCAACACTCGGCCGAAGAGGACGATCGGTGGTTGCCGATGGTGCGCAGGTTATCAATGAGTGTGACTGCGTTGTCTCAAAAGATGCATCATGACAGCGCCAATTGCGCCCGGCACAGTCCCTTCAGTGCCGCTTTACCCTCTGGAAGATGCAACTGCACTGCAGAGCCCACCATAAGTCATCATTGGAACTGTAAACTGCCAGGGGCCCGTTATAGAACTCCTGCAGATTTCATAAACCGCTGATGCCAGGTCTTGCTGCTATCTCAAAGGTTCGTAGTGGCTGGCGGCTCGCCCTGACGTCGGCCACTGAGCACCGCGAAACGCCATGCTTTGAAGCTGCAGTCCACCTCGGAAAATCCCGTATCGTGCATCCATTGCAAATGGTTCTCGATAGGGGAGCAACGATCGTGGGACATCCGCTCGAGCGCTTTGGTGATTTCCTCTTCGGGTACGCCCAGCCTCCTGACCTGTTGCAGCCAGATACGGGCGTAACGGGCCTCTACCGCGCAATCATGGCCGAGGACCTGCTCGGCGTTGACGAACAGGCCACCCTCCGACAAGGCGCTCCGAATTTCACCGAAGAGATGCTTTTTCGCGGCGTCTTCCAGATGATGGATCGCCAGCGCTGAGATGATGAGATCCCACGGACCGCCGAGTTCGGTATCTGACATGTCTGCCACGGCATAGGTAATGGCCGGATTGCCATCGAAGCGTTGCCGGGCCTGCTCGAGCATCTTTTCGGAGGCATCGACGAGGTGGATCTGGGCATCGGGGTGGCGGGCCAGCAGCATTGCCGTGAAAAGGCCAGTGCCAGCGCCAAGATCGAGCACACGCAGTTTCTCGGCGTCCCGCCAGTCGTCGATCAAGTCGAGCGCTGTCCCGTAAAACGTATCGAAACAGGGAATAAGGCCTCGCCGAAGGGCGTCGTAGCCGGATGCATCCCGATTGAAGACGGGTAAGGACGAAACATTTATCGGTGCCATGGTGTGTCTGAACCTTTCGGGATTGCAATCTACTTCGCCGTGGCGGCGGGGATCAGGCCCGGGTTCAATGAATAGGTCGCTGTCGCCTTGCCGCTTGCAAGGATGTGGCCAGCCATGGCTTTTTCCACGTCTTCGCCAGTGAACGGCCCGGCAAGGCCCAGTGTCACAACGTCAAGCGCGACCACTTCAAGGATGTAGCGGTGAACGCGCTGATCGTTTATGGGCGGGCAGGGGCCGTCGTAACCACCATAGGTACCTGCCATGCCATCAGTTTTGGCCAGAAAACTCGTAAAGACATTGGCGCCGCGCAGTCCGTGTGGTGTCAATCCGACCGGCTTGCCGCCCAGCACGAGACCCTCGCTTTCCGTACCTTCGCCGATGGATATGATGCCGGCGGGAATATCGGCCAAAACCCAGTGGAAAACCTTGATCCGCGGCGCGTCGTCTGGAATCGTGGTGCTAGGTTTATTGATGAGGCTAAAATCGAGTGGTACGTCCGGATCGGTCATCAGTAACACATAAGATCTGGTGCCCTCTGGGCCTGCCGACCATGAGACCCCCGGGCTCACGTCCTTCGCCCCTTTTCCGGGCGGGCAGAAGGCGGCGGAATCTGAAAACCGGCCAGAACCGTCAAGCCCTTCGATCTTTACGGACAGCGTGGAGTCCGCGGCCATGGGCGCTGTCGCCGAAAATGCGGCGGCCACAATGGCAGCGCATATGCTTCTTTTATTCCTGTTCATCTCGTCTCGCCTGGTTGATTTCAGTCGAGCATAGGGAACGATGCCAATGCGGGTGGGCCCGATCTGATCAGCAATGAGCCTGAAGCGGTCAGGCTAATGGTTTTTTACGTGCCCTGCGAACGGTCGAAGGAGCCTGTCCGAAGGTATCCTGGAAGTGCCGCGAGAAGTGTGAACGCGATGCGTAGCCGGTAGCGGCTATTGCGTCGGCGACATCGGCATCCCGATCCGAGAGTATGAGGTAAGCGGCATGCATTCTTTCGGTGAGCAGCAGCGCACGTAGTGAGTGGTTTTCGTCCCGTAGTCGCCGCCGCAGGGTGGCCTCTGACATCGACAGGGACGCGGCGACCGCGGCGGTTGACCACGCGTGATCGAGCCGGTGGCGGATCAGGAGGCGCACTGCTTCTGTGACTGAGCGGTCGACATATTTGGGCATCAATGGCAGCGCACCCTGTTCGGCCAGGATAAGCAGAACCTCGAGAACACGGTGATCTACGACGCGCCGGGAAAGGTCGAGCGTACCCGCCAGCGCCTCGCCACTATGGATGATTGCCGAGCAGAGCGTCGGACTGATCGTGATGGGCGAGCCGAGGGGTATGTCGCGCTTGGTGAGTTGCGGCCAAAGGCGTGCCGCCTCGATGACCAGGGTGCGAGAGAAGCGGACGAAGAGGGCGCGATAGACGCCAGTGTCGGCATCTGGTTCATTCACAACATCAATCTCCGCACCGGCCGGCAGCACGAAGGCGTCGCCGGCGTGGTAGATATCGCGTTTCGCGCCCCACAGCACTTCTTTGCGGCCTTCGATGACGATGACGAGGCCGGCTGCGGGCATGCTGAGCTCGGAAATGGTTTCCCTGTGACGGGCGACGAAGGCCGAGATGAACGGTGGATCTTCGTTTTCGAGCATCAAGCGCGTGTCGCGCTCGGCCAGCGGGCGAAGGGCATCAACGAGACGCCGCCGTAGTGTTTTGTCGCTGTCACGCATTGAACAAGCTATCTCGAAATTGGATCAGGCGTCATTGCTATGTTGAAATCAAGTCGCTGTCGATACGCCGCCGAAGGGCGCTGAAAACGGAAAGGTACTGTCTGCCATTGGCGATCTTTTGGAGGGCTACAACGTCTGAAATGGTCGGATATTGCAAGCCGGCAAAGCGCCGTTATCTTGGTCGTAGAGGTTCTCATCGTGCGCCTGGACGCAGAGTGCTGGACGCCTAAACGGTTGGAATTACGTTCAGAAGCAGTCAAAGTGTTCACCGCGTTTGACGGCAGCTATTTCACTCGCGCCGCCATAAATCAGACAGTCCGGTCCCGGCCCAAGGCGAAAATAACTTCCGTTTTGGACCGTCGGGTCGCCCATTCGATCCGGCAGAGGTGCATCCCAAAGCGGTCACTTATGTTTCGGTATGATGGAGTTGCTGGCCGAGATGTGTTGGATTCGTGGCGTTGGCTCGTGCCGGACGTCGGCTTGGGAACGAGGTCATAATTGATGCCGTCGCAGAAATGCTAAAATATGCCGAGACCCTCTGATCTTTCCTCAATTGGAGTTCGAGCCCTGATGTCGATTTCCGATACGATCTATCGACCCTTTGAAACGCTGATCCAACCCCTCGACATCCCCTATCAGCCGTTGCCCGCGAAAGGCCCGGTGGCTGTTCTCCTGCACTTCATCCGGATGTTCCGCGGCATCCTGCTCGTGCTCGCCCTTTCCACAATGGCAATCGAGGCCATGAATCTGACGATTATTTGGGGACTATCGGTCATCGTTGATGGCGTGACGCAACAGGGCGCAAGCGCCTTCCTGCACAATGAATGGTTGCTTCTGACCTTGCTTGGCCTGATGCTGTTTCCCGCAATCCCGCTTGGCTCCTTTCTCGTCAACACGCTGAACTCGCATACGCTTGGCATTGGTATGCCTGCCGCCATTCAGTGGCAGGGCCACAAGGCGGTGGAGCGGCAGGATCTGGCCTTTTTCCATGATCTCTATGCTGGTCAGGTCGCCTCACGTCTGCAGCAGGTGGCCTCTGCCGTGCAGCAGCAGATCATATCGGCCTTCCAGTCCATCCCGCGCTTCGTGATGCAAATTGCTGGGTCGGTCATTCTCTTGAGCGCTCTCTCCTGGCAGCTCGCCTTGCCGACCATCGTCTGGATCACGCTTAACGTTCTGCTCGCTATCAGGCTGGCACCTGTATTTACCGAGCGCTCGCGCCGTTCCGCCAAGCGGCGCAGCCTGATTTCTGGCGCGATCACCGATCTCTACGGCAATATGCAGATGGTGAAGCAGTTTGCCGCCGAAGACAGCGAGGCGGGCGCTATCCGCGGCATTATTGCCAAGGCCATCAGTGCCCAACAAAGTGAACAGCGGATCTACCGCACCTCGGAGGTCATTGTCGTTGCCCTCAACATGATGCACTGGCTGGCGATACTCTCGATCGGATTTACCGGGCTTGTCGATGGTTTCGTCACGATCGGCGAATTCACGGCTGCCGTTTACGTCCTCAGCCGGCTGTCTGCTCACACCTTCACGTTCCTACAGATGGGCCAACAGATCTTCCAGGCAGTCGGTACGATCAAGGACGCCATGCCCGTCATGACGACACCGCCCACCATCACCGATCGTCCAGACGCAGCGGATCTTACCATTCGCCATGGCGAAATCCGTTTCGAGAACGTCCGTTTCGCCTACAAGACTGGCAAGCCGGTTATCGATGATCTCTCGCTGACGATCCGTCCCGGTGAAAAGGTTGGACTCGTCGGGCTATCGGGGGCTGGCAAGACCACACTCGCCAATCTCCTGCTGCGCTTCTACGATATCCAGGACGGCGCGATCCTGATCGACGACAAGGATATTCGCTCGGTCACCCAATCAAGTCTGCGCCGCGTGATTGGCGTTATAGCCCAGGATGTGTCGCTGCTGCATCGTTCGGTCGGCGATAATATCCGCTATGGGCGACCGGAGGCGAGCGCGCAGGAGGTGGAAGATGTCGCCAGAATGGCTGCTGCCGACACCTTCATAACAGAACTCTCCGATAGCGATGGCCGCAAGGGCTACGACGCCTACGTCGGTGACCGCGGCATCAAACTGTCCGGCGGCCAACGCCAGCGTGTCGCGATCGCCCGCGTTCTCCTGAAAAACGCTCCGATCCTGATCCTCGATGAAGCAACTTCGGCCCTCGACAGTGAATCCGAAGCCGCGATTCAGGAGAAACTTGATCTTGTGATGCAAGGCAAGACGGTTATCGCCATTGCCCACCGCCTATCGACCATCTCCAGCATGGACCGCATCGTCGTGCTCGAAAACGGCCGCATAATAGAGGAAGGCCCGCCGGGGGAGTTAATTGAAACCAATGGTCTTTTCGCGCGGCTGTGGCAGCGGCAGACGGGTGGATTTATTCCTGACGACATCAACTGAACCCGCGTTTGCGATAAAACCCCAGTTATTCGCGACGCATTTCGGAATTGTTTGCTGAACAGATGGTCTGCTTCACGGTGAATAGTGTTGCTTCTCCAAAGGGCAGCAGACTCGGCTCCCTGTTTAACCTGAGCGTGGCGCGTTCTTCCTCCGGTCAATCGTGGCCAAAGGACAACTCAAATCGATATCGCAAATTGATCCTGCTGGATTGGGGTGGCCAGCACGCACCTGGCACAACTATGGAACCCGTCCAGCGCTCGGCGATCAAACCTCATCGCCCACAGGAGGCGAAACTCGGATAGAAAAAGGGGTCAATGTTCCGTGCTGATTTACGGGCTCTGCGTCGTCATAAGGTTCTGCGATTGATAAAGGTCAATGGCGGATGGCTGATATTTCTATTTACTAATGGATACGCTGCACCGAGATGAAAATGTAGAAACGGAAAAAGTACTTCGGACGCGGGATTTCCCGCGTGGCGGAGCGACGTTTGTACATCTCCAGATGCAAGCTCCATTTCTGAGTACGGGAGGTAAGCGATGCTGGTCCGAGAAATGACGCACAACGAGTGTCTCGCCGTCATCGCAGTCCAGAGGCTGGCGCGAATGGCGTGCGCGAGGGATAATATCCCTTATGTTGTTCCAATATATTACGCATATTCGGGAAACAGCCTTTACGCGTTTACAATGCCGGGAAAGAAACTTGAATTCCTTCGGTCAAACCCGCGTGCCTGTTTGCAGATCGACACTCCGGAAGGTGCGCATCAATGGGCGAGCGTCATAATCGACTCCTCTTTTCGGGAGTTGCCAGACGAAGACCCCCCCGTTCGGGAACGCTTACATGCTTGGGAGCTGCTTGCGGAACACTTTGACTGGTGGGAACCCGGCGCCCTGAAACCTCGATCTGAACCTCGTCGAGGGACCTCTCCACACGTCTTTTTTGCACTGGATATCGTGACTTTGAGTGGTAGAGAGGCGAGAGAGGGCCAGCCGGAGCGTGTTTTGTCGCAATAGGCGACGCTGGACTCTTGTGCACTGACCTGTCCGCAGCAGTTTTGTCGGCGTGTACATGGGGCGTTTGTTGCTTTGGGCGCCGACGGGTCGAGATTTCTGCCGCACTTTCTACGCAATCGGCCAGATCCGGGTGATCCCGAAGGCCGCGATTTGGGGAGAAGCGTACCATGACGATCTACGATGAACGCGAGAGAGCTGCAGAGAGGCAATATGTCCAGATGGCTGAGAAACCGTTCAGAATTCGCGCCAGGCGTGACAAAATGCTGGCGAGTTGGGTGGCCACGCTGCTCGGTCGCGATATTGCGCGTTGTCTTGAGGACATTATTGAAGCTGATTTTGCACGGGGCGACGAGGGTGTCTTGAAAAAACTGGAAAGCGATCTGGCGATCCTCGGGCTTTCGGATACACGTAATTTGATACGGCACAAAATGCAAAAATGCTTTGCCGATGCGGTAAGGGACGTTGAAGGCTCAGTGAACCAATAGACGAACTAGACCATTCCATCGTGAGACAAACATCAACGTGCCGGGTCGATTTGGGTAGTTAAAGCAGAATGCGTAAAGCGACCGCTGATACTTAGCGGCCTTTGCCGAAACGAGGGTCAGTGCGAAGCTGACGGCTGATGATGAGCCTGCCAAGCTTAAGTTCATCACGATCAACTGGAACACAGATATTTCTCACGATGCGGCGGAAGTCCACGTCGAGAAGGGCTGGATAATCTCAGGCATGAGATCAAATGGAAAGATAAAAAAGAAGCGGCTGTCGATCGAGTGCAAGCCTTGCGTGGTGTATCCGATCGGCAGGTAATGCTGTAGTGATACGTCGATGCCTGAACAGGGTTTTAGGCTGCAGGAAGTCCAGCTTTGGCGGCGTCAGGCGTTTATTTTGTCGCGAATGATTGCGTGACTTTTTAACCCGTGTGCGCTTCGGCGCTTCTTTTCCATGTCGCACCGTTTCCAAAATGTACGGGGTGACTTGCACTAGGCCACACCTGCACCGCAGGACTGCGCGCACGGCAGAATTTTCGCGTGCTGGCTAGCGGTGTCGCTCACAGGTTACCCTTTCCCACCGGAATTTCATCGAATGGCCCATTGACGAGGATCAAGGCTATCTTACCGCAACTGCTTCATCCTGAAGTGAAAGTTCAGGAGGAACAAAATGAGCTTCGCTACGCTATTGCAGATCACGACAGGTGAGCCTGCCTCGCCCGAGTCAAACATGGATTTCAATTTGGCCGATGCGATGGAAAGCCATCTTTCCGTGCTGTTGATCGGCATTGCTTCACCACCACCCGTCGGTGCCCATATGGAGAGCGTGTCAGCAGCGTGGTTAGACGAGCGGCAGGCCGACCAAGACAGGCTGGCACGGCAAGTATTTGCTCTCGAAAATTATCTGAAAGGCAAGATTTCTTCGTTTGATATTGAGGAAGCCTATACCGAAATATTCAATCTGGACAATGTTGTCGGGTATCGAGCGCAATTCGCCGACGCTGTTGCGATCGGCCCGGATATTCTAAACGATCCTGGCGTGCGTGATGCCATCCTTGACGGAGCTCTTTTTCACGCCGGTGTACCGATTTTGGTCGATCCCTTGCGCAGCCTTTCTTGGGACAAGAACTCCGTTCTGATTGCCTGGTCTGATGCGCCGGAAACAGCTGCGGCCGTTAGGGCGAGCGTTCCCTTTTTGAAAAGGGCGCGGTCTGTCGAGATCATTGTCGTCGATCCTGACGACGATCGGGAGCTGGCGCCAGGATTGCGATCGTATCTATCTCATCAGCAGATTAATGCTTCGATTGAAAGCATAAAGAGCGAAGGCCGGACGATAGCCGAGACGATCGAAACCTATGCGGAGCGCTTGCAGTCAAGTCTCATCGTCATGGGCGCATACGGCCACTCCCGGCTGCGCGAACGTATTTTCGGCGGCGTCACGCGCACTATGATCGAAAAGACCAGGCGACCGCTCCTTCTGGCGAAATAATAACTTGAAAGAGGAGGCTGGGTGCCTTTGCGTGAAGATAACCGCCTCGCGCGACTTTTGATCAAGAGGAGAAGAATGATGAATGCTTTCGTTTTTCAAGGGCCGGGCCGGGCTTCCATGTAAAACTTCGCCGACTATCCCGGCTTGATCGCTTGGACGGTGAGCACGTTGCTTCGGGCTTTATAGGATTTCCTGTAGAGCCCTGCTAGACTTTTGCGCGCATCCATTATCAACCTTTAGTGTAAATGGAGAGCGAGGCATGAAAAACGGGCTATAAAGCGTGAAATTCACTGTCTCAGTTGGCGAAGGCGGTGGAGTAGTCGTCCTGAGAGACGGGAAAATACTTGGAGGGGAACAAGGCTCCTATTACGTCGGCAATTACCATACTGAAGACAGCAAGCTTGTCGCGGATGTCAAAGTCAAGACGCGCACCATGGTTCCCGGGATGACCTATGTCTTGGGAGCGAATGGCAGAGTATATCTTGAGGGGTTATTTTCGATTGCCATTTTCAATGGCTTTCGGATTGATCGCTTCTTCGAAGATTAGAGATTGAGAAAAAGGGGAGCGTATCACTATTCTTCGGGTAGTTGTGATGCAAAGAGCGCTCATCGGAAGCCTGCGCTGATGCGATGGTGCATTACGGTTTCAGGATTCCTCATTCTGAATTTATCGGTCGTGCCCCACTAATAGAGTTAGAGCGGGATGGCGAATACCGCTTACACTTTTCACCGCCCCGATCAAATCGAAGGTCAAGCTGCCTTGATCTCGATCTTCCTCTGGTTCTTCTTTGCTTCAGCGCTTTTTGGAAGCCTCGCCTTGAGGAGGCCGTTTTCGAACATGGCCGCTACCTTGTCGGCATCGACGTTAACCGGCAAGGAGAAGCTGCGCTGGAAGGAGCCGTAACGGCGTTCGGAAACATGATATTCTTTTTGTTTGTCTTCTTTTTCCTCCCGCTTTTCACCCCGGATAGTCAGAAGACCGTTTGAAAGCTCGACCTCTATGTTTTTCGCATCAAGGCCGGGGCATTCAGCAATAACCTCGTAGGTATCATCTTTCTCGACCAGATCGACCGCCAGTGAGGTGCTCCATCCATTCAGGCCGGAAGAGGTGCCGCCGAAAGAGGAGTGATCAGGTGCATGCCACGATGAGGGAGCGAAGCCGTCAAAAAGCCGATCGATCTCGGAGCGAAGGGTATCAATCGGGGACCAGAAATTTCCCATCGATTTGACCGGCGTTTCATTGGAGCTCACCGGAAGTTTGGTTTGGGCCAAAGTCATGATATTTCTCCTGTAATTGAAGAAAGATGACGCTTGAAACGGCAACTTGACGTCATTTCAACCGCGTACCGCACTTCATTGAGTATCCCGATTAAACACCGCGCAATCAGGCCCGCATTGACAGGATCAATGCCACTCTTCACCGAGTTCAAGCCGTTGATCGCGTCGGCAGGGCACCTTGCAATGATCGGTACGGGATTTGGAGTTTCTCCATTGCGATTGACGAAGATCATCGCGGGTCTGCAATCCTTTATGCACACTCTACTCATCGAATTGATCATCAATAGGAAGGAGCCATGTCCATGTCCGTGAAAACCATACTTGCTGTCATCGGTGCACATGATGCCGCGGCAGATATCAGTCAGGCGATCGACCTTGCTCGCGAACTAGACAGCCATCTCTCCATTCTCGTCCTCGGCGCGGCGCTCTCGCCCGTTACCGCCGACTATCCCGTTACGACGGTCTGGCTAGAGGAGCGGCAAAACGAAATTGATGAACTGATGAAAATCAGGAAGGAGGCGGAGAACCTTTGCAACATAAATGGCGTCACCTACGACGTAGATCAACTTTATGAAGACCGTTTTATCATTGAAAACAATCTCTGCATGCGGGCCATGTGTGCCGATATCGTCGTCGCCGGTAATGGTATACGTAAAGATATCGACCTTCGTAAAACGGTAATGGCTGCAACGATATTCGATGCTCGCAGCCCGCTGATGTTTATGGCAACTCAAGGCAGAACAAGCCTGAAGCCCAAAAGAGTGCTGCTGGCCTGGAATTCCCGGCCCGAGGCAGCACGCGCGGCCAAGGAGGCTTTGCCTATGCTGGTGCGTGCGGATGCGGTTCATATCGTTCTGGTTGACCCGGACGGGTCCTATCTCTTCAATGGCGGAGAACCGGGTGCAGATATCGCTACCTTTCTTTCTCGCCACAACGTTAAGACCATCGTCGAACAACTGGCGAGTGCTGAAAGAAGTACCGAAGCCGTTATCCAGCAGCGCGCACGGGAGATCGGTAGCGACATTATCGTCATGGGGGCCTATGGCCATTCGCGACTGCGGGAGCGGATTTTCGGGGGCGTCACGGCATCGATATTGGACGAATGCCAGTTGCCGGTCTTTTTCGCCCGATAGCGCTATCGGATCTGCCGGAGAGAATTACGCTTGCGTGTAATACTATACCGCGACTATGGGCGCCTTTGCTCGGATTAACCATCTTCTTATTCGAAGGGCGCGCAACGCATTAAGGACGACCGCGACGTCAATCACTTCCTGGACAATTGCGCCCTCGACTGGTCTGAGATACCCGAACGATGCAACGGTCATGGCGGCTACGGATAGCCCGATTCCGGCCACGACGCTCTGCATCGCTATCCGCCGGCAGTCTCTTGCGATTCGTACGCCGTCGCCGATGCGTTCCAGCCGTTCGGCAAGCAGAACCGCATCCGCTGCTTCAACTGCTGCTGCCGATCCATGCAGGCCCATGGCCAGTCCGATATCCGCCGCAGCAAGTGCCGGCGCGTCGTTCACCCCGTCGCCAACCATCATGGTAGGCGCTTGACGGACTTCCTTTTGCACCAGTTCGATCTTTTGCAGTGGCGTAAGTTCGGCCCTGATTTCATCGAGGGGTAATCCCTCGGCAATGCGGCGCGCCACATCGGCGCGATCGCCGGTCGCTAGAATGATGCGGTTAAGCCCGAGCCGTTTCAGTTCGGCCAGGGCTTCTCCAGCACCCTCGCGAAGCGCGTCGCTAAAAAGCAGTGTGCCGGCAAATTTTCCATCAACAGCAATCGCGGCGGTCATCACTTCTGCCTGCCCGAGAGTTGGCACGTCGGCTACCTTCGAAGCTATATAGTTCAGACCACCTATGGCAACTTGCGTGCATCCTATCGTTCCTGAAATCCCTTCGCCCGGTTTTTCCGAGACGTGCGTGGGCGGCGTCAAAGCAAGGCCGCGGTCAAGGGCGGCCGCAACCACGGCGCGCGCGGCCACATGGTTGGAGCCCTGGTCGAGAGAGGCAATCAGCCCGAGCAGATGATTTTCATCCGCCAATGCATTGATGACTGCAAGATGGGGCTGACCGTCGGTAAGAGTTCCGGTCTTGTCGAGAACGAGTGTTCTTACTTGCCCGAGCTTTTCAAGAACATCGGCCCCTTTTACGATGAGCCCAGCACTCGCTGCACGCGACATACCTGCAGTCCACGCCATAGGAACGGCCAGGATGAGAGGGCAGGGGGTTGCGACGACGAGCACGGCGACCGCGCGGACCGGATCACCACTCAGCAGCCATGCAAGTCCCGCTATCGAAAGCGTCGTCAGGAGAAAGGCAAGGGCGTAGCGGTCGGCCAGACGCGACATATGTGCCTTGCTGTTGTGAGCAGCCTCGACCAGCCGGATGATTCCAGCGTAGGTGCTCTCGCTTGCCGGTTTGGTGACAATCATTTCGAAGAGGTTGCCAGCATTGGCAGACCCGCTCATGACAGGCTGTCCGCGTTTTCTGTTGACGGGTAAGGCTTCGCCGGTGAGTGCCGCCTCGTCCAGAACGGCGTCTTCTGCAAGCGCACCGTCAGCAGGCACAATGTCGCCCCTTCGCACCACAAGCCGATCGCCGGTTTCGACCGCCTCGATGGTGATTTCTTCCAGATTTTCGCCCCGGCGCCGCGTTGCCAATCGGGGTGCCCGCTGCAGAAGCGCTGTCATGTCTCGTCGCGCGCGACCTTCGGCGATGCTTTCCAGATATTGACCGCCGGAATACATCAGGGCGACGACGGCGGCAGCCAGATGTTCACCGAAAATCAATGCCGAGCTCATTGATAACAGCGCGATCGTATCGAGTCCGAATTCCTTTCGCCGAAGGCTGACGAAAATCTGTCCCATAAGCGCAATGATCACAAGAATGGTCGTAGCTGTCAGCGCGGTATCGTAGACAACATTGAAATCACCAAGCAATCCGATGAGGGCAATTGCAAGTCCCCCGAGCGAGGTGACGACTAGCGCTGGACGTAGTCGCTTCAATATATCGGCAAGGGAGTGATCGCGCATTATGGCCCTCCACGATGGATGTCACGGAATTGTCTATGATACCGACTGTCGCGCGGGCGGCGTTGTCTTGCCCGCAACCTCAGCCTTGCCAGGTCCAGTTGCGGATTTCTGGCATGTCTTCGCCATATTCCCGGACGTAACGTGTATGTTCCGCAAGTTTTGCCTCGAGCATTCCCACAACGCCTGCAGCCTTATTCCTGAGGCATGGCACACGATCGATTGCCGAAAGGGCGAGGTGGAACCGGTCGAGTTCGTTCAGAACCGTCATATCGAAGGGCGTCGTGGTTGTCCCCTCTTCGATGAAACCGCGGACATGGATATTTTGGTGGTTGGTACGCTTGTACGTGAGCCGATGGATCAGATATGGATAGCCGTGATAGGCGAAGATGACCGGCCGATCTGTGGTGAAAAGGCGGTCAAATTCCTCATCTGACAGCCCGTGCGGGTGTTGTTCCTGCGACTGAAGCGTCATCAGGTCAACGACGTTGACGACGCGGATCTTCAGTTCGGGTATCGCCTGTCGTAGCAGGGTCACGGCGGCCAGCGTTTCCATCGTCGGCACGTCGCCGGCGCAGGCCATCACGACGTCGGGTGCTATGACACCATCCTCATTACCAGCCCAGTCCCATATGCCGATACCGGCCTCGCAATGCTTCACCGCCTCATCCATGGTCAGCCATTGTGGTTCCGGTTGCTTGCCGGCTACGATGACGTTGATGCGGTTCCATGTCCTCAGACAATGGTCGCCGACCCAGAGCAGGGTGTTGGCGTCCGGCGGCAAATAGATGCGGACGATATCGGCTTTCTTGTTGGCGACGAGGTCGATGAAACCAGGGTCCTGATGGGAAAAGCCATTGTGGTCCTGCCGCCAGACATGCGAGGTGAGCAGATAGTTGAGCGAAGAGACCGGCTTGCGCCAAGGCAACTCACGAGCGACCTTCAGCCACTTGGCATGCTGGTTGAACATGGAATCGACAATGTGGATAAAGGCTTCGTAACAGGAAAAGAAGCCATGCCGGCCGGTGAGGAGATAACCTTCCAGCCAGCCCTGGCACAGATGTTCGGAAAGCACCTCCATCACCCGTCCGTCGCGTGACAGGTGGACATCGTAAGGCTTGATTTCCTGCATCCAGACCCGGCTTGTGGCGTCGAAGACCGCTCCGAGGCGGTTCGATTCCGTTTCATCCGGTCCGAAGATGCGGAAGTTGGCGTCAGTACGGTTAAGCTTGAGAATATCGCGCAAATATCTGCCCAGGATTTCTGTCGTCTGGATCATAAGCGCGCCACGTTTTTCCACCGGGATCGCATAATCGCGGATATCCGGTACGCGAAGCTCCTTGCGCAAAATGCCACCATTTGCATGCGGATTGGCACCCATGCGCCGTGTGCCGACCGGAGAAAGGGCGCGCAGCTCCTCTTTCAGCCGGCCGTTCGCGTCGAAAAGATCATCGGGATGGTAACTGCGCATCCATTCTTCGAGGATCCTGCGGTGGCCTTCGTTCTCGCGGCAATTGGCGACCGGCACCTGATGGGCACGCCAGAAGTCTTCGACCTTCTTGCCATCTACTTCCTTGGGTCCTGTCCAGCCCTTGGGACTGCGCAATACGATCATCGGCCAGCGCGGCAGGCCATCCAGTCCCCCGCCACGGGCACCAGCCTGAATGGCGCGGATGCGGTCGATGGCCTGATCGAGAGCGGCCGCCATTTGCCGGTGCATCTTTTCCGGTTCATGTCCTTCGACAAAGAATGGCTCATAGCCGTAGCCCCGGAAGAGATGGTCGAGTTCCGTATCGCCCATGCGGGCGAGCAGGGTTGGACTGGCGATCTTGTAGCCGTTAAGATGCAGAATGGGCAGCACCGCCCCGTCGCGCGAGGGGTTCAGGAATTTGCTGGAATGCCAGCTTGCCGCGAGCGCTCCGCTCTCGGCCTCTCCATCACCCACAACACAGGTGACGATCAGCTCCGGATTGTCAAAGGCCGCGCCATAGGCATGCACCAGAGCATAACCGAGCTCGCCGCCCTCGTGAATGGAGCCGGGTGTTTCCGGAGCGGCATGGCTCGGTATGCCGCCTGGAAACGAGAACTGCCTGAAAAGTTTCCTCATGCCCGCAGCGTCCTCGGAAATCTGCGGGTAGATTTCGCTGTAGCTTCCTTCGAGATAGGTGCTCGCCACCATTCCAGGTCCGCCGTGGCCGGGACCGCAGACATAGATCATGTCGAGATCGCGGTTGCGGATTTGACGGTTGAGATGGGTGTAAATGAAATTGAGGCCAGGTGTCGTACCCCAATGGCCAAGCAGGCGCGGTTTGATGTGCTCTGCCCGCAGCGGCTCGCGCAGGAGCGGATTGTCCAGCAGATATATCTGGCCGATGGAGAGGTAATTGGCGGCGCGCCAGTAGCGATCCACAAGCGCGAGTTCCTGAGAGGTGATCTCGCTCGCTGTCATCGAAATATTTGTGGGCTGCATAGTACGGCTCCTTGGAATTCGGTTCAGTTTGCGAAGTACGGACGAGGCGTCATCCGCCCGGCTGGAAAATGGAGAAGCACTCCTCAGCGATCATCTGCTCCTCGTCTGTAGGGACGACATGGATGGCAATCCGGCTTGCCTTGGAGCTGATCGTCAGCGCGTTGCGCTGATTGGCGTGCCCGTCAAGCTCGGCACCCAGCCAAAGCAAACGGCTTGCGATCCCGGCGCGGATATCCGGCTGGTTTTCACCTATGCCGGCCGTGAAGACCAGCCCGTCCAGCCCGCCGAGGGTTGCAGTCAGACGGCCGATCTCACCGGCGACCCTGAGTATGAGAAGCTCGATTGCTTCGCGGGCTTGCCTGCCATTATCCTTGAGAAGCTCACGGGTGTCGCCGCTAAGGCCCGAAACGCCGAGAAGACCGGATCTGTGGTAAAGTATGTCTTCCAGCTCCACTCGCGTTTTCCCGAGCGACCCGAGTAAGTACAGCAGCACCCCCGGATCAATCGCACCGGGACGCGTCGCCATGGGAATGCCGTCTAGGGTGGAAAAGCCCATACTCGTATCACAGCTTTTGCCGTCCTCGATGGCGCAAAGACTTGCGCCGCTGCCGAGATGGGCGATGATTACCTTTCCGTCGGCGATCTCGGGCGTCCTTTCGGTTAGAGCTCGCGCCACGTAACGAAAGGAAAGCCCGTGAAAGCCGTAGCGCTTTATGCCTTGGTCGTGAAAGATACGGGGAATGGCGAAGCGTCGGACGAGGTCGGTCTGCGTTGAATGAAAAGTCGTGTCGAAGGAGGCCGTCTGCATGAGTTTCGGTCGCAGGTGCGTCACTGCCCGGACCAGTCGCAACGCCTGCGGCTGATGCAGCGGCGCCATGTCCACGAGTGAGCGCATCCGTTCCATGGTTTGATCGTTGATCCGGACCGGACCGTCGAATATGTCGCCACCATGCACGATGCGGTGACCGGCAGCCGTGACGCTGTCGAGATCGAAATGGGCTGCCAGCGCGCAAAACACCTCATCCATCAGTGCGGCAAGGTCTTCCTCAGCATCGCTTTTCAAGGGTAGATCAAGCCGGGTCGGTCCCTCCGCCAGATGCAGCGTCAACGGCCGATCGGAAAAATCAACCACTGCCTTGCCGATGCGTTTCGGTGTTTGCCGGTCGAGCCTGAAAATACCGATCTTCACCGTTGAGGAACCAGCATTAAAGGTCAGGAGGAGTGTCTCATGCATGCGAACTCTCCGTTTGCGGCGGGCATATCGCCAGTGCTGGCGGCCATTGCGTTTCCGTAGTGGCGTGATGCTCGCTCCTGGAGCCTTTTTCATCCTTCAGCTTCTCTAACCTATCGGCGATCTTTCGCCCCTTTGCCTTGACATAGCGCAATCACCTGTCGTTTCTCGAGTGGTTGTCGCCAGCAAATTCGTGCGTTGGTCGACCGCTGTTGATCGCTGTCAATGTGAAAATCCCCCGGAACCGGAAGATCGGAAAGATCATTCGGGAGATTAGAAATGTCAGGAGATTACGAGGTCGGTTTGCTCACCGGTTCCAATGTTGTTCGCGCCTATGCCGTCATCCAGCATCTTTTCTCGTCGGTTTCCTTTAAGGAGTGGCAGGCTGCCACAGATACTGATCATAAACGGCGCGATTGGCTCACCGTAACTGATAGCGCGGGAGTGATCCGCGGTGTCTGCTATGTATTCGTCACCGGCTACCCGCAATCGCCGCAAATGGAGGTTCCGGTCTTTGCCTCCTTCAGCCTGTTTGACGAAAAGGGTGTTGCGCGGCTGCTGTTCGAAAAGATCAAACAACAAGCCAGAGAGCTGAAATGTCAGCGTATTCATTTCTGGCCTGCCGGCCCGAAAGGCTGGTCGATCGTCGTAAACCCGCACGATCGACACGCACCCGCCACCGGGCTGGTCTATGATCTTCGTACCGTTGAAGGTGACGGCTCTTCAATCGATGCGACAAAGACATAACCGACGCCGCGAACAGACTTGATGATGTTTGGATGCTTGCTGTCGGTTTCGATTTTTCGGCGCAGACGTGCGACCTGCGCGTCGATGGACCGGTCGAATGCATCCAGACGGCGCGATCGCGTTTCCTCCATTAGAAAATCACGTGTCAAAACCCGACCTGGATGCCTGGTAAACGTCACAAGCATATCAAATTCACCGGTCGTCAGCTCAATCTTGGACCCTCCGCACGAAAGAAGCTGGCGGCGAGACAGGTCGAGTGACAAGCCGTCGAAGCAAAGCATTTCATGTGGGCGCGGCCGATTGACCGGCAGACGGCGGCGCAGGATCGACTTCAGCCTCGCATGTACCTCGCGAAGATGAAACGGTTTGGCAATATAGTCGTCAGCGCCGATCTCAATGCCCACGATGCGATCCACTACGTCGTCACGGCCGGTCAGCATGATGATAGGCACATCCGAATCCATCCGGACCTCTCGGGCGAGATCAAGACCATCCTGAGCACCCGGGAGGGTGAGATCAAGGAGGATCGCGTCGATTTCATTGCGTCTGAGATGTGATCTCATCTGGACACCGTCCGCCGCGGCGCTGACGTGATATCCCTCTCCTTCAAAAAAACGCGTGAGCATCTGTCGCACCCTTACGTCGTCATCGACAATGAGCAAGTGACCCTGGTTCGCTGCCATTCTCTTGACCTCGCGTTACAATTTGTCACGAACTGAAGCCGTTCGTCACAGTTCAGGCATCATTCAGTTATCTTGCCGGGCTTAACTCCATCAGGAAGCAGATGGAGAACAAGATGTACAGCACCGGCGAATATCGCGCTTCAACTCATCAAATTTCGGCACCCGCACACGATATTTATTGTTTGCGGGACGTTTTTCGCAATCAGCCTGCCGAGCATCTGAAGGTCGGACGCTCGCTGTTCCTTGAGGGGGACGAAGCTGCACATATTTTCGAAGTAAGTGATGGCGTATTGCGGATGTTCAAAATTATAGCAGATGGCCGCCGTATCATCACCGGTTTTCTCTGTGCAGGCAATGTTCTCGGCGTATCGTTCGGCAAGCGCTACCTTTACAGCGCAGAAGCGGTGTCCCCTGTAACGCTGCGCCGGGTTACGCGCAGGCATTTCGAGAAAGCCGTCGGCGACAATGACAGACTGCGACCCGAAATGTTTGCGCTTGTTTCGGACGAAATGGCTGTCGCCCAAGATCAGATGGTGCTGCTGTCAAGCAAAAGCGCCGAGGAGAGAATGTGCACGTTTCTTCTGAAGTTTCTCCAGCGTAAAGCACAGCAGGGGGAGTGGGAAAAAACGATCGAACTCCCCATGTGTCGTCAGGACATTGCCGATTACCTCGGGCTCACGATCGAAACCGTTTCGCGGACCCTTACAAAGCTCATCAAAAGGGGCGTCCTTCGGATCGAAAATGCCGGGGCGCGTCAGGCAATAATAGTCGAGAAGCCGCTTCTGCTTGCACAATTGGCGGGTGACAGCGATGATTACTCCGACGTGCGGCAGCAACTGGTCGTTCAAGGTGGACGGCACCGCCACTAGCAAGCGTCGCTCGACGGGACAACGATGCCTGAAATTTTGCCTATCGAAGAGCAGGGCAAGCTGCAGCTTGAGGCCCTCATTACTCTCCTGGATGGTGCAAGCATCGTCATTCACGGAATGGACGGCAGGATCAAGGGCTGGACCGCGGGTAGTGAACATCTTTATGGCTGGAGTAAAAACGAGGCGCTTGGAAAAATTGTCCACCAGCTTCTCTCCACCCAGTTCCCGATGCCGCTTTCGGAGCTCAGACGGCGTGTTTCCCGACAGGGATCATGGAGCGGCGAAGTCGTTCATTACCATAAGAATGGTCACAAACTTCTGATCGCAACGCGATGGTCATTTGTCGATTTCGGCGGCGACCAGGCACCTGTGGTGGTTCAGACAAACAATGATGTGACGGACTTGAAAAGAATGCAGGACGAACTGGCCCGGCGCGAGGCGCACCTTCTTTCCATTCTGGAAACCGTTCCCGATGCGATGGTTGTCATCGATGACCGGGGCATCATCTCATCCTTTAGCGCGGCGGCTCAACGGCTGTTTGGCTACGAAGCGAACGAAGTCGTAGGGCATAATGTACGGGTGCTAATGCCGGATCCAGACCGGGCCGCGCACAACGGTTATATAGAGCGTTATTTGTCTACCGGGGAAAGGCGGATCATCGGATACGGTAGGGTGGTAACCGGACAGCGCAAGGATGGATCACGTTTTCCGATGGAGCTGTCGGTAGGTGAGGCGATTGCCGACGGCAATCGTATTTTTACCGGATTTGTCCGCGACCTGACAAGCCGGCAAAAAGTAGAGGAGGAGTTGCGCCAGTCGCAAAAAATGGAAGCGATTGGTCAACTGACCGGCGGTCTGGCGCACGACTTCAATAACCTTCTCACTGTCATCAGCGGCAACCTTGAAATGGCAGAAAGCATGCTCCGCGACGAAGGCGTTCGACGTCTGCTTCGAGAAGCCCAGGATGCCGCTGAGGACGGCGCGAGGCTGACACGACAGCTTCTGGCCTTTGGCCGCCGCCAGCCGCTCAACCCCCGTAGGGCAGACATAGGTCAACTCATTAGCGGCTTTTCTGAATTGATGCGACGCACGCTCGGTGAGACAATCGAATTCAAGACGGTCACAACCGGTTCGCAGAACGAGGCCCTGGTCGACAGTTCTCAACTACAAAACGCGCTTTTAAACCTCGCTATTAATGCCTGCGATGCCATGCCAAAGGGTGGAACCCTGACAATAGAGATAGCGCCGGTCAAATTTGATATAGACCATGCGCGAATGTTCCCGAATATAAAGCCGGGTAATTATGTGCAGATTTCGGTCACCGATACGGGAACGGGTATGACGCCGGAGGTCAAAGACAAGGCATTCGAACCTTTTTTCACCACTAAAGACGTCGGAGCCGGGACGGGTCTGGGGTTAAGCATGGTCTATGGCTTTGCCAGACAGTCGGGTGGCAATGTCCAGCTTTACAGCGAATTGGGGCGGGGGACGACGGTGCGGATTTTTCTTCCTGCGGCCCCGAACATTGCCATACCGTCGGAGGACGCCACCAATGATCCACCAGTCACAATTGCTTGCGGCAGCAGGGAACGAATTCTCGTCGTTGAGGACGATGCCCGCGTCCGTCGTATCGCGGTCGCGCGACTTGTTGCTCTTGGCTATGGCGTTGTGGAAGCCTCCAACGGCGTCGAGGCTCTCGAGCAGCTTGAACGCCATCCCGATATTGACCTCCTTTTTTCCGACGTCGTGATGCCAGGTGGCATGGCGGGCGATGAGCTTGCAGACCGTGCCCGGGGTTTGCGACCGGACATCAAGGTTCTGTTTACGTCGGGTTATGCCGAACCGGCTGTTGCCGGGCGGCAGTTGGCGGCCAAGGGAAGGTGGCTAAGAAAACCCTATACCGCCCGCGAACTGGCGGTGAGCCTGCGCGAAATCCTGGATTAGACTGCTGTAGGCGGTAAGTGGCGTCGTTCTTACTTCATATAATAGCCGTTGCTGGGAAGACCGACAGCGGCAATGACAGGATGACGTCCGATAACTATCGCCGCACTCCCATTACTACGAAAGCAACCCAGCCAAATCGCTCAGTATCAGCCATTGTCCGGAAGCGTGCCCTTTTTTTCAATCGCGGTCGTCGGTCAGGGGCAGTGCCTGAGCTCGGCGGCGTACGTCGACCTCCAAGGTACCTGAGACGATTGCGCCCATTGCGAGCAATGCGAAGGTCGCGTTGGCCAGCCAGCCAATTACGGGAATGAAGTTCAAGAGGGCCATCACGGCCAGCCCTGTGAGGAGCTCGCCTATCTGGGTGAACATGCACTTGCGCCCCATATTGCCTCAGGCGATCTCATTCCTGTTTTGGAAGACTGGTCTCCCGAATATCCGGGACTTAGCCTTTATTTCTCGCAACGGCGACA